>OFRD01000555.1_pt1 | contig 14278 bp, 19 predicted proteins | sample 1543041 | NCBI WGS metagenome assembly OFRD01 (sample SAMN07774234, study PRJEB24372) | wastewater metagenome | isolation source: Exp Tend CN 100WW | collected 2016-02
AGCCGACTTGTTTCCAAGCCGGCTTTTCGACATCGTCGAGCACATTCTTTATATCATAAGTTTTTGATTTTTATAAGGTTCAATGAGTGCGTTTCGTATAACCTCTATTATGTTAAATGATGGGGATGTTATAGACAGATATTTCAGCTTTCTATAATTTGATAACAAAAGATAGCAGGTGTTTTTGACATGCAAAGATGTATAAATCAACTTGTCGAATTAGGAAAATTTTTAGACTCTAAGACTATTCTCAAAGATCCAAATGGATATGATTACGTATGCAAAGTTCAAAATCTGATAGAAGAAATAAAAGAACCTATCACTATTGAAGAAGCTATAGCATTAACAAAACTATTTGGTGAAGATGATCTTTTTGGGTTAGCAGGTACTTTAGTTAAAATTATTGAGACAGCTCCAGAATGGCCTATTTCAGAAGTATTCCCTGATAGTTCTAATGAATGGGTACAGTCATTGATAATTAGAAAAATAAATTATGAAAACTCTATAAATGATTAAGTTTTTCTAAAATTAACATAATACACCTTATACGAAATGTGTTATAATTTTCCTTAGAAATCAATGCTGTAGTTTCTAGTTTATAGCCCAATCACACCCGATTGGGCTTTTTTTATGACTTTTCACGTTCCACGCCTATTATTTCATCAATGTTCCACACTTTTGATTAGCTCAATTGAATAATCAGGATGCCTGGTCTTTTTCTTTTTGGCGTTCATCCAGCTCTTTTTTGAGTGCCTTTTTATCCTGGTACGATGCAATTAGCATGATCGGGATCAGCAGCGGGGCCACAATAATTCCCAGGGCAATGTCTTTCAGTTTCAGCATGATCTCTCTCTCTTGATTGCTCAGTCATGATCAAAAACAGCATTCAGTACACGGCCAAATAAGCCACGTTTTTTCTTTGTCTCATCGTGTGTCTTTGATACGTGTTGTGGTGTTTCATTGGGGGGTGTCACTGGTGTTTCATGAGATATATTAATTTCACTATATTTATTATTATCAATAGTTTCACTTGTTTCTCTACTGTTGTCGCATGGTGCATCATTAGAATGTGTCACTGGTGCGTCATGAGACATTTTTTCTTCAGACTCTTTATGCCCTAATAGTAGTTGAAAGCGGTCTATTTGATCTAAATAGCGTTTTTCTCGATCTTTGTATGACTCAATTTCTTTTTTCATGAAATCAACAAGCTGACGTAAATCCGCATCATCCTTAGATTGATTCACTTCTTGTTTTTGTTCATGCTTTTTGATTGGCTCTCCAAAGCATCGGATGACTTCTGCAATATCAAAAAGTCCATCAGCGCTTCGGGATATACGTCCTTCTTTTATGGCCCTATATAACGTAGAGCGACTGACGTTAAAGCGATTAGATACTTCACTTAGTGATAACTTAGCCATTTACTACATCCTTTTTACTTGATGGCATATATCCCACTTTTTTCAGGTACGGGTATAGTTCTTTTATTCGATCAGGGTTTTGCAGCATCTCTGCAATACGAATAGCAAATTGCGGATAGCTTTCAGTTCCTTGGGAATACCGCCCCATTTCTGGTAGCTCTGAAAGCTTATTTGCAAACATGTGACGTTGTGCATCAGTCATTTGGGTAAAGATATCTACCGTATTGGGGTCTCTTTCTGAAGGTATAGAATCAATTTTTTTATGCTTGAAAGTGAATGATAAGGCTGAGATAGATCTTCCTGTTTTGTACTGTTCATATTTTACATGTATATCAGTGAGCTCATTAATTTGCTTTATGGCTGGTTCTAAAACACGACTTTTAAAATTAATCATTTTTTGATATTCATTAATATCAAGTCCTAATTTTTCTCTGAACTCAGATAAAGGAATAACAGGTGTTTTTCCTACGTCTCTCCAAGCAATTAGAAACTCATATAGACGAATAGCATATTTGCTAGTTAGTTGGGCAACCTGTTTAAGTTGATAGCTTGTAAAGTGCTTTTCCAATCTTGTAATAAGAGGAACAACATCTGGTGCAAAGGTAACTTCTAATGTAGCAAGGTCATCAACATATGCAATTCGGCTAACCCAGCGGGATTTGACTACAATTTCTTTGTTTGTATCTTTATGAATTTCCTTAAAAGAGAACTTTCTTTCAAAAAGATTATTAACTGCATTTTTTAGAGCGTTATACGCAGCTTCTTTGGTGACATCAAAGCGAGAAGCATAATCAGAAGCATGGATTTCTAATTTACTGTCGGATGAGATCCCTTGGCCTGTTTCTCTTGCTCTTATTATTGATAAAAGGATAAGCCGTTGCTCGGTTACTTCGAGATTATAACTGGCATTAATTAAGGCATTATCTTTTACTACTAAGTCATTTTTCATAAGACTGCATAGGTTATAAGTGTTATTAAGACTACATTAGCATTCGATGTAATCAAATGCAAAGAAATTGTAGTCTTATGACAAAGAAATTGTAGTCTTATGACAAAGAAATTGTAGTCTTATGACAAAGAAATTGTAGTCTTATTAACCTTGAAAGCCTTGCAAGCAAATGCTTTCAGAGAGTCTAAAAGCATTTAAAAACTTTAAAATAATTAAAAGCCCAAGGAGTGAAAAATTGCCCTTGGTTTTCGCTACGCTCAAACTCTATTGAATCTCGCTTTCGCTCGATTCGTCGGGGCAATTTTTTGGCTCATCTCGTTGTGACTTCAATAAAAAGCAAAAGCACGATGAATTCGCTTCGCTCATAGAGCTTTTTTGCTCGCTGCGCTCGATCTAGAATCCAATTTTTATATGTAATTAAAAAGTTTTTAGATTCCAATATCTAAAAGATTGTTTTTCAGAGGGTCTAAGCGCGAATTTCAGCGATTTCACTCGTAGACACTCGTTCTGTACCTTCCTATGTGAATTTGAGCTTAAATCGCAAATGAGTGCATTTAAAAGCTAAGTTTTATAGTGATTAGATAAAATCTTTACCTTTTGTATGAGGGTCATAAGAAAAAACCGGTTTTTTAGTCTTCAATTTTTCTGTATTTCTTTCTGCATTCGTCATTTTCATTTTGTCATTAGAAGTAGGGACCATATTCTGGGACTCTAATTTTTCTATTTTATGTAGATGTACCTTTTTTTCACTCATTCCCATTTTATTCAAATTTCGTAAAACTGAACTGTAAGAAATATTGTTCGCTAGCTCAGGTAAATCAGCGTGGATTTCCTTAATTGTATAACCAGCTTCTAGCCGTTTTTCTATTTCAGGTAATACAGAGATGATGAATTTTTTAGCGCCATGTCTGGTGACCATAATGACTTCCTCTTTCTTTAATTCATGCAATTATGTGCAACTATATGCAATTAAGAGCTTTTATACGATTTTATATGAAATTATCTGCAACTATAAGCTTTTAAATGGTTTTTATTCATTTTGATGTGCAATTATATGCGTTTATGTGCAATTGAACTTTCAGTGATATTGGCAAGATGTGTAATGTTATATAACATGGCAAGCCTTGGTTATATAAATTACCCGACTTATTCGCTTTCAGCTCAACGTGGCATCTTGTCCTGCGGAGCTTTTGGCATAGCCAAAATGTACTGGAAATCAAAAAATGACTGAACAGAAAAAGCCGAAACGGATACGCCAAAAAGTAATTCAAGTTGTGGTAACTGAAGCTGAGAAAAAGCAAATTGAAGAAAATGCAGCCCAGGGAAATTTGTCGGCCTCTCAGTATTTGCGTGATTTAGGATTGGGTTACCAGCCTAAAAGCCTGACGGATGTAAAAACAATCCAGGAGATCCGTAGCCTAAAAGCAGATATGAATAAAGTGGGTGCACTACTGAAAAACTTAATGAATGGAGAACTGACTGATCCGAAAGAGATCCGATCTAAAGTAAATGGGCTGCTGCTGGATTTTTCCAAGAACCAAAATTCAATTGATCTATTCATTTCTAAAGTCAGATCCGCGATCAAGTTTTAAAAAAGTGTAAAGTGTGTCCCCTTGTATAGTGGCGTTAGCCTGAATTTCGAATAAGAGATTTTATGTTAAATACTTAAAACATCATGCTCTTTTATTTCTAAGAAAACATGTTGGTCAATTTCTGCATTTGAGTTGCGTATAAAATCTTTAGCCATAGTATTAATATGAAGATGACTTTCTTTGTGAACAATATTAAATAATGATAATAAGTCTTTTTTGTGATGTGAGTCACAGTTATTTTTAAAATCATTCAACTCAGTATCAATTTCTAATTTTATTTGTTCAATAAAATGCTTTCGTGAACTTTTATTGTTTATTTTATAAAATAACTGTGTTTTCTCATAAGCTCCTTTATGAAAGATCATTTCATAAATTTTCATTTTAAATTCTACTCAAAGTTATTGATATAACTAAAATTAAAAAAACCAATTTCTCTTGGGGAAGAGAAATTGGGGCGTGGAATTCTTAACCTTAAGTAAGGCCAATCACCAGAAATTTTGTTGCAATAATCACATTATATTTCAATTTTGACGTATACTTCAATAAAAAATATACAGATCTGTATATTTTCGCCATAAAAAATAGAATTTCCAGATATGAATCTAAGAACCTATCCAGAATATTTTCTATGCAAAAGTAGCCTTAAAAAGGCTAAATTAATTAACGGAACCACATTGCTTGAGAAATCAGGAAAAAATGCAAAAACGAATGTTTTTTGATCAACTCTATTGGCTAAAAGTTACAGTTTTGCTTAAAAAGAAACCGACTTGTTTCCAAGTCGGTTGAACGAGAACGTTCCAAAGGGTATGAATAACGATAAGATACTGATCTTAAAGTAATATTAAAAACACGTTTCGTATAAGCTCTATTATGTTAATTTTTAGTTAATATAAAATTTAGATAGCTTCTGCAACTAATTTTAAAGCTGATTTAATTTTTTGCTTATTCTCATACATTTTTTTGTCAGCTTGTTCTGCTGCAAAATATAGCCCACTACTGGGATGCCTCCTACAAGGCAAGACATCTGGCTTAATTGATGAAACGCCCTAAATATTTCTAGAATATTCTCTTAAAATCTCATACACCCTAATTTTATCTTCATATATAGTTTTCTCTATCACTTCATTGATTTCTTCATTCGTCCACTTTTGAGACTTAGCCCTACAAATGAATATTGATTGCAAAATAAATTTGTGCTCACCTTTTCTCAGATAAAGATTCTTTACTTTTTTCCATAAGAAACAACTAAATAGCTTACTACTTCTAAATTCTATACCAATTAGAAAAAATTTACTGTTAATTAAAACTTAACAAAAGCCTGAACTTATTAAATAATCTAAATATCAGTTACTTAATGCTCAGAAAAATATTATTATTATTGTGTTATTAATGTTTAATATTTGTGGTTTGTATGTTCTGGATTCTTATAGCAGTTCTAGTTTTGATTAGTACACTATTAATTATTTCTATGATGAAGGAATATCTTAAAAATCCTTTCAGATAAATGACTCAATTTTAATCCATTTAACATAATAGCGCTTATACGAAATGCGTTTGTTAGAACCCATTTAAAGTGTCTATATTCTCACCAATAAAAATGTCTGGTCTATGATGCTCATCAACATCATGGACTGGATATGAAATATAGATGCTGATCACTATGTCTAACAAAGAAATTCAACGTCTTGATTAAGCAGCTTTTAAGGACTGAGTTCTGTATTCCACAAGGCTTAGTCTTTTTCTATTTAGACTGACTTTCTATACGTGCTTTCTCGTATGCCTGTACTTTTTCCAGGATAGGATAAAAATCAAAACCTTCATCCTTCATCGTTGATATGAGCGATACGATCACAGCCAAATGAGAGGGGACAAATCCAACTTTATTATAATTCGTAATGGAGTTAGGTCTCATCCCGAGTAATTCAGCAAATTCTTTAATTGAAAGACCCGCTTTACCGATAAGTCTATGGAATTCTTCGTAAGGCATGAGATTCAAATTTAACAAATGATAAAGTGCAAGTATAACATAGGCTATTTCTTTACATAAAACACCAAAAAACACATAAAAATATGTTTACAACACATATTTTTATGTGTTTAATTACTCATATCAAGCCTATGCTTCTGTATCGGATTTTTTATGAATTACTTCACTCAACCTCAATTATTTATCTCAGCAAAAGCAAAAAAGCTAGGATTACAGTTAATCCAAGAGCTTTATATTCAACGTAGTGCCCGTTTAGCTTTTTATTTAGATGTGAATCCAGCTTTTGATGGGCATGAGGCTGTTTTATTTTGGACTGAACATTATTTAGCAGAATACCCAGATGCAAATTTTTCAGATATTCAGCAGCAATTTATACGATCTATCCCAGAATCCTAAACTTTTTTAGTAACTGTACAACGGACTTTTCCTGTGCAGAAACAGAGAGTCCGTTCAAAATTCTGTGTCTGCCCAATTAGCTAGAGCTGAATCAGAACGTACAACCTCTGGGGACAGATTACTCATAGGTCTTTTGATTATCGAGTTAACATAAAATCACTGCGAGGTTCTTATGTTCGATTAATAGGCTATTGTTAGTATTTTTCGTTAGGCATTTACTTTATTCATCATCTTCTTTAAATAAAGATTCGATTTCATCCCAATGCGGAAATTTATGCTTTTTGGGTACGACTTCAAACTGTAAGTTCACGCAACTCAGTACTTTTTCAAATAAGTCAAAAGAACCAGTGAAATGGCCGTTTTCAATCTCAGAAATTGTTGTTTTATTGACTCCAGATTTTTCTGATACAGTCTTTTGTGTATAACCTAAATTTTTTCTGGCCAATTTTATTTTTTCCCCAATTTCTTTTCTAGAAGCCATTTCCCTTCCCAATTTCAAGCTATTTTGTTCGCTATATAGCGAAGTTTGCATGTTTTATGTGTGATATTCGCTATATAGCGAACATTAATCATCCGGTTAGAATTACTTTATCAATAAAGCCAGTGCGCACTTTATCCAGAATCTTTCTAAATTTGCTCAATAGCAATAATACGATTTTAATGGCTATTCAATTCAGAAACTCACCCACCTGTTTTTCTTAGTTATCCAAAACGGTACATTTTCAAAAGAAAAGGCCATTCTTCCCTGAAGAAGTATTTATGCCAGATTCATTCAGAATAAGTAGGCAAAAAAAGTATAAATCTAGACAAAATAGTCATCTATCTCATTCATTTTATCTAGGTGGTTAGGGTGTTTTTATACTAATCTGAGGAGATTTATACTGAAAACAGTACATTTTCAAAAAATACGTTAAGAAACATGGCTAAGCAATAGACGCTTTTTGCGGCAACGAAACTACAAATTGAGCAATAGACATTTTCCTGTAGCAACAAAACAGGAAATACAACAACAGACGTGTTGATTCAAATTCTTTGAACAGAATTATTTTTGTATGAAATCACCCAAAACCAGGGCCATGATCATACCCCTTGGATGGTTCTTGATTCTGTTGAAGTTGTTTTTCTTTTTCCTGACTTTTTTCTCGTGCGAGCTGATGCTGTTTATTCAGTGCTTGCTCGTAGTAAGGTTTATATAACTCATAATAATTTTCAGCACGGATGCGGTTAATTTCAGCTGTCATTTCCAGCTTTTTAGCAAAAAGTTCAGGTTCATCTTCTTCAGCAAAACGCACAGCCTTATTCATGATCGGCACGTCTTTCAGCTGAGTACCGTACTTTTTATTGTAGTCCTTATTCGACAAACAGCTCACCAGACTGGGCACTTCAACTTGAATGCCACGAATTTCAACCATTTTCATTGGCGCATAGCGCTCTAGACTGTCATTAATCAGCTCTTCCGTTTTTTTTCGATATAACTGCAACTGAGCCTTGCCCATGCCTAGCACATCAGCCGTGAGCTTCTGCGCCCCACCTTTCTGTGGCTCTTCTGGGTTATAGCGCTTAAAAAACTGTTCAGCAGTCCGTTCAATGCCGTCCACATGCCGTTCACTGTACATAAAGTGCAAATGCGGCTGCTCCTGGCCTGCCAAAGCACCTGCATGATTATGGATCGCGCAGGTAAATGGATAGCGGTAACGGTCGGCAAACTCCGCAATAAATGCCTCGGCCAGTTCAATTCGCTGCGCCACAGTCAACTCCTTCGGCAGCGCCACCACCAGACTTGAACAAGTCCGTCCATTACTTCGTTCATAGACTTCTGCTGCATTCCAAAATTCTGCCGGTTTTCCTTCCGCAAAATTCGGCATATTCCCAGATCTCACAAACTCGATTTGCTCTGATGCACTTTCTTTATATTTTTTGAAGTGCAAAGTTCGGGTAATGTAGTGAAATCGGCTTTTTGCAGTGGGGGCGTTTTTCACTTTTCCGGATCCGGTTTTGATCGCTTTTTTTGCGGTGTGTTCAAGATTACAGTAGAACATTTTTGCTTCCGTTCAATAGGTCATTTTGATGTTGTAACAGCACTTTTTGATGTTGTAACAGGACATTAGTGTTGCAAAAACAAATGTCAAAATGCAGAAACAGTACTCTGATATATACAAATCAATAACTTACATCTCTAATTGTCTGCGAAGCACGAGAAGAAGTGTTTCTAATTCGATATAATTGCGTCAGTAATTATATCGAATTAGAAACACGGAAACGAGCTTAAATATTTAAATAAATGTTCCCACATTAATTTAAATATTTTCCCGTGACGCATATGTTAGATTAAAGCCATCCAAATTACGCCTATTTTTAAACGGAGAATCAAATGGCAACACGTGGAAGACCAGCAAAAGTTCTCACCCCAAATGACCTCCTGACTCTGCAACAATTTTTAGAAAATCTCCCCTACCTCAAGAAAAATCAGAAGCTGGCAACCTCACTTCTTCACAGCAAAGAATTTTCAGAATTAGATGAAAAAGACCTTAGCCTTTTAAAAATAGTCCACCGTGAAAAAATTCAGTTCCAACAAAGACAGTCACTAATTACTCAAATCCAAATTAAACAAAGAAACCAACAACAACTTTTGGCCAATGAAATAGAAATTTTGCAGCTACTTGAAAAAGAGCAAGACCAGGACACATTCTTTCGCCTTGATCGAGCACTAGAGTCTTACCAAAAAATAGAAAAAGCGGCTCTAGAAAACCGGATCCGTTTAGAGAATGAACATAAACGCGATATTTTGAATAAAACCAACAAAGAACTGACGGAAGCTCAAAAGAAACGTAATGCTGAAAATCAACTTAAATATGCGTTGGGGGGAATGATCTTATCTATGTGGAAAGGCTTCCAAGTGGGGATTGATCCAAACAATTTAAAAAAAGTTGAAAATATAATTGAGAGCAGTTTGCTTTCTAACTCAAAAATACGGAACAGTGCGCTTTACCAAGAGGCCTTCGCGATGACACAAGACCACAACGAAGCCCAAAAACTATTCTTTCTTGCATTAGAGAAACTCCCAACCTACAACATCAATAAAGAAGAATTTCATAAAGTCCTCATGAAAACGCTGCATAAACCGCAATAAACGCTCATTTAAACGTGATTTAGGCTTAAATCATAGAAACCTCAGTCTTAAACTCAATCATTGCTAAAAACGCAAATGACGGCCTTCTAGGATTAACAGAAATAACCATTATTTTTTATGCTTTGAATACCTAATAGGTATTCAAAGAGCGAGTGTCTACGAGCGAATCACCAAAACTCGCACCTAGACTCCCTGAAAAACTGTTTTTTAGTCTGTGAAGCCTAAAAGAACATCGATCAAATACAGAAAATGGAGCCTAGATCGAGCGTAGCGAGTAAAAAAGCTTTATGAGCGAAGCGAATTCCGAGTTGCTTTTGATCTTGCTTTTGCTTTTTCCTAAATTCACAACTGGATAAGCCAAAAAATTGCCCCACGAATCGAGCGAAAGCGAGATTCAATAGAGTTTGAGCATAGCGAAAACCAAGGGCAATTTTTCCAGTCCTGGGCTTTTAATTATTTTTAAAGTTTTTAAATGCTTTTAGACATGGTGAAAGCCTTTATTTTAAATGAATACAGCGTGTATATGACTACGTTTACCTACCAATATGACTACGTTTACCTACCAATATGACTACGTTTACCTACCAATATGACTACGTTTACCTACCATAAATCTACATGTTTTTTTTTGTAGATTTAACTACGTTTACCTTGCATAAATCTACATAATTATTAATATAGATTTATATTCATAAATAATAATGTAGATAAATAAAATGCGGGATTTAGTTGTTAAAGATAATGCATTAATAAATGCTAGTTATAACTTGGATTTAGTAGAACAACGTTTAATCCTATTAGCTATTGTCGAAGCAAGAGGTAGTGGCAGAGGTATCAATGCAAATGATCCTTTAGAGGTTCATGCAGAAAGTTATGTAAACCAGTTTAATGTTGCACGACAGACAGCCTATCAAGCCCTCAAAGATGCGTGTAAAGACTTATTCGCACGACAATTTAGCTATCAAGAAGTAAACAAAAGAGGAAATATTGAGAATGTCCTAAGTCGCTGGGTTAGTGAAATTAGATATATTGATGATGAAGCAACAGTAAAGTTGATATTTGCTCCAGCTATCGTGCCCCTTATTACACGTTTAGAGGAACAATTCACAAAATATGAATTACAACAAATTAGTAATCTTAGTAGTGCTTATGCTGTACGTTTATACGAACTCTTGATTGCTTGGCGTAGTACGGGTCAAACACCTGTTATTGAATTAGCAGAGTTCAGACAAAAAATAGGTGTTCTCGATGATGAATACACTAGGATGGGAAACTTCAAGGATCGAGTGTTAAATTTAGCTATTGCCCAAGTTAATGAACATACAGACATTAACGTTAAATGTGAGCAACATAAAAAGGGCCGTAACATTTCAGGCTTTTCATTCACATTTAAGCAAAAGAAAGTGATTACAACTAAGACTTCAGCTTCACTTGATCTTTTCTCAAAAATGACCGATGCACAACGTCACCTTTTTGCTAATAAACTTTCTGAACTTCCAGACATGAATAAATATTCTCAAGGTACAGAAAGCTACCCACAATTTGCAGTTCGAATTGCTGAAATGCTACAAGATAAAGAGAAATTTGAAGATATTCTGCCATATCTTAAAAAAGTAGGATTTAGCATAAAATAAACTTCATGTTCAGGTAGGATGTTCATCTAAACATCCTTGTACGTGCATTGAGGGATTACATTGAACACAACAAAATTCAGCGTTATGGACGCGAGTAAAGCTTTTAAAAAGTCACGAACAACAATATACGAAGCTATAAAAACTGGGGAATTATCAAGAGATCATGATGGACTCATAGATTTATCTGAACTTATCAGGGTCTATGGGAATCCTATCGGTGTTCAGTCCAGTACACGTACTGAACATGCCCAGAAGGATGTACAAGTACACGTTCAGTCGGAGATTGAAAATGTATTGAAAGATCAAATTTCTCTACTCAAAAATCAATTGGATTTAGCCAACCACAGAGAAAAGGCTTTGATGCAGCACATAGAAGATTTGACTCATAGAATTGAGTTTAAAGGTCAGCTTGAACAACAAAAAATAGAGGTAGAAGAGCACAAAATTGCTTCTTCTGTTCATTCTGAAATGACAGAGGATCCTAGACTAAAACCTGGCCAGAAAGATGACAGATTGACTACCGATGGCCAAAAAGAAAATAAGCGCATTCCAGTCCCAGAACAGATCGAACCGGAGCCAGAGAAAAGGGGCTTTTGGAGTCGTTTTTTTAGACCCTATGATTAACCAAGATTGTTTAACTGATATGAACAAAGTCGTGAAACATTGATCAAATAGTAAGCGTGGAACGTGATAAATCATAAAAAAAGCCCAATCGGTGGCGATTGGGCTGAAAACTAAGAACTACAGCGTTGAATTTAAAGGCTAATTATAACGCATTTCGTATAAGGTGTATTATGTTAATTTTAAACAAACTTAAGAATTATTTATAAATTACATTTATACATTTCACTTGAAATCAACTTGCCTTCTACGTAGAAATACTCATATAACTTTTTATTTTTTAATTCATAAGTATTTATAGTAAATCTATCATTATTTTCATATCTAAAAATTCCTGTAACTTTATTAGGTGTATTAACCATTAATTCATGAACATTGATTAATATTTTACCGCGTCCATGCATCGCTATAATGTGCGATTTAGTTATTTCTATAGCTTCTACACCATCACACCATGTCCCCAAAAAGGTAGAATTAATTTTTTGTGGTACAGCAAATACAAGAGTAGAAATAAGTAAAATATTTACTGTAAAAATTACTTTGAAAAAGTTTTTTTTAAGATTCATATGTAATTAATAAAGAATAGAATTAGTCTTATAATTATATCAATCTTTATCACAAATAGCCTGCATTTAACATAATGGTGCTTATGCGAAACGAAAAATAAATAGTGTTATATTTCAAAAAGTTATGCTATAAGAAATTGGGGACGCAAACCTAAAAAGCCGACTTGGAAACAAGTCGGCTTTTTTATGAACAGGTTTGATATATTCTACCAGTAAATTTGATCATATTTTAATCAAAATTAAACTTTAGTGTGCATTATCAACTCATCCACCGCTCAAATTATCCCCAATTTCTGCGGATAAACCTGTGTAGTTTTTAACCATCTTTGTAAGCATTTGCTCACATTAATTCAAGTCTAAAGCTACTAGTTCACACACTTGAAAATTCATATGATGAGTCCCTCAGGAACAGGATGTTCCAGAACGTAAAAAGGAACTTTATGTTCTAACGCAAGGAATGTGAGGTACAACAGGACGTTATACCAAGAACTGAATACGAAAAACCCCGGCAGGATGCTGGGGTTTTTTATTGTCTAAATTTATTTTTCTTGTTAAATATGAAAGAATTTTTTAATTATAAGTAACTTCATGGACTACAAGTTTATTATTTTTTTAGTATCGATCATCTTTGGATGTTTATCAGCTGGTGCATGGCTTTATTCAAGTCAGGTTAAGGTCACTAGAGAAAAGGCCGTAGAAATAATAAAAAAGAAAGCTCAAAAGAAAAATGAACAACCAAATCTATCGGGAGTCTCTTTTGATGGATGGGATGTCAGAGAAACTTTAAAAGCTCAATCTAAGTGGAATAGTTTAGGTGCTATTTTTGCAAGCATTTCAATGTTTTTCCAAGTATTAATTTTAATTTTTTATTAATTCGCATAAGAGATTTTATGTTAAATAAAAAGACACCTCTTAAAGGTGTCTCTGTGAAGTAACTAACTATTTAAGTAAAAGGTTAATTTTTTGTTTAACCTCGGCTAATTCTTTACTTGTTGCTTGCCCTTTTTTTGTGGCTTTCCGTGCAACCCAATCTAAACTTTTAACTTGATCAGATAAAGCAACGTTAGTTGGATTGCCAGCTATAGAAACTTCAAAAGGGTACTTTTTAATTTGTGTTGTCAGGGGGCAACAAATCAATAAGCTTGTTAGTTTATTGTATGAAGCTGGACTTAGAACTAAAGCTGGTCTATGGCCTGCTTGTTCATGTCCAGCTTGAGGTGTGAAATTAATCCAAATAATGTCACCAGCTTCTGGAACATACTGTTGATTCATTTAGAAAATTTCCTTACCAACCGAATATCCAGTATCTACTTCATTATGCAAATTTTCAGAGGTTATACCTGCTAATAGCTTTTCTAAAGACAGATCTGATTTCTTTTTAATCGGTTTAATAACAATAGATTTATTTTTCATAGATACTTCTACGATACTTTCTGGCTTGAGATTAAGACCATTCAGTAAATCAGCAGGTAAACGCAAAGCTGCACTGTTACCCCATCTTTTAATAGTTAACTCCATCTTGACCACCTACAAGTATATACTAATGTATATACATTAAAGCTTGGTGAGCCGTATGTCAATCTGAGCTAATTGGAGGATCAGTGGGTTAATATTAAGATTAAAAAATATTTTCACATCTAATCACATGTACAAAAAATAATGTAAGACTATGATAGTCAATCTATTATTTTAGTTAGTAAAATTATGAGTTCTATTGAAAGTGAAGATACGCATTACAAAGTAAAAATTGAGCTATTCGAGACAAATCATAACTATTTAACTGCAATTATGTTAAATCAAGCAAAAAAGGCAAAAGAAGAAGACATTGGGCATAAATTCAGATGGATTATTCCAGCTATGTCGTTTGCGGTATTTAACATTGAATCGATTTGCAATTTGTATGGTAGTTGATGTGTGCTGAAAAAACAGGAGGTTTTAACTTGGTAAACTAAACACACTCATCAGGAGTTTACCATGAGCAAGAA
>OFRD01000560.1_pt1 | contig 14233 bp, 16 predicted proteins | sample 1543041 | NCBI WGS metagenome assembly OFRD01 (sample SAMN07774234, study PRJEB24372) | wastewater metagenome | isolation source: Exp Tend CN 100WW | collected 2016-02
TGAATTGATTGGTGTAGCGGGGGGAGCGTATGTCGCTCAGTTGCAGGTCGGCCTGTTCATCAAGCAATACCGCCCAACCACTGCCTTGTGCCGCGGCCTGGGCCGGGAACAAGCAGAGCAGTGTCAGCAGACTGACTGTGAAACCTATGGCGATCCTGAGCCAGCGCACGGCGAAATCCCTTCGTAGGTTGATGCACGGGTTAACTATGCGCGGGGCGACATGTGTACGGCAAGGGCCAGAGGCCCTTGCCTAACCGAACGGATAGCGACGACTCAGTTGCTCTCGCCACGTTCACGGGCAATCGCGCGATAGCCGATGTCCGTGCGGTAGAAGCAGCCTTTCCAGTCGATCTTCGCGGCCAGCTTGTACGCCTGTTGTTGCGCGGCGTCCACGCTGGCACCCATCGCGGTGGCGCACAATACGCGGCCACCGGCGGTTACAACTTTGCCGTCCTTGAGCGCGGTGCCGGCATGGAAGACCTTGCCTTCCAGCGCAGCGGCCGCGTCGAAGGCATCGGCACCGCGGGCGTAACGGGTGGCGTCACCCGCCTTCGGATGCAACACGGACCAGTGCCGGGCAGTGCATTGGACAGTAAAGACCATGAGAAGCTCCTGCGGAAGGAAAGAGGCGATGACAGGCGGCAGGGCCACGTGCCAGTACACCCTCAGGCTATCGATCGCGTCGGAGATGGCCCATCAGATTTGTACGAAAATGCCTCAGGATTCGGTCGGGCGCTTCCCAACCCTCACATCCCTGAGGCTGTTTAGTGAAGGCGTTCCGTGACCCTTGTCACGGAGTTGACGGAGCTTCACACTACCGTCACCAACAGGGGCCCCTTCCACATGCGCACCTTCTTCTCGCAGCAGCGCTGGACGCTGCTGAAGTTCTATTTCGTGGCCAGCTATCTGGTGCTGATTGAAGAGCTGATCCGCGCCGCCATGCACTGAGCGCTTGCTGGAGGGCTATTTGCGACAGACACTGTCGCTTTAGGCACGGAGCCCGCCCGATGAAAGCGTTTCTTCTGATTCCAGCCCTGCTGGTGCTGACCGCGTGCGCCAACCAGCACGACGCCGCCGCACGTGCCGATGCGGCGACCACCTCGTCTGCGATACCGAAGGTGGGCGGCGATCGCGATGCCCACGGATGCATTGGTTCGGCCGGCTACCAGTGGTGCGAGCGCAGCCAGCGTTGCGAACGCCCGTGGGAACTGGCACAGGCACAGGGCCTGGCCAATACCGCCGAGGCCATCGATGCCTACTGCGCGAAGCCGGCCAGCCCGGCACGCAAGTGAGGCGCGCACCCCATGGCTGAGCTGAGCCCGCTACCCACCCTGGCCCCGGGTCGCTACCGCCACTTCAAGGGCGGCGAGTACGACGTGCTCGATATCGTCCGCAGCAGCGAGACGCTGGAGCCACTGGTGCTGTATCGCGCGCTCTATGGCGAAGGCGGCCTGTGGGTGCGCCCGTATGCCATGTTCGTCGAACAGGTACCGGGCGAACACGGACCGCAGCCGCGTTTCGCCCGCATCGACGCATGACGGTTCCGCTGCCGGCCCTGGCCGGCAGCGCGGTGACACCACGGGCCTGCGTTACAATCGTACCGTCCAGTCGGTTTCTTCCCGCCATGTCCGCATCCCCCTCCCGTTCGCGCCGCAAGGCGCCCGACAGCGTGCGCCAGTCACTGCTGCAGGCCACCATTGAAGTGATCGGCCGTAATGGCCTGGCCGCGCTGACCGTGCAGGACGTCGCACAGGCCGCCGGTGTCAGCAAGGGTGCGCTGTTCCATCATTTCAGCAGCAAGCAGGCACTGGTGGATGAAGCCATCGGAGCGCTCATCGGCGAATTCGAAGCGCGGGTGCGTGCCCTGCTGCAGGAAAACCCCGAAGGGCATGGCCGTTTCAGCCGCGCCTATGTGCAGGCCAATTTCGAGCATCTGCTGCAGCAGGAACAGGACAACGACATCGGCCTGACCCTGGGCACGGCATGAAGTTCGCGGCCTGCATCTGCTGGGTAGTTAACTCCAGATACACCCATGCACATTTCAAACTTTAATGAATCACGCAAAATCTTAGAAACTTCCACCAGCTTTTCACGCTTCACATGCAGAGTTAATTCGCCGCGATCAACAACCACGCGCTCAATTGCCTCAGAAAACATTGGGTATGCGCGCTCTAAATCATCGGCAACTTCATCAAAATATCCACCATAGGGACGCTCAGATGAGCCTGTGGAAGCAGCTGTGCGGACTAGTCCGCCATAGCCAGATGTGTCGCCGGTGCCGGGAGCACCAAACATTCCTTGTTCACTCATTTATGCCAACAAGCCCTTCATCTCAATTGTTGGCTTTGCATTCATTGCAGCAAGTTCAACTTCCTTGATGATTTGTGCGCGATTTGAGCCTAATTTTTCATCATAAATCTTTGAATGTAGTTTCAAAATTGCATCGAGCAACATCTCAGGACGTGGCGGGCAACCTGGAAGATAGATATCAACTGGAACTACGTGATCAACACCTTGCACGATTGCATAGTTATTAAACATTCCACCTGATGAGGCACATGCACCCATCGCAATTACCCACTTTGGCGCTGCCATTTGATCATAAATCTGGCGAAGCACTGGGGCCATCTTGTTTGAAACACGGCCCGCAACAATCATTAAATCTGCTTGACGAGGGGATGCACGGAAAACTTCCATACCAAAACGTGAAATATCGTATTTAGCTGCTGAACCCACTGCCATCATTTCAATAGCACAGCATGCAAGACCAAAGGTTGCTGGCCACAATGAGTTCTTGCGCATGTAGCCGGCTAGCTTTTCAACAGTGGTTAGAACAAAACCGCTTGGGATTTTCTCTTCAAGACCCATTTTTTAATCCCATTCCAATCCACCGCGTCGCCACACATATGCATATGCAACAAAGACTGTTCCAATGAAGATAGCCATTTCAATTAAGCCAAAGAGTCCAAGTGCATCAAATGAGACTGCCCATGGATAAAGGAAAACAATTTCAATATCAAAAATAATGAAAAGCATGGCAGTTAAGAAGTACTTAACTGGGAAGCGTCCACCTTCAGCAGCCTGAGGAGAAGGTTCAATTCCACACTCATAAGCATCTAATTTTGCGCGGTTATAGCGCTTAGGACCTGTCAGAGCTCCGGCAACTATTGAAAATATGGCAAAACCAAAGCCAATAGCCCCTAGAACCAAAATTGGCACGTATGGATTAGATGTGGATGGCACGGATGAAATCTTAGAGTTCCTTGGCTAATGCCAATGACCGCTAGCCCTTTATCCCGCTGTGAACTGCAACAACCCCGCCTGTAAGGTTTTTCCAGCTCACCTGGCTCCACCCCGCCTTTTCCATGGCTGCAGCCAAACCCTTTTGATCAGGCCAGGCCCGAATGGATTCAGCCAAATAGACATAGGCATCTGGGTTAGAGGAGGTCTTGCGGGCAATGGCTGGCAGGGCCTTCATCAAATACTCGGTATAGAGGGTGCGAAATGGGCGCCAGGTGGGGTGGCTGAACTCAACGACAACCATGCGTCCGCCTGGCTTGGTGACCCGAAGGGCTTCTGCGAGCGCCTTGGGGTAATCAGATGTGTTTCGAAGGCCATAGGAGATGGTTACAACATCAAATCGATTGGCCTCAAAGGGCAGATTGAGAGCATCGGCCTTTGAGAAGTTCAGGTATGGACGGCTTTTACGGCCCACGGCCAGCATTCCTTCAGAGAAATCGGTGGCAAATACTGTTGCCCCTGCTTTATGAAGGGGTTCAGAGGAAGAACCTGGGCCGGCGGCCACATCCAAAATCTGCATTCCTGGAGCTGGGGCGATGATCTTGGTTGCAGCTCTGCGCCAGGCCTTAGTGCGCCCCAAACTGAGCAGATCATTGACTAGGTCATAGCGCTTGGCCACGCCATCAAACATCGCTGCTACTTCATCTGGATCTTTGCTCAAATTAGCGCGCGACATAGCCGTATTCTCCCTTGAAGTAGGCTCATCCACAACTCAGCCCACACGAAAGGTCGCATATGTCATTTCCAGCCACATCCCTGCGAACTGTTGTCCTGCCGCGAACAAGTGCGCTCAGCAATAGCGTCCTAGTTGTTGGAGGCGTGTTTTTCTTAGCTGCGCTCGCCCAAATTGCAATACCAGTTCCTGGATCACCTGTTCCTGTTACTGGTCAAACTCTTGGTGTTCTTTTAGTTGGAACCACATATGGAGCATCACTTGGCTTTGCAACTTTTGCAACATACCTCTTGGCAGGAATTGCTGGTGCTCCAGTATTTGCTGGACAAAACTATGGAATTGAAAAAGTTGTTGGTGCAACGGGTGGCTATTTAGTAGGAATGCTTGTTGCAACATTTCTCTTAGGTTTACTTGCGCAAAAACGTCTGGACCAAAACTTCGCAACGGCCCTTCCTTCAATGCTTGTGGGAACCCTTACTACTTTTACTTTCGGTCTCTTGTGGTTGCATCAATTCACTGGCCAAAGTTGGGCTTGGACAATCAAGGCGGGTTTAACACCATTTATTATTGGTGAAGTATTAAAGATTGCTATTGCTGGAACCTCTCTGCCACTACTCTGGCGAACTGTTAATCGAAAGCGCAATTAAGCAGAACTACTCATATGACTTCCCTTATTCCTCTTACAACCACCCGCCTTGGCGATCACCTGCCATTATTGGATTTACTTCCTGATTCGCAGCCATGTGCATGGGTCAGAGGTGGTGAAGGCTTAGTTGGTTGGGGCGTTCATGCAACAACAACTGTGAGCGGGCCACATAGATTTGCTGATGCTAGACACTGGTGGCAGAAACAGTTAGAGACATTTGCGGTGACAAACACTGTGCACGGAAATGGGACAGGACCAGTTCTTTTCTCTTCTTTTTCATTTTCACCCGATGATGTCTCTGTCCTTATTATCCCTAAAATAATAGTGGGTAAAAAGGGTGATAAATCCTGGATTACATGGATTGGCTCTGACCCACAACCAGTTCTCAATACAGTAAAACCAACACTGTCTAAAACTTCAGTGGTGTGGGAAGACAATGACAATAGCGATCAAGGGTGGAAATCACGGGTACAAACTGCAGTTGATCGTATTCACAGCAATGGATTAGAAAAAGTTGTTTTAGCTCGTGAAGTTGTGGGAACTGCACACAGTGCAATCGATGCCCGCGCAATTTTGCACACATTAGCCGCTGAATATCCCTCAACATGGAACTTCTCAGTAGCTGGTTTAGTGGGAGCAACACCTGAACTTCTCTTGCGTTTAACAAAGAGCATGGTCACATCCCGAGTCTTGGCCGGAACTATTAGCAAGACCGGTGATGATGAGCGAGATTTAGCACTTGCTGCATCACTTGCGCGATCATCTAAAGATTTAGAAGAACATGAATATGCAGTTCGCTCAGTTGCCGATGCTATCGAGCCCTTCTGCACATCCATTAACGTTCCTGAATCTCCATTTGTTTTGCACCTTGCAAATGTTATGCACCTTGCCACCGATGTGACTGGGGCACTTGCTGAAACTTTGGCTCACGTTGATGCGTTCACAATCTTGGAACAACTTCATCCATCGGCAGCGGTGTGTGGAACACCTAGACCTAAAGCTGCTGCTCTTATTAGTGAAATTGAGGCAATCTCTCGTGGGCGCTATGCAGGCCCTGTTGGCTGGATTGATGCTGCAGGAGATGGTGAACTCGGTATTGCACTTCGTTGCGGTCAAATCAAAGGTGATTCAATTCGAATCTTTGCTGGGTGTGGAATTGTGGCAGGATCAGATCCGGTAAAAGAGTTAGCTGAAAGTGAAGCAAAGTTCATACCCATGCGAAGTGCGCTACTTTAAATAGAGTTCATCGATTCATACATAGCCTTTAGCGAATCAGCATTTGCATCACGTGATGGAACATTTGCCACAACAATTGAAATACCTTTCACGGCAGTTTTTAATACTTTTCTAAGTGCGTCCACTGATGTAATTGTTGAAGCTGGGATCCCCATTGCGTTGGCAATCGCTGCTGGATCTAGGCCGTGTGGTGTGCCAAAGACGCTTTCAAATCCATCCACACCACGCTGTGGCAGAGTTGAAAATATTCCTCCACCATCATTGTTAATAACAATAAAGGCGCAGTTAATCTCTTCGTGATGTATCAATCCGGTGAGATCGTGCAAGAAAGATAAATCACCCAGCACTGCAAATGTTTGCTTGCTTGCCGATGCGATACCTAGTGCTGTGGAGATATTGCCATCGATGCCAGCTAGTCCACGATTAGCATGCGTTGTCACACCCGAGCGCGGTGTTGCAAAACCCTCTAAATCTCGGATGGGTCTAGACGATGAAACGAAGAGCGTGGAGCCATCAGGCAAGTTTGCAGCTATCTCTCTAGCAATAACAGCTTCACTGAATCCAGTTAATGCATCAATATTCTTGGCACATCGCAGCGTATATTTTTCCCATTGCTCAAGCCACTCAGGAGATGCTTTGTGGGTTTTAAGCTCTGGAATCTCTGTGAAGCGCTTATTTGCATGCCTATCGCTATCTACTGTTGCCATGCGTGGGTCGATAACAATTTGAGTGGGCGCAAGCTTTAAGAATGTATTAATTGAGCGAGACAAAGTTGTTCGGCCTATAACAATGACTGTTTGTGGGATCAAGGCTGCACGAATTTGAGCTGAAGTTAAGAAGATTGATGCATGGGCAACTGCATCGGGAAATGAAAGTGGATCTTCAGCAATAATTGGCCAACCCAGTTCTTTGGCAAATTTTCTGACGCTCTCAACGTTTAAACCACCACGATCATGGCCAATAACTAGAACACCTCTATTGGCATCACTCTTAAGTGTTGTTGGCTTGGTTCTACTTTCGAAGGCTTTAGCTGAGATTGAAATTTCATCTAACCGCTGATCAGATTCATCCGGGAGCATGGGTTCATCAAATTGCACATTTAAATGCACTGGACCACTTCGCAAACTATCAAATGGAAGTTCCATTGGAAACACAGGCCCATCGATATCTGCAAAATAGCGAACTGCTTTCCCATAAATTCTTGCTTGTTCGGTCGTTTGATTAGCACCAGTTTTGCGCAAGATTGCAGGGCGATCAGCGGTTAAAACTAATAGAGGAGCATTAGTGTGGCTGGCCTCTAGTACTGCTGGGTGGTAATTAGCAACGGCCGTTCCACTCGTGCACACAATGGGAACTGGGCGACCAGTTACTTTAATGATTCCTAAAGCAAAGAAGGCAGCTGTGCGCTCATCAATTCTCACATGTAACTTAATTAATCCTCTTTTAGATGCTGCAAAAAATGCAAGTGAGAGTGGAGCATTTCTTGATCCTGGAGAAACTACTACGTCCGTGATTCCCGCTTCAATAATCTGGCGGACAATCACGCGCGCAAGGCTGGTTGAGTTATTCATCCCAGTAGGGCCGCTGTTCTCATGATGCGATTCTTCCACCAATCAAAGCGGTTGGCAGAGGTTTCTAACCCATCAAAGTTGGGCTCAAAGCGCTGGATCTGCATTTTTCCATCAACAATTGGAATCTCTGCAACGTTCTTTGCAAGCAGTGAGCCTGTACCAAGGCCACAGTCATAACTCATCTCTTCAAAGGAGGCTGCCAAAGTTAGGCCGTAGTTGATACCTACCGCACTTTCAAGAGCACTTGAAACAATGACTGGCATTTTGTGATGGGCAGCTAAAGCATGTGCATTCTTAATTCCACCCAGAGGCTGAACTTTCAGCATCAAAATATCAATAGCACCGTTCAAGTCTATTTCAAATAAGTTTGCACTCTTGCGAAGTATTTCATCGCCAACGATTTTTACGTCAACTCGTGATTTCAATTCACGTAGTTCAGCCACTGTGGCACATGGCTGTTCTACATATTCAATTTCCCCACAGAGCTCTAAGAATTTTGCCGCCTGATCCACGCTCCATAAGCCGTTTACATCAATACGGATCTTGGAGCGCGGGTTCAGTTTTCTAACCGTTGCAATTCTCTCTAGATCTTGCTTCTCATTAGTTCCAACTTTAATTTTCACTGTGGTGCAACCTGGGAATCCTGCAAGAATTTGAGTAATTTCACTCTCGCCATTTAATGCAGGCATAGTTGCATTGACTCCTACTGAGCTTCGATAAAGCTTTGGGGGCACTTGCGTAGCAGCTTCAATTGAACAGGCTAACCAGCGTGCAGATTCTTCATCAGAGTATTCAAGGAAAGGTGAAAACTCGGCCCAACCTTGTGGCCCTTGAAATAAAGCTACTTCACGGTGGTTGATTCCACGAAAATTAACCTTCATTGGAAGGCTAATAACTCGCAAAGAGTCAAGAATCAAATCAAGCATCGTTTAGGGACGCTTTGGAAATTTCCCGAAATCAGGGTCTCGTTTTTCCATATATGCATCGCGTCCTTCTTGACCCTCTTCAGTCATATAGAACAACAACGTTGCATCTCCTGCTAACTGCTGAACTCCTGCTAAACCATCATCTGCAGCATTCAAGCTGGATTTAAGTAAGCGAAGTGCTAGTGGAGAGTTGCGTAGTATTTCTCGACACCAAGAGACTGTCTCTGCTTCTAGCTCTGCAAGAGGCACAACGGTGTTTACGAGTCCCATATCAAGTGCTTCTTGGGCTCTGTATTGACGAGTCATAAACCAAATCTCACGGGCCTTCTTTTGACCAACGTGTGCTGCAAGTAGACCTGCACCATAGCCACCATCAAATGAACCAACCATTGGACCTGTTTGGCCAAATTTTGCATTATCTGCAGCAATAGTTAAATCACAGACAACATGTAATACATGTCCCCCACCAACTGCCCAACCTGCAACCATTGCCACAACAGGTTTTGGTGTGCGACGAATTTGTACCTGTAGATCTAGAACATTTAGACGTCCAATACCCTTTTTAGCTAGCTTGTCATCACCAAGATAGCCATCATCACCGCGAACATTTATGTCGCCCCCTGAACAAAAAGCTTCAGTGCCTTCACCCGTAAAGATGATGACGCCGACTTCTTCATTATCGCGTGCTAAGTGAAAAGCTTCGATTAATTCAATAATGGTTTGTGGGCGGAATGCATTGCGAACTTGAGGTCGATTAATGGTGATCTTGGCAATGCCATCACCCATTTGATATTTAATATCAACGAACTCTTCACCGCCGGGCGCAGTAATCCAATGAGGTATCTCACGGCTACCAAAATCACGCTTAAAGGGCTTGCTCACATTTCCTCCATTGTCTTTACAAGCGATAGCCTACGGGGGCAATGGAGATGACGTCACAACGAGGTATTCACCGGGTTAGTCCTGCGTGCGCAATCCCTGATTTAGCGGGAGAAATCACATCGGCCCTGGCTGGTACTGGCCCAGCTTTAGGTCTTGGCGAAGTTCGATCAACGAAGGCCCCTTCACATATTGCATTAGTAATTGGTACCAGCGGCACTACAGGAATGAGCAAAGAGGTTGCTTTCACGGCATCAGCTTTACTTTCATCAGCTCGTGCATCAAATAGATTCTTAGGAGCAAAATCTGGCCAACAGTGGTCTTTATTCTTGCCGTTAACACATATAGCCGCAGTGAATGTGATTATTCGGTCGATGGAGCTCGGAACACTTCCCATTGATTTACGTGAACACCAAGGTGAATATCCAAAAGTAGATTTCACATCAATTGTTCCAACACAGCTATTTCGTGCACTCAATAGTGATGAACGTTTACTGCGTCATCTACAAAGTGCACAAGCAGTATTAGTTGGTGGCGCTGCTCTATCTCCAGCCCTTAGCCAACAAGCAATAACAGCTGGTATCAATGTAGTTGAAACTTATGGAATGACTGAAACTTCTGGGGGTTGTATTTACAACGGCCAAGCAATTGAAGGTGTTGAATATTCCCTCAATGATAAATCCTTAGTTCAAATCCGTGGTTCAGTAATGTCTGAGACTTATCTCAATGCCCCTGAGCTCTACATTCTCAGTGATGGTTGGTTTATTACAAATGATCTTGGTGAAGTCATTGATGGCAAGCTTCATATCCTGGGACGTGCCGATGATGTAATCATCTCAGGTGGAGAAAATATTTCACTCACCGCTATTGAAGCAACACTTTCAATTCGATATCCAGAGATTGAGTTTGCGGCCTTTGCAGTTAATGACATTCAATGGGGCCATGCGCTACATCTTGCCGTAGTTGGCCAGATTGGTGAGAGTGAAATAGATCAATATTTGGAAGCCGCACTTGGCGCAGCTTCAAAGCCAAAAGGAATTCATCACCTAGAGCAGCTACCCTTACTTGGTATCGGTAAAGTCGATCGCATAGCCCTTGCGAAAATGGTGGGACATGAATAAATGGATTCTTGGTGCGCGCCATCGCACATTGCCCGCAGCAATTGCACCTGTAGTAGTTGCAACGGCATTAGCTGGTAGTGATTGGAACTGGATTCGAGCAGCCCTAGCGCTCATGGTGGGAGTCTGGCTTCAGATTGGCGTTAACTACGCTAACGATTATTCAGATGGCGTAAAGGGTAGCGATGCTAATCGCATTGGGCCCACTCGTTTAGTTGCAAGTGGTTTAGCAACGGCTGCGCAAGTAAAGCGGGCAGCATTCTTATCTTTTGGCATCGCCGCCATTGCTGGAATCTGGCTTTCACTACTGAGTTCTCCATGGTTACTGGTTGTGGGTGCTGCAGCCATTGCTGCAGCATGGGGTTACACCGGTGGAAAGAATCCATATGGGTATAGCGGTTTGGGTGAGGTTTCAGTCTTTATATTCTTTGGTTTAACTGCAACGGTTGGTACTTACTATGCACAAACCGGTCAGATCACTGCCCTTAGTGTTTTGTGCGCCGTGCCTATGGGCGCTCTTGCTTGTGCAATCTTGGCAATTAACAATTTACGTGATCGTGCTCAAGATGAATTAGTCGGAAAGCGAACTCTTGCCGTAAGACTAGGTGACTCGAATGCCCGCAAGGGCTTTGTAGTTTTGCTAGCTATCGCGCACGTGAGCGCACTAGCAACTTTAATTCCAGAGTCTTTGCTGACTCTGGCGGTGCTTCCATTAACGCTCTCCCTTTCGCGCTCTGTTATCTCTGGCACATCTGGGGAGGCCCTTATTCCGCTACTGGGTAAAACTGGCAAACTGCAAATGTTTTTTGGGGCGCTCTTTGCACTAGCTCTAGCGATACAATAATCCCATGGCTAGATTCATTATTCTTTTTCTTGTCTTTGGTGTCACTATCTATGCGCTAATAGATTGTGCTCGCAAAGATGATTCAGAGATTAAAACTCTGCCAAAATGGGGATGGTTACTAGTAATAATTCTCATTGGCCCACAGGCGATAGCTATCGGCCCTATTGCTTATTTAATTGCTGGAAGAAAACGTAAAGGTGGAGGACGTAAACCTAAGCGTCGCATCTTGCCGCCAGATGATGATCCAGATTTCTTGAGAAAGCTTTAACCTCTATAAACCTGAGTAGGTGTGTTTTCCTGTGCCCCAGATGTTTACGTATACGTAATTAAATAGGAATGTTGAACCTGCAAACAAGCACAACCATGCCGCTTTGCGCCCACGCCAGCCAACAGTTACACGTGCATGTAAATACGCTGCATATGCCACCCAGGTGATAAATGCCCACGTCTCTTTTGGATCCCAGCCCCAATAACGTCCCCAAGCACTTTCGGCCCAGATGGCTCCTGCAATGACGGAAAATGTCCAGAGTGGAAATACAAATGCAACTAAGCGATATGAAAGTTGATCTAGAGCTTCAAGTGAAGGCAGACGCTTTGCCCAGACAGTTCTTTCACCACGAGACTCCATTGCATCTAAATAGAGATAAGCAGCAGCAATAGCGTTAGCTAATAAGAAAACACCACCAGAGATAATCGCTGTAGAGACGTGAATGACTAACCATGTTGACTTAAGTGCTGGGACTAGAGGTGCACTTGGACGATAGAGAACTGCAACGGCTGTTCCCAGCGTTAGTAGTGCTGCGATTGAAACTAATAATCCCAACCAGCGAAGATCATGCTTACGAAGAGCAACAAGGTATGCGCCAGAAAATGCCAATGCACCTGTAATAGAAAACTCATACATGTTGCCCCATGGCACTCGACTGGCCGAGACTCCACGTGCAACGACACCAGCAAATAGTAAAACAAAACCCAAAATCATCATGGCGGTTGCAACACGAGCAACTTTTTCTGTGCGCTTGTAGTCGATATTCTTTTTTGAATCTTCAGTCGTCACACGAACCGCCCAAGCAGTTTCAAACGCGTGGGCAATAAATGACAAGGCGTAGAGCGCCATTGATGAATAGACAAGGTAATTAGAGAGATAAGCCCAGTTACGTGACATTTATTTCCCTCCCTTTAACTTCGCTATAAAATCTGCCATTTCAACATCTAAACCTGGAGCATCATTTTTAGCTAATCCTGCAACTTCTACCGACTTACCAACACGAATCCAGATTCGGCGGCGTCTTGTAAACAGTGATGCAAGCAAGCCAAGGATGGCAACAATACCGCCGAGAAGCGCATAGTTCTTCCCAGGATCTTTGACTATCTCAATATTGACCCACTGTAGATATCCTTCAAAGGTTATTGAACCTTGCGGGTATGTAAAAGTCTCACCTGGCTTTAATGATTTAAGGCCCACCTGGCTCATCTTTGATGTATCCATCCGATAAACAGATTGTGGAACTCCACTATCGAGACCTAAATCACCAATCCATGCAGATAACAAAAGTCGTGGGTCTAGCGCTTCAGGGAAAACACTCACTGCGCCATCTGCACCGCTGCGGGCATAAGTTGGAACAAATGAGCCTACGAATCCGATTTGTGGATCTGCATCTGGAACTTTAATGGCACCGATTGATCGCAAGTTTGAATCCTGTGGCAAAAACGGCACAGGTCCTTGCATTGCCACATTGCCCTTTGAATCTCTCACAGTCACAACAGGTGAATAACCATTTGCTTGTAAATAAACATTGGTATTTCCTAATTTCAAAGGTGAGTTCACTTTAATTGTGCGCAGCTCAGATTGCTTTAAATCACCTTCAGCAAAATTCACGTTAAGGGTGTAATCCTCAGGCGCACTAGTAACAATATTGTATTTTGCCGTGAATTTATCAATTGTTATTGCAAAATCAGGAAGATTCTTTTCACCAAATAGTTTGCCGTATTGGAGTGAGTCATAGCTCGTAGTGGTGTTCACGAAGCGCTCACCCACATTAAGAATTGCCATTCCTCGCATACCAAATAGAGAACTAAATGAAATTCCTAGCAAGACCAAAATGAGAGCCAAGTGGAAAAAGAGATTTCCGCTCTCTCGTATGAATCCTTTTTCGGCCGAAATAGAGCCATCTTTTTCTAAAACTCTAAATCGCTTTGACTTAAACCATGCGCGGGCTTTGTCTAACTCATCACCTTTCGCAGACCACGATGAGTGGTGCTCCATTCGATCAAGGTTCTTTGGTGTGGCAGGTGGAAGCGCGCGAGCTGCGTGAAAATGTTCAAATGTTCTAGGTAGAACGCAGCCAATGAGTGAAATAAAGAGCAAGATATAAATTGCACTAAACCATGGAGATCCATAAACATCAAAGAGTGAGAATCGATCCATCCATGTATAGAGCTCTGGTGAGTTCTTGAAGTATTCACCTACTTTGATGGGGTTTTGTGTTCGCTGAGGAATCAGTGAACCAGGTATCGATGCAACGCCAAGTAATAGTAAAAGAATGAGCGCTGTCCGCATACTTGTTAATTGACGCCAGCCATAACGAAGCAGGCCAACGCTTCCAAGCTCAGGGACTTGTATCTCTTGGCTCATTTAAAGCACCGGAATGAAATCAGAGATAAGGGAGCGCATTGAGTTCATCAGCTGGCCCCACAAGCCAGTGACTTGTAATAGACCTAGAACAATGAGAAAAACACCACCAATTTTTGAAATCAAGTCTCCACGCTTGACTAAATACTTGCGTAATTTCTCTGAACGATCTAAGAATATGCCTGAAGTGATGAACGGCAAACCTAAACCAAAGCAATAACCCAGAGACAAAAATGCTCCGCGTGATGCACTTGATTCTTGAAAAGCTAAAGTTTGAACCGCGGCTAATGTTGGACCTATACATGGTGTCCAGCCCACACCAAAAAGAAATCCTAAAATTGGTGCACCAATCAATCCGCCATTTGTTTTAATTCTGGGACGAAATGTTGGGGCGAAAGGGAATTTACC
>OFRD01000562.1_pt1 | contig 14220 bp, 13 predicted proteins | sample 1543041 | NCBI WGS metagenome assembly OFRD01 (sample SAMN07774234, study PRJEB24372) | wastewater metagenome | isolation source: Exp Tend CN 100WW | collected 2016-02
GAAACCGTGTACGGGCTGGCGGCCAACGCCACCGACGACGACGCCGTGGCCAGCATCTTTGTGGCCAAAGGTCGCCCCGCCGACCACCCGCTCATCGTGCATGTGGCCAGCGCTGACCAAGTGCCTGTGTTTGCCGCGCAGGTGCCCGACTTTGCGCAGAGCCTGATCCAGGCTTTTTGGCCCGGTCCCCTGACCTTGATTCTGCCGCGCCAGCCCGGTGTGGCCACGGCTTCCGCCGGGGGGCAAGATTCGATCGGTTTGCGCTGCCCCTCGCACCCGGTGGCCCAGGCGCTGCTCAAGGCGGGCTTGGCGCTCGGCGTGCAAGGCGTTTCGGCCCCCAGTGCCAACCGCTTTGGCCGCGTCAGCCCAACCACGGCGGCGCATGTGCAGTCTGAGCTGGGGCCTGACTTGTTGATTTTGGACGGCGGCGAATGCGATGTGGGCATTGAGTCCACCATCATCGACTGCACGCGTGGTGAGCCGGTGTTGCTGCGTCCCGGACACATCACCCGGCCCCAAATCGAGGCGGCCTGCGCCCGTGCCCTGCGTGACAAAGACGCGGTGGCTCAAGCCGCGCCCCGCGCCTCGGGCACGCTCGAATCACACTACGCGCCTCGCGCCAAAGTGCGCTTGATGTCAGCGCATGACATCGCGGCCAAGCTGCAGGCCCTGGGGCCGCATGCCAACAATCTGGGGGTGTGGTCGGCTGTGCGCCCTGATGCCGGAGCCGGTGTGGTGTGGCGCGCCCAGCCACAAGCCGCCGATCAGGCTGCACACGCGCTGTTCAGCGTGTTGCGCGATCTGGATGCCCGTGGCGTGCAGCAAATCTGGGTGCAACTGCCGCCCGATACGCCCGAATGGGAAGGCGTGCGTGATCGCTTGCAACGCGCTGCGGCCTGAAAAGGGTTTCAGCGGTAGCGCAGCTTCATCACCAAAATCATCAGCGCCAAGCTGGTGGTGATGGTGTTGGCGATGATGATGGGCCAAGCCATCAACAAAATGCCATAGACCAGCCACAGCGCCACGCCCACGGTGAACAGGCTGTACATGCCCAGCGAAATGCCGCTCACATCGCGTGTGCGGAAGGTTTGCCAAGCTTGCGGAATGAAGCTGGCGGTGGTGATCAATGCGGCGAAGGAGCCGATCCAGTCAATCAAGGTCATGGGCTTATTGTCGGTGGCCTTTGGTGCTGGGTCGAACGGCTGTTCGCGCATTTTCAAAGTTGTTCTGGTCACGTACCGCCCATTCCAGCAACTGGTCGATGGCGGGGCGGGCTTGGTTGGCGTTGGGGTGGTTGACGATGGCGACAACGGTGTAGCGCTGGCCGCTTTGGCCTTGCACATAACCCGCAACCGATACCACGTCGCGCAGCGATCCGGTCTTGAGCCAGGCCTTGCCGATCACGGGGGATTGCGGGTTGCGCTCTTTCAGTCGGGCGGTGGTGCCATCGACCCCGGCCAGTGAGAGCGATTGGGCAAAAGCCTGGGCGTGCGGGCCACTGTGGGCCGCTTGCAGCAAAGCCGTCAAAGACGCCGCGCTGCTGCGCTCGGTGCGCGACAGGCCCGAGCCGTTGTCCAACGCGGGCTCGTCGAATCCGCTGAAGCCCTCGCGCCACCAACGGGACATGCGCAAACGCGAGGCTTCAAAGCGACCGGGTGCGCCCAATTCGCTGGACAGCGACAAAAACAACTGCTGCGCCATCACGTTGTTGGAAAACTTGTTGATGTCCTGAATGACTTCGGCCAAGGTCAACGAGGGGGCGTCCACCAGCAAGCGTGCCGATGCAGGACGCAGCCCGTAGCGCACCTGACCACTCAGACGCCCGCCTACGGCCAGCCACATCGCTTGCATGACGCGGGGCGCATATTGTTCGGGGTCCGGATAGGCCACGGGCCATTCGCGTTCACCACAGCGTGCGGGGTAGCTGCCCGTAAAACGCACTTGCAAAGGCTGGCTGAAGTCGGCTTTGAGCTGGCTGCGCCAATCGTTGCAAGGCGCGGTGCTGGCGGTCACTTGTGTGGGCGCGTCCATGCCCGCCAATGGCGGCTCGAAGCGTACCTGCACTGGCCCGTTGGCCGCGTCGGGTGTGAACTTGTAAACCACCGCTTTGAAGTTGAGCAGAAGCCCGTCGGGAGACACGTTGTAAGGGCGCAGTGGTTCGTCGTCAAAGGGCTCGCTGCGTTCGCGCACATCAAACACGCTGCGGTCGAGCACGATGTCACCGCGTACCTCGCGCACGCCTGCGGCGAGCACTTGGCCCAACAGATCTTGCAGGCGCTCCAGTACCAATTTGGGATCGCCGCTGCCGCGCACCACCAAGTTGCCTTGCAGCACGCCGTCACGCACCGGGCCATCGGCATAAACACGGTTGCGCCAGACGTGGTCTGGACCCAGCAAGCTCAAGCCCGCATAGGTGGTGAACAGTTTCATGACCGAAGCCGGGTTGCTGGCAGCTTGTGGGCGATGCGACAGGCGCGGGTGCTGGGCATCGGCCCGCTTGCCCGGTGTGTCCGAGGCAGGTAAAGGGGCGATCAGCACACTCAAGGCCGAGGCAGGCACTTGCGCTTGGCGCAGGGTTTTCAGCACGGCAGGGGGCAGCGCGTTGGGGTGGGCCTGCGCCAAGGGGTCTTGTTTGTGTGTTGTGGGCGCAGTTTGTGCGATGGCGGGTGTCGGCAGTGTGCTGGTCAAGGCCAACGTCAACGCAGCGCACACGGCCATCGACCACACAGGAAAAAGGGGGCGCGTTGCGCGTGACAAGCTCATTCAGTGAGTCTAATGGCCAGAGCCTGGCACGGCGGGGCCGTATCATTCGGGCCATGCGATTTTCTTCAAAAACCGTGGGCTTGGCCTCGGCGGTCATCACGGTGTTCATCTGGACGGGCTTCATCGTCATTGCGCGTGCGTCGGCGTCTCGGGGCTTGCTGCCTTTGGACATCGCGTTGGCGCGCGTTTTGGGGGCCAGCGCCATCTTGCTGCCCTGGGCTTGGTGGCTCATGCGCCCAGCCCGGCAAGCGGGTCAAAAGGTGGGCTCGCTTTGCGGCTTGTCTCCCTTGCCCTTGGCACCCACGGTGCAGGCGGGTTTTTTGGGCGGCATGCTTTATGCCGTGCTGGCCTACAACGGTTTCTTTTTTGCACCCGCAACGCACGCCTCGGTGCTGATGCCCGGCAGCTTGCCCTTGTGGACCACCTTGCTGGCCTGGCTGGTATTGCGCGAAAAAGTCTCGTCGGCCCGCGCGATGGGTTTGGCCTTCATCGTGCTGGGCGATGTGTTGGTGGGGGGCGCGAGTTTGCTCAAAGCGTTTGAAGGCGGCGAGGTCTGGAAAGGCGATTTGCTCTTCATGACGGCGGCTTGTTGCTGGGCGGGTTACAGCGTGACCGTGCGTCGCCATGGCCTGGACGCGGTGCGCGCCACCATGGCCATCACCGCCTTTGCTTTTGTGAGTTTTGTGCCGGTGTATCTGCTCTTGATCGGCACCGGTGTTTTGCCCACCCATTTGATGCAGGTGCCGTGGACCGAGATCCTGTTCCAAGCCGTTTTTCAGGGGGTGGGCTCGGTGGTCATATCAGGCATCACCTTCACGCAAATGGTGCGCCACTTTGGCCCTGTGCGCTCGACCATGATCACGGCCTTGGTGCCGGGTTTGTCGGCCTTGGGCGCGGTCTGGTTTTTGGCTGAGCCGATGCATTGGAATTTGCTGGCGGGGCTGGCGCTGGTGACCGGCGGCATTTTGTTGGGTGTTCGCCAGGCCAAGCCGGTGGTCGTTTTGCCCAACGTGGCCACAGCCGGAGGCCAGCCATGAGCGTTGTCGCAAAAGAATGGCGTTGGTTGGCTTTTGACACCAGCACCGATGTGTTGTCTTTGGCCGTGGCCCGAGGTGATCGGGTCTGGACTCAAACCCTGCCCGGTGGCGCTCAGGCTTCCGGTGGCCTGATCCCGGCGGTGCTGGCCATGTTGGCCGAAGCCGACATGCCCCTCGCCTCATTGGACGCGATTGTGTTTGGCCGTGGGCCGGGCTCTTTCACGGGTTTGCGCACGGCCTGTGCTGTGGCGCAAGGCCTCGCCTTGGGTGCCGATTTGCCCGTATTGCCGGTGGACACATTGATGGCCGTCGCCGAAGAGGCGCGTTGGGCGCAGGTACAAACGGGACTGATCGATGCCGGTACCGATGTGACCGTGCTGGCCCTGCTGGATGCCCGCATGGACGAGGTGTACAGCGCTGCCTACCGCTGGCAGGTGGCACCCGGTCAAACCGAGGGGGGCTGGCAAGAGGTGGCACCTTTGCAGGTCGGTGCGCCTGAAAAGATGGCCATGCCCGAGGGGGCTCGGGTGCTGCTGGCCGGCAATGCGTTTGCCGCCTACGGCGAGCGCCTGCCTGCTGGTGAACCTTGCCTTGCCTTGCCCACCGCAGCGGCCTTGCTGCGTTTGGCACCGGCCTTGTGGGCGCAAGGGCTGGCGGTGTCGGCCGATCAGGCCATGCCGCTGTATATCCGTGACAAAGTGGCCAACACCACCGCCGAACGCGAGGCCCTGAAAGCCCAGGCCGCGCTGGCGAAGGCGGCAGTTCAGCCATGACCGGTTTGACCACGAAGTCCGATACCACTGCACGCGTCCAACCCTCCGAAGCGGTGCGCAATGCGGTCACCCTGGCCCCCATGACCTTGGACCATCTGGACGCCGTCATGGCCATCGAGCAAACGGCCTACAGCCACCCTTGGTCGCGGGGCAATTTTCGCGACTCACTGAACCCGCTTTTCGACGCTCAATGCCTGTGGCTCGAAGGCGAATTGCTGGGTTACTTTTTGGCCATGCGCGGCTTTGAAGAGATGCACCTGCTCAACATCACCGTGGCACCCGCCCGGCAGGGCCAAGGTTGGGGCCACATGATGCTGGACGCTTTGTCGCTCATGTCGCGCCACGAGGGCGCTCAGTGGCTTTGGTTGGAGGTGCGCCAAAGCAACCTGCGCGCCTTGCAGGTGTACGAGCGCTATGGCTTTCGGCAAGTCAGCATCCGCAAGGATTACTATCCGGCAGACCGCCAGCAGCGTGAGCATGCGGTGGTGATGAGTTTGAAACTGTGAGCCCGAACATGAGCGACCCCACCCGATTTGACCTGGACGACCGCCAACGCGCCATGCTGGCCGAAATGGGCGTGCGCGTGTGGTGGCCACAGGCCGCGGCCGCACCGGAGCCCTTGCCGCAGGCGGCGGCTCTTGTCGCCCCAGCTGCACCCGTTTTGGCCCCTGCCGCGTCAGCCGAGTTGCCTGTTGCCGCGCCACACGCTGCCCCGCCAAGCGTTTCGCCACCCGCCTCGCGCCCCGCTCCCGTGGCACCTTTGCAGACCACCGTGGCGGTGACCGCCAAGCCCTTGGCCGATGGCGTGGACCGCATGGACTGGACCACGCTGCAAGACACAGCCGCCGCATGCCAAGCCTGCGATTTGTGCGGTCATCGCAAAAAGTCGGTGTTTGGTGTGGGCGATGTGCAAGCCGACTGGATGGTGATCGGCGAAGCCCCAGGCGAAGACGAAGACGCGCAGGGTGAGCCTTTTGTGGGCCCGTCAGGCCAGTTGCTCGACAACATGCTCAAGGCCGTGGGCCTGAACCGCAAGGCGCAGGGCGAGGGTGGCGTCTACATCACCAACACGCTCAAGTGCCGCCCTCCGGGCAACCGCAACCCGACGGCCGAAGAGTTGGCCACTTGTGCCCCCTACTTGATGCGGCAGGTCTCACTGGTGCAGCCGAAGGTGATTTTGGCGATGGGCCGCTTTGCCGTGCAGTCGGTCTTGCAGACGACCGAGCCCATTGGCAAGCTGCGCGGGCAATTGCACAACTACCAGGGGGTGCCTGTGGTGGTGACTTATCACCCTTCTTATTTGCTGCGCAGCCCGGCTGACAAGGCCAAAGCCTGGGCTGATCTGGTGCTGGCGCTCAAGACGGTTCAAGGCTGAGCAGCCATTCGCGAGCAGGGGCTTGCTCCCGCGCAGACAGGTTTGAACCGTCGTTGTGGCAGGTCGCCCCTGTGGCCGAATGTTGAAGCCTCAGTTCGTCTGGCGCTTGGGCCAGAGCACGGCTGCGATCGACAACATCATCAAAGCCACGGCAGCCCAGTCTTGCCAGTGCAAGACCTCCCCCAAGCCCACTGCGCCGCTGAAAACACCCAGCACCGGGATCAGCATCACGCTCAGGGTGGAGGCCACGGGCGGCAGGCTGCGGGCCAGATAAAACCACGCGGCTTGGGCAAAACCAAAGACCAGCACCGCATTGAAGGCGATGGCGCCCCAAGTGGCCTCAGACGGGGCATGCCACTGGTCGCGTTCCAACAAGACCGCAAGCACAGTCATGACCCCGGTGGTCAAAAACGCCATCCAGAAAGAAATGGCCAAGGTGGGCACGGGCATTGTTGTGCGGCGCAACAGCTGTGTGCCCAAGGCCCAGGTGCTGGCAGCGCCCAAGGCCAGCAGCACGCCCATGGGTTTGCCGCTCAGGTTGGACAGTTCGTGCCAGAGCAGCAAGACCACGCCGACCGATGCGGCCGCTACGCCGCCCCAGGCGCGCTTGGCCAGACGGTCTCCAAACACCAAGGCCCCCAGAACGGCCGAAAACATCGGCATGGTGTAGCCCAAAATCGCCGCCCGTCCGCTGGACAGCGACTGCACCGCCACGATGATCAGACCGTGCCAGAAAAACATGTTGAAGGTCGCCAACAAGAGCAACTCGCGCCAATGCGCGCGACCAATGCGAAACGGCACCCGCTGCACCACCAAAACCAAAGCCAGCACGGGCGTGCCCAGCCACATGCACAGCGCGCGGAAGGTCAGCGGCGGAAACCCCGTGACCCCGATTTTCATGATCGGCCAGTTGATGCCCCAGACCAGAGTGAGCAAGATCAAAACAGTCCATTGCCGGGATGAGAGTTTGTGCATGGCGGCCATCTTAGCTGTGGCCCTGTGTGTCTGGGTGTCGCCGCCAGCGCCTGCGCCGACCTGCCCTGTCGCCGCTTAAAATGCCCGCATGACCTTTCTCGACATGTTGCGCACCGCCGAGCGCCAAAACGGCTCCATGCTTTGTGTGGGCCTGGACCCTGAGCCCACCAAGTTCCCGGATCGCATCAAGGGCGACTCGAACAAAATTTACGACTTTTGCGCCGCCATCGTGGACGCCACAGCCGATCTGGTCAGCAGCTTCAAGCCCCAAATCGCCTACTTTGCAGCCCACCGCGCCGAAGGCCAGTTGGAACGCCTGATGGAACACATGCGCCGCGTGGCCCCCCATGTGCCGATCATTTTGGACGCCAAGCGCGGTGACATTGGCTCAACCGCCGAGCAATACGCCATCGAAGCCTTTGAGCGCTATGGTGCCGATGCCGTGACCCTCTCGCCCTTCATGGGCTGGGACTCGGTGGCCCCTTATTTGAAGTACCACGGCAAAGGCGCGTTTTTGCTGTGCCGCACCTCCAACCCCGGCGGTGACGATCTGCAAAACCAGCGCCTGGCTTCGGTCGAAGGCCAGCCACTGTTGTACGAGCATGTGGCGCGTTTGGCCCAAGGCCCCTGGAACCTGAACGGCCAGCTGGGCTTGGTGGTCGGTGCAACCTACCCCAAAGAAATTGAACGTGTGCGCGAACTCGCCCCCACGGTGCCCTTGTTGATCCCCGGCGTGGGCGCACAAGGCGGCGATGCAGCAGCCACTGTCAAGGCGGGTTGGCGTGCCAACGCCGACGGTTCCAGCGCTGGCCCGATCATCGTCAACTCGTCGCGGGCGGTGCTGTATGCCTCGAGCGGTGACGACTTTGCTGCTGCGGCCCGCAAGGTCGCGATGCAAACGCGGGAACAACTGCAAGCGGCCAAAGCTTGAAGCTTGGCGGCAAAGAGCCTCAGCCCTCTGCCGCTTTTTGCGCCTTGTGCACGATCTTGCGTGCCATGCTCCAGCGGTGCACTTCGCTTGGGCCGTCATAAATCCGGAAGGCCCGCATGTCCATGAAGATGCGCATCACCGGTGTCTCGGCTGTCACGCCTTGGCCGCCCAAAATTTGCACGCAGCGGTCCACCACGCGCCACTCGGCTTCTGAGCAGGCCACTTTGGCGCGGCTCGATTCAAAGCCGCCTTTTTGACCCTGGTCCAACAGCCAGGCGGTGTGCCAGATGTGCAGGCGGGCGGTGTGCAGGTCGATGTCGTTGTCGGCCAGCATGAAGCCCACGCCCTCGTGTTCGGCCAGCGGCTTGCCAAACGCCTTGCGGCGGCTGGCGTAATCCACCGCGATGTCATGCGCCCGGCGTGCCTGGCCCAACCAGCGCATGCAGTGCGTCAACCTTGCCGGGGCCAGCCGCACTTGGGCATACCGAAAGCCCTGACCCACCTCGCCCAATACATGGCTGGCCGGCACGCGCAAATGGTCAAAGCACAGCACGCCATGGCCACCGGTAAAGCAGTTGTCCATCGCGTCCATGCTGCGTTCGAGCCGAATGCCCGGTCGGTCCATGTCGGTCAAAAACATGGTGGCCGTGCCATCTTCCATGCGGGCCATGACGATGGCGTAATCGGCCCCTTCGGCCCCGGTGATGAACCATTTGCGGCCACTGATCAGGTAGTCATCACCATCGCGCACGGCGGTGGTGGTCAGCATCGACGGGTCAGCCCCCGCGCCTGGGTCGGGCTCGGTCATGGCAAAACATGAGCGGGTGAGCCCGGCCACCTGTGGGCGCAGCCAGCGCTCTTTTTGCGCTGGGGTGGCCACCTCTTCCATCAAGTGGATGTTGCCCTCGTCGGGCGCGTGAATGTTGAGTGCGGTCGGCCCCAGATTGGAATAACCGGCCTCTTCAAACACCACGGCCTTGGCGATGTGGCTCAGGCCCAGCCCGCCCATCTCGACCGAGGCATGCGGGGTGAGCAGACCCGCAGCGCGTGCGCGTGCCACCAACTCGCGACGCAGCGCTTCGGACGGGCCGTGCACACCGTGGCGTGGGTCGTTTTCCAGAGGGATCACCTGTTCGGCGATGAATTGACGGGTGCGCTCGCGCAGTGCTTGCAAGTCTGGGGGGATGTCAAAGTTCATGGAATAGGTGATTCTGAAAAAAGGGTGAAACCAATGGCCATGCACCAATTGGAAAGGCGGGAACATGCTTGCGCTGTCCGGCCTGTGACTCACTGTCGCATTCGGGTGAGTTGCGTGCGAAGCTGAGTGCAGGTCTGTCATCTGCGAGGCTGTCTGATCAAGGGTGAGGTGATAGTCTGTGCTGAACATATGGGCTGGCTGCGATGCTGTTTGTCGCTATGCCGCCAAGGCAAGCAGCTTAAAAACCACAAGGACAAGCCATGAAGCTTTACACCGCCCACCGTGCCCCGAGCCCCCGCCGGGTGCTGATGTTTTTGGTCGAGAAAAACATCACCGGCATCGAGATGGTCAACCTGGACTTGAACGGTGGTGAGCACCGCCAGCCTGGCTATTTGGCCAAGAGCCCGCTGGCCAAAGTGCCTGCTTTGGAGCTGGACGATGGCCGCGTGATCACCGAGACCCGCGCCATTTGCACCCTGCTGGAGGGCCGTTATCCCGAGCCGAACCTGATGGGCGTGGACGGCGATGAGCGCGGCTTCATCGAGATGGCCGACCGGCAGGTGGAGCTGTATTTGCTGGGCGGCATTGCCAATGCCATTCGCCACAGTCACCCGGGTTTGGCCGCTTTGGAAAAGCCGCAGTTCCCCGAGTTTGGTCGGTCGCAAGCCCAGAAGGTGCGCGACGTGGCCCGTAGCTTTGACCTGCGCTTGCAAAGCCAGCCCTGGATCGCAGGCGAGCGCTTCACCATTGCCGACATCACCGCGTTTTGCGCACTGGAGTTCGCACGCGGCTTGATGAAGTTTGTGCCCGGCGACGAAGGCATGAACGCCTTGCAGGCCTGGCGCAACCGGGTCGATGAGCGGCCCAGCGCCAAGGTTTAGGGATGGATGTCACCCCGTTCCCATCTGTCACCCTGCTCCCATATGCCCCTCGCTCCCATCTGTCACCCCGCTCCCATCTGTCACCCCGGACTTGATCCGGGGTCCATGCCAGTTCAACCATGGATGCCGGATCAAGTCCGGCATGACAGGTCTAAATGCCGGATCAAGTCCGGCATGACAGGGTTAAAGACCAATCAAGTCCGGCATGGCGGGGTTCAATGCCGGATCAAGTCCGGCATGACACGCTTCAGCTGAACACGCCGCCGTATTCCTTGCGCAGGTCGTTTTTTTGCACCTTGCCGGTGCCGCCCACGGGCAGCGATTCGAGGAAGACCACATCGTCGGGCACCCACCACTTGGCGACCTTGGTGGCCAGGAAGTCGAGGATCTCTTGTTTCTCAAGCGTCTGCCCCGGCTTGCGCACGACAAACAGCAGCGGGCGCTCGTCCCACTTGGGGTGCTTGACGCCAATGACGGCGGCCATGGCCACGGCGGGGTGGCCGATGGCGGCGTTTTCCAGGTCAATCGAGCTGATCCACTCGCCACCGGTTTTGATCACGTCCTTGGTGCGGTCGCGGATTTGCATGGTGCCGTGCGCGTCGATGGTGGCGATGTCACCCGTGGGAAACCAGCCGTCCACCAGCGCGGTTTTCTCGGCCTTGAAGTAGCGCTCCACGATCCACTGGCCGCGTACCATCAACTCGCCTTGCGATGTGCCATCGCGGGGCAAGGTGACGCCGTTTTCATCGACCACTTTGATCTCGATGCCCGAGACGGTTTTGCCTTGTTTGGCCACGATGGCGTGCTGCTCAGCGGCGGGCTTGTTGCGGTCGGCGCGGCTCAGGTTGCTCATGGTGGCCACAGCCGTGGTCTCGGTCATGCCCCAGCCGTGGCGCACTTCGACGCCATAGGTGTCCATGAACTTGGCGATCAGCGCCATGGGCATGGCCGAGCCGCCCACGCAGGTGCGTTTCATGTGGGCAAAGCGCAAGTTGTTTTGCTCGACGTGTTGGATCAGTCCCATCCAGATGGTGGGCACGCCCGCACTGATGGTGACTTGTTCGCTGTCCATCAACTCAAACAGACTGGGGCCGTCCAGTTTGGGGCCGGGCAAGACCAGCTTGGTGCCCGCCACCAGCGCGGCGTAGGGGATGCACCAGGCGTTGATGTGGAACATGGGCACCACGGGCAAGATGGTCTCTTGTGTGGACAGGCCCAGCACATCGGGCAAGCCCGCGGTGGTGGCGTTCATGACGATGGCGCGGTGCGTGTACAGCACGCCTTTGGGGTTGCCGGTGGTGCCCGAGGTGTAGCACAGGGCCGCGCCGGTGTTTTCGTCGAACTCCGGCCAATCAAAGCGGTCGCTGTGACCGGTGATCAGGCCCTCGTAGTTCATCACATTGGCCACGCCTTCGATGGTGGGCGTGTTGGCGGCATCGGCCAGGCAGACCCAAGCACGGACTTGGGGGCAATGCGCGGCAATGCCTTTGACCAGCGGCGCGAAGGTCGCGTCAAACAACACCACCTCGTCTTCGGCGTGGTTGATCACATAGATCAGCTGCTGCGGGTGCAGGCGCGGGTTGCAGGTGTGCATGACCATGCCGCTGCCCGAGACGGCGTAATAGGCCTCCAGGTGGCGGTGGTTGTTCCACGCAATCGAGCCGACCGCGCTGCCCGCCTTCAGGCCCATCTGGGCCAGCGCATGGGCCAACTGGCGGGCGCGTTTGGCCGCATCGGCATAGGTGTAGCGGTGCAGCGGGCCATGCGTCTCGCGCGAGACGATTTCTTGATCGCCAAACTGCGCTGCGCCGTGTTCGAGGATGCCCGAAATGAGCAGTGGGCGGTTCATCATGAGGCCGGTTTGGGGCATGTTTTGTCTCCAGTGTTTTTGAGTTTCTTACAGCAAGGCCGCGTACACCATGTCGCGAAACAGGGGGCGATAGTAATCCCGCTGGTTGGGTGCCTGGATCATCAGCATCGCGACCATGTCAAGTGCCGGGTCGACAAAGAAGGTGGTGCCCGCAATGCCGCCCCAGTAATACAGCCCAACAGAACCTGGCACGGGCGACAGGCCCAAATGCGTGCGCACGGCAAAGCCCAGACCAAAGCCGTGGCCCGGTGGCAGCAAGGTGCCGTCGACCGGGATGCCGCCCAAATGGTCTGCGGTCATGAAGTCCACCGTGTGGGGGCCGAGCAAGCGCACGCCATTGAGCTCACCCCGGTTGCGCAGGCATTGCAAAAATCGGGCGTAGTCCATGGCGGTGGACATCAGGCCACCGCCGCCGCCCTCCATGGCGGGCACTTCGCGGGGTTCAAGCACCTTCATCGGCACGCCGCCGTCGGGGTCGTGCGCAAAGGGCTCGGCAATGCGGTGGTGCTGCGCGGGCGGCACGGCAAAGCCGGTGTCCACCATGCCCAATGGGCCAAAAATCTCGGTTTGCAGGAAAGCGCCCAGGCCTTGTCCGCTGACCACCTCGACCAATCGCCCCAGCACGTCGGTGGCTCGGCTGTAGGCCCACACGCTGCCGGGCTGAAACTGCAGAGGCAGCGCCGCCAGCGTTTGAGAAAACTCGGCATTGCTGCGTTCGCGCGAGGCGATCTTGACTTGCCCGTACTGCTGTTGCACCGACGACGTGCCCAGAAATTCGTAGGTCAGTCCGGCTGTGTGGCGCAGCAGGTCCTGCACCGTGGCCGGATTGCGCACCGGCTCCAGCCCATGGTCCGTGGCTACTTGTTGTGTGGCGTATTCAGGCAACCAGCGGCTGACCGGGTCACTCAACAACAACTGGCCGCGTTCGACCAACATCATCACCGCCACGGACACCACCGGCTTGGTCATCGAATAGATGCGGAAGATGCTGTCGGTCTGCATGGGCTTGCCTGTGGCGGGGTCTTGCTGGCCCACGGCCTCCAGCAGGGCGATTTGCCCGCGCCGGGCGATCATGGCGACCGCACCCGGCAATCTGCCGCTCTCCACTTCGCGGCGCAACACGTCCATCAGACGCTGTGTGCGGTCAGGGCACAGGCCCACATCGGCAGGCTTGGCGTGGGGCAAAGGGGAATGGGGGGTCATCAGGCGCTCCAGAAGAAGGGTGTTTTGTACACCAGCCCAACGAGATGAGGTATCACCTAAAGCAACCGGGTCGCGGTTGCGAATGCGAGCTCAGTTGCCTGCTTCAGGCTGCGGGAGCCGCAAAGCGCTCGCGCAGGTAAGTCACGATCGCGCCCGAGTCTTTGAGCCAGCGCGTCTGCTCGTCGGCATCGGTGATGCTCAGGCAGGGCACTTGGGCCGTACCGCTGCCCTGCAGCAGCTGTTCGCGGTTGGCGCTGTTGTGCTGCGCATCGCGCTTTTCAATGGGCAGCGACAAGCGGCGCATTTCCTGTCGCACCTTGATGCAAAACGGGCAGGTGCCGAACTGGTACAGCGCCAGGCTTTGGCATTGCAAGTCAACCGCAGCTTGCGCCGCTGGCGCGCGCTGCACACCAACGGGTTGGGTCAGGCGCTCTTTGAGCAGCATGAAGGGGCCGAGCACGATGCGCAGGGTTCGAAAAAAGGCACGGATCACTGTTTTCATAGAGTCTTCAAAAAATCAAAAAATTGGGTGGAGATGAGGTGGGCGTGAAATGGGTTGGGGTCAGGCTTGGACAGGCCAAGGTTTGTCGGCGCAGTCCGACACCGTCACAGCAAACGCGCCAAATATTGGCCCGTGAAGCTCGCCTTGTTCTTGGCCAGCTGCTCGGGCGTCCCTTCGCCCAGCACGGTGCCACCGCCCGCGCCGCCCTCTGGGCCCATGTCGATCAGCCAGTCGGCTGTTTTGATCACGTCGAGGTTGTGTTCGATGATGACGATGGTGTTGCCAGCATCGCGCAGTTGGTGCAGCACTTTGAGCAGCAAATCGATATCGGCAAAGTGCAGGCCCGTGGTGGGTTCGTCCAATATGTAAAGGGTGCGGCCCGTGTCGCGCTTGGACAACTCCAGCGCCAACTTGACGCGCTGCGCCTCGCCGCCAGACAAGGTCGTGGCGCTTTGGCCCAGACGGATGTAGGTCAGGCCCACGTCGAGCAGCGTTTGCAGTTTGCGGGCGATGTTGGGCACGGCGCTGAAGAACTGGTGTGCTACTTCCACCGTCATGTTCAGGATCTGCGCGATGTTCTGACCCTTGTATTGCACTTCCAGCGTTTCGCGGTTGTAGCGCATGCCGTGGCACACGTCACAGGGCACGTACACGTCGGGCAAAAAGTGCATCTCCACTTTGACCACGCCGTCACCTTGGCAGGCCTCGCAGC
>OFRD01000563.1_pt1 | contig 14206 bp, 10 predicted proteins | sample 1543041 | NCBI WGS metagenome assembly OFRD01 (sample SAMN07774234, study PRJEB24372) | wastewater metagenome | isolation source: Exp Tend CN 100WW | collected 2016-02
TGTCCCACGTCCAGTCTACTTTCTTGCCGTCGAGAACATACTTCTCGCCGTATGTCTGGGGCGGGTAAGCCAGCCCGGCCTCATCAAACAAGCTTGGCACAAAGAAAATGCCGCCGGGGAACACAGCGAAGGGCAGGCCAATCTGGCCCTCTTCGGTCTGGTAAAACTTGATCAGCGCCGGGTCAAAGATAGAGGTGTCGAAGCCCGTCGCTGTAATGCTCGGGCCAATGTCCAGCCACTGGCCGTAGAAGTCATTTGAGCCGGCCCAACCCACGGGTCCCACCAAGTCCGGACCATTGCCGGACGCGATCTGGGTGGAGAGGGCATCCCGTGCACTCGCGTGAGGAATGATCTCCAAGATCAGCTGAATCTTGTCTTGCGAGGCGTTGTAATCAGTAACCACTTCTTCCTGCATGGCAATCTGGGCAGCGTCTGTGCCAGTGCCAAGCCCCACCATCCAGCGGATACACGTCTTGCCAGCCTGGCAGTCAGCCAATGGATAGGCCGTGGGCTCCGGGGTTGGGGGTACTGCAGTTGGTGCAGCGGCCTCGGTGGCGGCCTCAGTTGCCGCCGGCGCTTCCGCTGCTGCGGGTGCGTCAGTTGCCGCCGGCGCTTCAGTTGCGGGAGCAGCCGCCGCCGGTTCTGCAACCGGCGCCGGGGCAGGCGCGGCACAGGCTGCCAGCACCAGGGATGCAATCACTGCCACCATCATTGTGGACCACAGTTGCTTTTTCATTTTTCGTTAACTCCTTCGTACCAAATTTAAGTCTAAAACAATCAATCTTTGAAACCTCATAATGTATTTAATTCTGCATTCGTTGCCTCCTCAAACATACTTCTGGCGCTAGCATTCAAGCCGCCGCCATACAACCACATGACTGGCGGATGACCACTTTGGTCTCCAGCCGGGTCACGCGTTCCACCGATTCACCGGCGATGCAGCGCATCAATAGCCCGGCAGCCACCTGCCCCACCAGCTTGGTGGGTGAGCGCACGGTTGTGAGCGGCGGCATTATATCTGCAGCGCCGTGCTGATCATCAAATCCCACCACCGCCACATCTGCCGGCACGCGCCGGCCGCCGGCATCCAGCGCAGCCTTTACGCCCATGGCTGCATCGTCGTCTCCCGCAAACACGGCATCAAACTGCAGTCCGTCCGTCAGCGCCTGCTTTGTGACCGCCCGCGCTACTTCGCGCTCAAAGTTTCCGCGCAGCACAAGCGCCGGGTCGAACTCAATGCGGTTTGCCTGAAGCGCCCGGATGTAGCCGCGTTCGCGTTCAGCTGAGTCTTGCTGGGTTTCGACCCCGCGCAAAAACAATATGCGGCGGCGGCCATGTACTTGCACCAGATGCTCGACCAGCTCAAATACCGGGCGCTCGTTTTCAACCAGTACGCACGGGACTTCCGCGCCGGGCGGCGGCGAGCGATGCACCAGCACCATTGGATAACCGAGGGAGTTCATATGGGTCAAAGTCTGGTCGGTGAGGCTATTGGCAAATACCAGCATGCCATCAGAATTTCGCGGTCCCAGCGCCAAGCTCAGGGGATCAGTAAAACGCTCCGGGCTGGCGGAGATCACCAAATTCATGCCATGCTCGGTCGTCACAGTCTCTATCCCGCTCAGCATGGGCGCAAAAAAATGGCCGAATTGGAGAAAGGTGTTATGGGTCACCACCAATGCAATTAAATTCGTGCGGCGGGTGGTAAGCGTGCGGGCCGCCGCATTCGGCACATACTTGAGCAGTGCCACGGCAGCTTGAATGCGCTCTGCAGCTGGCGGTGACACAATTGCAGTTTGATTGAGAAAACGGCTGACAGTTGCTACTGACACTTTTGCCTCACGGGCCACGTCCCGGATATTCGCATTTAACACTTTCCTATTCATGGAGCCGATGCTATAATTTGCGATATGGCAGTATGTAATCGGTTTCTGTAATCCGTTTCATTTAATTTGAGAATTTTAGCAGACTCGGAGAATTGTTGTCAAGGTGACAACGGCGTGTATTTTGACAAATAATTGCCCGAAAAATCGGCCGCCTGCCATGCCATGCCCGCCTGCCTGCCAGTACGCAGAGCCGCTGGTTGTCGCCGGGGAGACTTAGTGAAAGAGACCATGGCCGGCCTTGCAAACATTCCGTGGGAACCGCGGCCCGCCAACAGCCTCGATGTGGTGTGGCGCTACTCCGCAAACCCGGTCATTCCGCGCAATTTAATCCCTGACTCAAACAGTGTTTTTAACAGCGCAGTTGTGCCGTATGCAGGCGGTTTTGCCGGCGTGTTCCGCTGCGATAACAAGCGCCGCCAAATGAATTTACATGCCGGGCGCAGCGCAGACGGCATAACGTGGCAGCTTGAGCCGCAGCCGATTGTGTGGCGCGGTCCCGAACCCGAATTGCTCGAGTACCACTACCGCTATGACCCGCGCGTCACATGGCTGGAAGACCGTTACTACATTACGTGGTGCAACGGCTACCACGGCCCCACCATTGGCCTGGGCTACACGCATGATTTTGCCGCCTTCAACTTTATCGAAAATGCATTGCTGCCGTTCAACCGCAACGGCGTCTTGTTCCCGCGCAAGATCAATGGCCGCTACCTGCTGCTCAGCCGCCCCAGCGACAACGGGCACACGCCATTTGGCGATATCTTCCTGAGCCAAAGCCCGGATCTGGTGCATTGGGGCGAACACCGCTATGTGATGGGCACTCGAGACGGCTGGGAGTCCACCAAAATTGGCGCCGGGCCAGTGCCAATTGAAACAGCGGAGGGCTGGCTGCTCTTCTATCATGGCGTGCTTACTTCGTGCAACGGCTTCGTGTATTCATTTGGCGCCGTACTGCTGGACCTTGAGCAGCCGTGGCGCGTTGTGCGCCGTGGCGCGCCGTACCTGCTGTCACCCCAAACACTTTACGAGTGCGTGGGGGATGTGCCCAATGTGGCCTTTCCGTGCGCCGCACTGTATGACGAGCGCAGCGGGCGCATCGCCATCTATTACGGCGGAGCGGACACAGTGACAGCCCTGGCATTTACCACGCTGCCCGCAGTGCTGGACTTTCTGCAGCACAATTCCAACCAATGAACGCAGGCAACCGTTTTCAGCAGCGCAACTGCATGCATCTGCCGCACGGAATCAGATTTATGTGCCTGCTGCTCGCGTGCGCTTGCAGCGCTGCCCCAACTGCCGTTGCTCCGCCTGCTGGAGCCGCTGTGGCTACAGCAGCTGCCACCGTGACTGCAGCAATGCCTGATTATCGCGATGCTAGCCTGCCGCTTGAGACGCGGGTGACAGCACTCCTAAGCCGCATGACCCTCGCGGAGAAGGTGGGCCAGATGACGCAAGTGGAAAAGAACAGCATCGAGCCCGCAGCAGTGAGGGATTACTTTATTGGATCTGTGCTGAGTGGCGGCGGCGGCAGTCCGCGCACCAACACGGCCGCCGGCTGGGCTGCAATGGTCAGCGCCTATCAACAAGCTGCGCAGCAAACGCGACTCGGCATACCCATCCTGTATGGCGCCGATGCCGTGCACGGGCATGGCAACTTGTACGGCGCCACACTGTTTCCGCACAACATCGGCCTGGGGGCAACCCGCGATGCGCAATTGGTGGAGCGCATTGCGGCGGCCACCGCAGCCGAAATGCTGCAGACGGGAGTCACATGGAATTTTGGCCCGGTGCTGGCAGTGGCCCAAGATATCCGCTGGGGGCGCACGTATGAATCTTTTTCTGAGCAGCCGAAGCTAGTTACGGAGCTGGGCGCTGCTTATGTGCGCGGCTTGCAGGCTTATGCCGGCGGGCAGGCGCTGGCCACACCAAAGCATTTCATTGGCGATGGCGCCACAGCATGGATGTCATCCACCGCATCCGCCGGGCGCCCCTACCTGATAGACCAAGGCGATGTGCGCATGCCAGAAGCGCGGGTGCGCGCGCTCTTTTTAGAACCCTACCGCGCCGCGATCCAGGCGGGCGCACAATGCATCATGGTTTCGTTCAGCAGCGTAAATGGCGTCAAGATGCACGCCAACCGGGCGCTGCTCACCGACTTGCTCAAAGGCGAGCTTGGCTTCAACGGCTTTCTTGTGTCTGACTGGGAGGCCGTCGACCAGCTGCCCGGCGGTTACCACGGCGCTGTGGTCACGGCAATCAATGCCGGCATTGACATGGTGATGGTGCCCGCGCGTTACCAGCTCTTCATTAGGGAGCTGATGGCAGCCGCCACAGCCGGCGAAGTGAGCAGTGCGCGCATCGACGATGCCGTGCGCCGCATCTTGCGCGTAAAGCTGGCACTCGGCCTGTTTGAGAACCCGCTGCCCGCTGCCGGCGACGCAGCCGGCATTCGGTCGCCAGAACATTTGGGGCTGGCACGCACAGCGGTGCGCCAGTCATTGGTGCTGCTAAAGAATAACAACGCAGCGCTGCCTTTGGCGCACAACACACCAGTGATCTTTGTGGCCGGCAAGGCTGCGGACAACCTTGGGATGCAAAGCGGCGGCTGGACGCTTGAGTGGCAGGGCATGGACGGCAATGGCATTCCAGGCACCACTATTTTGGATGGGATTCGCGCGGCTGCCGGTTCTGCCGCGCAGGTGGATTTCAACCGGAATGGGAAGTTTGATAACCGGCTAGATGCCAACGGCCAGCTGCTGGTGGCCGACGCAGCCATTGTGGTGCTGGGCGAGGCGCCGTATGCAGAAGGGCTTGGGGACTCAGCCACGCTAAGCCTGCCCGAAAGCGACGTGCTGGAGCGCGTACGCAGCCGCGCGCGCAAAATAATTGTGGTTGTGATTTCCGGCCGGCCACTGGTGCTAACCGCACAGCTGGGCCAAATGGATGCGCTGGTGGCAGCCTGGCTACCGGGCAGCGAAGGCGCCGGCATTGCCGATGTGCTGTTTGGAGATTTCGCGTTCACCGGCAAGCTTCCATTTTCATGGCCACGCTCGGTTGCGCAGCTGCCGTTTGCGGCCGGCGCTAGCACCGGCTGCGCCGCACCATTATTTGCCTTCGGCTATGGGCTCACCACGGCTGACCACACTGCAGTCGCACTTCCAGATTGCCCATAAACCACCAACCTTTTCTGCGGGTAAAGCCAACATGACCAACACGCCTTCGTTTCCCAAACAGTTCTTATGGGGTGCAGCCACTTCTTCGTATCAAATTGAAGGCGCCACCACCGCAGATGGGCGCAGCGAATCAATCTGGGATCGCTTTGCCGCCACGCCCGGCAAGGTGGTGGACGGCAGCAGCGGTGCGCAAGCCTGCGAACATTACCAGCGCTACAAAGAAGACGTTGCGCTGATGCAGCAGCTTGGCGTGCAGGCGTACCGCTTCTCCATTGCCTGGCCGCGCGTGCTGCCGGCTGGGCGCGGCACAGTGAACCAAGCCGGGCTGGATTTTTACAGCCGGCTGGTGGATGCGCTGCTGGCATCTGGCATCCAGCCTTTTGCCACGCTGTATCACTGGGATCTGCCGCAGGTATTGCAAGAAGCGGGTGGCTGGCCGCAGCGCGCCACGGCTGAGGCGTTTGTGGAATTTGCGGATGCCACCAGCCGTGCGCTGGGCGACCGCGTCAAGAACTGGATCACGCACAACGAACCCTGGTGTGCCGCATTCCTCAGCTATCAGCTTGGCGAGCACGCGCCGGGCTGGACGGACTGGCGCGCCGCGATTGATGCCGGCCACCATCTGCTGCTTTCGCACGGCTGGGCAGTTCCCGTGCTGCGCGCCAACAGCCCGCAGGCCGAAGTGGGCATCGCGCTGAACTTCACGCCGGTTGAGGCGGGCAGCACCAGAGCCGCCGACGTGGCAGCAGTGCGCATGGTGGATGGCTATCAGAACCGCTGGTTCATCGATCCACTGTTTGGCCGGCACTATCCGGCAGACATGATGGCAGATTACATTACCGCCGGCCACCTGCCCGCAACCGGCATGGATTGCATCAAGGATGGCGACCTGAGTGCGATTGCTGCGCCGCTGGACTTTTTAGGCGTGAACTATTACACGCGCACGCTGCTGGGCGGTGACGCGCATTCCGCCACACCCCCGGCGCAATTCACAGACATGGACTGGGAGGTGTATCCGCACGGGCTGTACGCGCTGCTCAACCGGCTGCATTTTGAATACCACGCGCCCAAGCTGTACATCACCGAGAGTGGCTGTGCCTACAACGACACGCCCGATGCCGGCGGCCGTATCCGCGACACGCGCCGCGTAGCGTACCTGCACGGGCACATCGCTGCAGTGCACCGCGCGTTGCAAAATGGCGCGCGCATTGCGGGCTACTTTGTATGGTCCCTGCTGGACAACTACGAATGGGCCAAAGGCTACACGCAGCGCTTTGGCATTGTATGGGTGGATTTTGAAACGCAAGAGCGCATTCCCAAGGACAGCGCGGCGTGGTATGCACGCCTCATTGCCGGAGGCACGCTGCCGGACGCTGGGCCGTAGCGCGCGCCTGCGCGCGCACCGTGATAACTGGTTCCGCAGCCATGATCTTGCGGGCAACCGCAATTTAGTTGTCAATGTAGCTTGTTCTGATGCCGTTGTGGTCACCCCAGCTGCCACCGCACCCGCTGCACTTGAGCGCAAACACCCCGTAGATGCGCTCCAGCAACTGTGGCGTGTGTCGGCAACCGGGGCGGTGTCAGTGGGTGAACTTCGGCGTGGCGTCAGTTGTTTGGGCTGCATGGGCATGGTCATGCCCGGCATACATGTCGCGTTGGGCGATCATGAGGACGGCCATGCCCAGAAGCATCGCCCCGTGGCTCCACATCGCTGACATCGATCCGAACGCTCCGGGCCAGATCAGTTCGGCCGCATAGACCGGAAGGGCTGGCACGACCATCGCGGCCGACATCTCAGCGCCGTGGCGCCACGAGTGCCCCCGGTAGCGCATCCACAGGATCATCGGGATGATCATCGAGAGGTCCATCGCGGTGATGCCGCCGATCTGGGACATGACGGATTGTTCGGCGTCGATCACTTCCGAAGCGTGCATCCCCATTGCTCCACCCTGGCCGAACAGCATGGCGCTCAGCCACCCCCAGGCCATCATGCCGGCGAACATGGCGATGACCATCTCAAGATAGTGCTGTATCAGGCGTTTCATGCCGTTACGATAACGGATAGGAAATTCAATCCCCAACCCCCACGGACACAATACGCCCTGAACCCACTCTCGTCAAGTGCCACTCTCTGCTATCCCCAACCAACAATAAACTTCAGTGCAAAGACCACTTTTGTTCGGTGTTCGCAGAGAGTTGATGCGCGTAACAAGAGGAAATTGCACAGCGCATGTTTAGGCGTTCGTTCGATGATCATAAGGCTAACGCACGCCGGCGTGGAAAGTAGCCAACGATTCGATTGCACAGGATTTGGTTGCCGACGATGCCCTCGGCGTCAGCCATCATCAAGGTCGCGCCGAGTAAGCCCGGAAGCGCGCCGCAACGAAGCGTGAAAGCTACGCCACCGAGCGATAGCTCGACCTGATGCGTGTCCGTCTGGAACTGGCCAACGCCGGGGTAGAAGTCGGTGACGCTGCCAGCGGCGGGAAAGTCCGTGAGCGAGCCGTCCTGGAAATAGGAAATCTGCGCGCCGGTATCGAAGAACATCCGATAGTCGGTGCCTGCAATCTGGGCGGTGAGAATCGGGATGCCCATGAACTCCGACAAATGCACGGTCTGGCCGCTATGCGTCAACTCGGCTGTCGAAATGGTGAGCGTGCCGCTGGTGACATCAAAAATGTGGTCGAAGCGCCCCAACACGTCTGCGCCAAGAAGGCCGACGCACGGGACGCCGACAAAGCGAGTCAGCGTCGCGGCGGTAAGTCCGAGGTAACTGCTGCCAAGCCTGAATTCCTCCCCAGCTATGAAGATGCTGCCGGAAGTGCCAAAGCTGGTCGGTGCTCCCGTGTCGAGTAGCCACAACTCGCCGCCTAATTCGAGGAAGAGGTGTCCGTCTTGGAGTTTGAGCGGCAAGGTATTCATGGGAGAAGTGACGGATAGGAAATTCAAGCCCAAATCCACGCCACCAGAATATACCCTGACGCCACACTGGGCAAGTACCACTTTGTGCTAACCCCAACCCACCCATCAACCTCTGGTCAAAGACCACCTTTGTTCGGTGTTCCCCGAGATTTGATAAGCGGAATAAGTGGAAAATACACAATGCTTGCAATCCGGAATTGGCAGCGCACACCACTCACCACGCCACGCCAGCGCCTGCATCCAGCCCACCCATGCTCCGCCGCATGTGCCATCTCTACGGCGCAGGATTACCACCCTAATGTCTGGTCGAACTCCAGTTCCGGGATCGGCTCTGCGCCCAAGTCCGCATGCTCGATCAAGTGCGCATAACTCCAACTGACTCTGCGCAGGCGCGCCGCTGCGATTGCCGGGGCCGTGCTCGGCTCGCCAAACAGACTGGATTGCACGCAACTTGCAGACGGCTGTCTATAATTCATGCAGGTCACATGCACGAAAATTCTGTGCTCGCGGACTAAGATTTGGAATACAAACTATTATGAAGCAAACCATTGCAGCGCTAACGCTGCTTGTGCGCGAGTATGACGAAGCGATTGAATTTTTTACCCGCGCACTGGGCTTTACGCTGATTGAAGACAGCCCACTCGACAATGGAAAGCGCTGGGTAGTGGTTGCGCCCGCCGGCGCAACCGGCGCACGCTTGCTGCTGGGGCGCGCAGCCAACCCGCAACAGCAGGCATCTGTTGGCAACCAGGGCGGCGGCCGGGTCTTTCTGTTCCTGCACACTGACAACTTTTCAGCCAGCTACGCACATATGCAGGCTCAGGGCGTCAAGTTTACAGAGGAGCCGCGCACGGAGGCTTACGGCCGCGTCGTTGTCTTCCTGGATTTGTACGGCAACAAGTGGGACCTCGTACAAGCAGTTTGACGGCTGCGCACAGCCAAAACACCTGCCTGCTTGCGTGTGAGCGTTCGATTGACTAAAGAGTTAAGTCGATCAGGTTTTTGTTGCGCTGGCAGCGCCCCGCGGTGTGGGCGCTTCAACCGGCGCGGCTGCCAGCAGCTGCTGGCTGAGGCCTGAGGCGCGCGCAACCGGTGTGGTAACGGCACTGCGCAGCGCTGCGGCAGTGCCCACAACCGTCAGAGATTTGCGCGCGCGGGTGAACGCCGTGTAGAGCAGCTCGCGCGTAAGCAGGCGCGAGCCAGCCGGTGGCAGCACCACCACCACCTGCGCAAATTCTGAGCCTTGGCTTTTATGAATGGTCATGGCATGCACCGGCTCAGTGGAGCCGAGCTGCGCCGGCGAAAAGTAGCGCACCGGCTGCTCAGATTCGCTCGCATCCAAAAATGCCACGCGGCGCCCGCCATTGTGGTGCACAACCACGCCGATGTCTCCGTTGAACAAGTCCAGCTTGGCGTCATTGCTTGTGACCATGACGGGCAGGCCCACAAACCAGCGTTCCCCTGCAGCGGGATGTACCTGCCTTTCAATCAGCGCATTCCATGCATTTACGCCCCCTGCCCCGTGCCGGTGCGCACACAAGGTGCGCAAAAAAAACAGGCTGTTAAGCGCAGCCACCGCGTCGCCAGCGGCAGCATGCGCAGCAATCTGCTGCGCATGCCGGCCCACTTCCAGCTCCAGTGCGCGCAGTTGCTCTGCATCGGCCAGCGGGTCTATCCAGCGCACATCAGCGCGCGCCGAAGACAGCACCGCCAATGTTGCATCAGCGTCACCCGCAGCCATGCTGGCTGCCAGCGCAGCCATTGCGCTGCCCGGCACAAAGCGATGGGATTGGGTGAGGCGCGCCACGCGCCGCAACACGGGGTGCGTGCCCTTTGCGGGCGGGACCCGCACAATGTCCGCGAGCACACTGCCCGCCTCCACACTTACCAGCTGGTCAGGGTCGCCAACCAACAGCAGGCGCGCATCCGGGCGCAGTGCAGCCACAACACGGGCCATCAGCGGCAGCGACACCATCGACGCTTCATCCACAATCAAAAGGTCACATGCCAGCGGATTGGATGCATTGAATTTGTAGCGGGTGCCAGCATGCTGCGGCGCATAGCCCAGCAGGCGGTGCAGCGTACTGGAATGCGCCGCCTGCACGCGCAGCAGCACATTCTCCGGTGCGCCCGCCTGCCGGCAAGCCGCCAACAACACTTCGTGCAGGCGCGAAGCCGCCTTACCGGTGGGGGCAGCCACCGCAAACTGAAATGCCGGCGGCGCCACATGCAGCAGATCCAGCAGCACCCGCGCAATCGTCGTGGTCTTGCCGGAACCCGGGCCGCCCGTCAGCACGCCCAGCTGGCCGGCCAAGAGCAGCTGCATGGCAGCCAACTGGTCTGGCGAGATGCCGGCGGTGTAGAGCGGTACGGGTGAAACAATGGCGGGCTGGCGCGCCCACTGCGTGAGGCGGGCAGCCAGCTGCAGCTCATCTTCCCAGGCGCGTGCCAGATACAGCCGGCCATCCGCCAGTACCAGCGGGCGGCGTGGCAGGCTGTGCGCACTGGCGGCATCAGACACCAGCGCGGGGCAGGCACAAAGCGCACGGATCCAGTCCGCCGGTTGCGGCCACGCCAAACCACCACTAGCGACATAGCCGGCCAAGCGCTCTGCAATGTCCGCGAGTTCCACGCACACATGGCCCTCGCGCGGCGCACGCACGGCCAGCGCCAGGCCCAGCACAATTGCCGCATCCAAGTCAGCCGGCGCTGCAATTGCGTTGAGCAAGGCATCACATACAAACAGATCGGCCGCATTCAAGATGCCCGCATCTTTAAATGCAGCCAGCATTGCAACCCGCGGCGGCAGTCTGCCCGCGATTACATTCATAGCTGCGGCTTGCCAGCCAGCAGGTCCGAGAGTGAGCCAATCAAACCGGGCGGTGCGCACCACACAAAAACGCCGGCCGGATTGTTGGCCTCATCCCGCGGCGTGTCCGGACCCAGCATGCCACGCACAAACAAATAGGCAAACCCGGCCATCTGGCCGGAAGGATCAGGCCGGGCAGTGCGCCAGCGCAGGAAGCGGTACGCTGCCACCAAATACAGCAGCGCCTGCAGCAGATAGTGGCTGTCTTCCATGGTGCGGTAAAGCTGCAGCGGAAGATACGCATCAGCCGCATGCGCTGTGCCCGGCAGTGCCAAACGGTTGGACTTGTAGTCGACAACCAGCAGCCGCCCGGCTGCATCGGGCAGCTGCAGCAGCGCGTCGATGGAGCCGTTGAGCATGCCGGAAAGTGAAATGTCAAACTCCGCAGCCGCCAGGCGGTCTGCGTATGGCCGCAGCACATCAGCCTCTGGCAGCTTTGCCGCCAGTAGCAGCCCGATATCGGATGCGCGCAGTCGCGCGGATTCTTCCGCCAGCGTCAGATCAAACCATAATTCGGACAGCCGGGCAGCCGGCTGCAAATCGCACAGGCACACCTCATTTAGTGTGGGGCCAAGTGGAGTGCGCAGCGCAGCCGCCAAGCCGGACACAAGTGCCTGGCGCTGCGCCAGCCCCTGCACTGCGCGCCCAACTGCCGGCACATGCAGCGCAATCTCATCCTCAAGTGCCGGCGCGCTGGCATCAGTGCGCTGCAGAATGGTATGCACCAGCGTTCCAAACTGAGTGCCGGCCGGCTGCGCTGCCAGCAAACCCGCAGGCGCGGCACGCAGCGCCCGCTGCTCCATCTCTTCCGGCTCGGCAAAGTGCGAAAACTCATCCATGCCTGCGGGCGCGCCTTCATAATGCGCAGCACCGCGCGCCACAATCCGGCTAAATGACCAGCGCCCGAAGTGCTGCACAACGGGCGGCGGCGGCATTGCCCGCCTGAGCTCTTCCGGCTGCGCCTCTTGGGCAGTGCGCCGCGCAGGTACAACAACACCCACTGGGTCCTGCGCCACATCCACAATCGAGAGACTGCTGCCCAGATCACGGATGCGGTCCGCCAGCTGCGCAGAAAGCTGTGCTGCGCCAGATGGCACACTGCGGATGCCGAAACATTCGTACAGCGCCGTCGTGCCTGCATCATCATCAGTGGCCAGCCAAACTACAAGCCTGTGTTGTGCGCGGGTAACGGCAACATACAGCAAGCGCGCCTGTTCAGCATCCCGCTCGCCGGCCACGCGCTCCCAGCTATCATCCTGCTCCTTGCCATCCAGCCAGCTCACATCAATCTGGCGCTGCAAATCTTCCGCGTTGGCGCGAAAAATTGGCGGCCGATCATGCTTCAGATTACTTGGCTTCTTCCATTCAATTGGCACCAGCACCACCGGGAACTGCAGGCCCTTGGCTGCGTGTACTGTATGGATCTGCACCGCATCCGCGTCACTCTCCACGCGGCGGCTGATGAGTTCATGCGTTTCCTCCAACCGCCCGAAGGCATTTAGCACATCTAACGCCTGCTGTGGATGGACTGCGCTGCCGTTGGTATGGTCGTGCAGCAATTCCAGCAAGTGCGCCAGGTCTGTCAGCCGGCGCTCACCTTGTCCGCCGGACAGCATGCGCTGCAGCGTTTGCTCGCTTGCCAGCAGCTGCACACCCAAGGCTGCCACTCCGCGCTGCTGCAGCACGGCGCCCCATGCGGCAAGGCTCTCCTGCGTGCGCACCAGGGCTGCGTCATCCTGCGCTGCCAAATCCGCCAGCTGCTGGCTGCCAAACCAGCCCAACGCCACCCGGCGCGCGGGTCCCTGCGTTGCCGGACGCACCAGCGCCTGCAATAGTGCGCGCAATTCGCCGGCCGCGGCGCTGCTGGTAACCGCCTCAGTGCCGCCAGACACGGCTGGAATGCCGGCTTTACGCAGCGCTATTTCAAGCTGCCGGCCCAAGTAGCGGTTGTCTACAAGGATTGCGATATCACCCGGCCGCGCCAGCTGCGGTTTAGCGTCCGCAAGCTGCAATTCTGAATCCAAAACAGCACGCACTTTTTGAACCACACTGCTGTGCAACAGCGCGTTCTCGTAGTTGGCCGGCAGCACAAGCAGCTCGGCCACTGGCTCGCCGCTGCCCGCGTGCTTGTGCCTGTTGCGCGGTTCAGCGTGCACCGGCTGATATTCAATCTGCGGGCCGAAGCGCGCGCCGGCCATCAGGCAGTTGAGTACATCCAGCAGCGCCTGATCACTGCGATAGTTGGTGCTGAGCGTCTTGCGCTCCGCGCTGGCACGCGCCTGCAGATACGAGTTCACGTCCGCTCCCCGAAATGCGTAGATGGACTGCTTGGGGTCGCCGACCACAATCAGCCGGCCGTTGCCTTGCAGCGGAAACAGCTCGTCGAAAAGCTGCCACTGCAGCGGGTCAGTATCCTGGGCTTCATCAACCACCGCCACGGCGAAGCGCTCGCGCACGGCGGCGCGCAGCGCTGCGGCTTCCGGATTTGCCACAAGGCGCACAGCAGTCTGCAGCAGCGCGTCGTACGAAAGCGTGCTCGTCATGCGCCGGCTTACCTCATCCACGCAGCGCTGCACCAAGTCCAGCGCTGCACCGGCTGGCCACAGCTGTGCAGTGGGGTTGCCCAACTTGGCTTTCACCAGCAGCTCCAACCGCGCGCTTTTAATAATTGGCGCATTCGAAACACTGTCCGCAACCAGCATGTCATTCACCACTTCTGCCACCAGCTCGCTGCCGCTGCCGCCCATTGCTGCAAGCTGCGCCGTGCTGCCGGCCATGCGCAGCACGCGCTGGCAAAACCCGTGGATGGTGCTGATGGTGGCGGTATCAAAGTCGCTCACTGCCGCATCCAGGCGCTGGCTGCGCAGCGCGCGCTCAGTGGCATCACAGGCACCCAGCGCAGCCTCCACGCTGTCGTGCGCTTGCCGCGCGGGTGCGCCCTGCAAGAAGTCCAGCGCGCCCAACAGGCGCAGGCGAATCCGATCGCGCAGCTCCTGTGCAGCCACGCGCGTAAATGTTGTCACCAGCATGCGCCCGATTGGGATGCCGTCTTCAGCCGCCAGCCGCATCACAAATGCCGCCACAGCATAAGTTTTGCCCGTGCCCGCGCTGGCTTCCACCACCAGCCGGCCAGTTGGCAGTGCGCCTGCAAGATCAAGCTCAACAATGGGCTGGATCACTTTGCCTGCTTCCTTTGACGCGCGGCCGCGTGCGCGCGATCATTGCCAACATTGATTGTGCGTTTGCGCAGACCAAACAGCGCCCGAAAGAAGCGCTCGTTGCCCTTGCCGCTTGGATAAATCTCGTTGAAATACAGCCGCTCGCCATACACCATATGTTCCGCGTGATAAGGTGCG
>OFRD01000568.1_pt1 | contig 13995 bp, 13 predicted proteins | sample 1543041 | NCBI WGS metagenome assembly OFRD01 (sample SAMN07774234, study PRJEB24372) | wastewater metagenome | isolation source: Exp Tend CN 100WW | collected 2016-02
TAAGCTTTGGATACACGAGTGTGGCAGGGATGCCACACGTTACCCATTATAACAAGGACGTTATGTATGGGTAATAAAGGCAACACCTTACTTTTGGCCTGTCAAAAGTAAGGTGTTGCCTACGCGAATATCTTGAGGCTTTATTGAAAAATTGAGGCTGTGGAAGCTTCTATCTTTAAATAAAATTTTTTAAAAACAATAAATTGTCATCTAATGGGATATGAACACGTGTAAGACTGTATTACAAAAACTACATCTATCTGATTTTTATATTAAAAGTAAGGAGGCGGTGATGTTTTTCTCTTTTTGGAGTCAGCAGTACTGCTCCATAAGTAAAGGTTTTTTAAAGTCCAAAAACAAAAATCCCCTCAAAAGAGGGGATCTGGAAAGCGATGAATCTTTAAAAAATTAAAGATATTCAACTTTCACAATTTCGTATTCCACTTCACCTTGAGGTGTCGTAATTTTTGCTTCATCGCCTTCGCTTTTACCTAAAAGACCACGAGCAATCGGTGAGTTCACAGAGATCTTATTGATCTTAAAGTCTGCTTCGTCATCACCTACAATTTTATAGGTTTTCTTTTCTTCAGTGTCCAGATTTTCAATCGTTACGGTCACACCAAAAACAACACGGCCATTTTGTTCAAGTGATTTAACATCAATTTCTTGAACTGCACCAAGTTTGCCTTCAATGTCTTGAATACGACCTTCACAGAAGCCTTGTTGCTCGCGAGCAGCATGGTATTCCGCATTTTCTTTTAAATCCCCATGTTCACGCGCTTCAGCAATTGCAGCAATGATGCGTGGACGATCAACCGATTTAAGTTGAAGTAATTCTTTCTCTAAGGCAATTTTGCCTTCAGGTGTCATAGGATAACGTTTCATTGTTGTCCCTCACAGTTGTTATGTATTAAAAAATACAGATTAAAAATAAAAAAATCCCGCCACCGATAAGGTGACGGGACCTATCGGATAATGAATTAACCTGCTGTTAAATCTTGCAAGCGATATACATCCATTGGTAATTTAATTGCTAAAGCTTGGCATACTGCTTCTGCACCATTCAAAGTAGTCGTGTTATACACTTTACCTTGAAGTGCTGAACGGCGGATCGAGAATGAATCTTCTTGAGCCTGTTTACCTTCAGTTGTGTTAATAACAAGGTGAATTTCGCCATTTTTAATGCGATCCACAATGTGAGGACGACCTTCAGTAACCTTGTTCACGCGTTCACACTCAAGACCAGCTTCGCTGATTACCTTAAATGTACCATCAGTCGCAAGAATCTTGAAGCCTAAATTGATTAGTTGTTTTGCAATTGCAACTGCACGTGGTTTATCTGATTCACGTACAGAGATAAATGCATGCTTGATTTCACCTTCAGTTGGTAGACCTGGTAAACGTTCATTGGCACCAAGTACCGCTTTATAGAACGCTTCGCCAAAAGTTTTACCAACACCCATTACTTCACCTGTAGATTTCATTTCAGGGCCAAGAATAGGGTCAACACCAGGGAATTTCGCGAATGGGAACACGGCTTCTTTTACTGCAAAGTGTGTTGGGATAATTTCTTTAGTAAATCCTTGAGATACTAAAGATTGACCCGCCATACAACGTGCAGCAACTTTTGCCAATGATTCGCCAATGCATTTAGAAACAAACGGTACAGTACGTGATGCACGTGGGTTCACTTCAAGAATATAAACGTCATTGCCTTTAACTGCAAACTGAACGTTCATTAAACCAATTACGCCAAGCTCTTTTGCCATCGCCACAGTTTGGCGGCGCATTTCATCCTGTACTTCATTTGATAATGAATAAGGAGGAATAGAACATGCAGAGTCACCAGAGTGAATACCCGCTTGTTCAATGTGCTGCATAATACCGCCAATCACAACGTCTTTACCGTCAGATACGCAGTCTACGTCAACTTCAATTGCGTCATCTAAGAAACGGTCAAGCAGTACAGGTGCTTCATTCGATGCTTGAACCGCATCACGTAAGTAACGTTTAAGCTCGTCATCGTTGTAGACGATTTCCATCGCACGACCACCAAGTACATACGAAGGACGTACAACAAGTGGATAACCAACTTTAGATGCTTCAGCCATACCTTCTTCAGCAGATTTTACAATGCTGTTGTTTGGTTGACGAAGTTGTAAACGTTGAATCATTTGCTGGAAACGTTCGCGGTCTTCTGCACGGTCAATTGCGTCAGGCGATGTACCAATAATTGGCGCACCTGCTTCTTCTAAAGCACGAGCCAATTTTAACGGAGTCTGACCACCGTACTGTACGATAATGCCTTTAGGCTTCTCAATACGCACGATTTCAAGTACATCTTCCAAAGTGATTGGTTCGAAGTACAAACGATCTGATGTGTCATAGTCAGTAGAAACCGTTTCAGGGTTACAGTTCACCATGATGGTTTCATAACCGTCTTCACGCATTGCAAGCGCCGCGTGTACACAACAGTAATCGAACTCGATGCCTTGACCAATACGGTTAGGACCACCACCAATGACCATGATCTTGTCTTTGGTCGATGGATTTGCTTCACATTCTTCATCGTAAGTTGAGTACATGTACGCAGTGTCAGATTCAAACTCTGCAGCACAGGTATCCACACGTTTATAAACTGGCATTACGCCTAAGTTCCAACGGTGTTTACGGAATTGTTTCTGTGAAATGCCCATCAAATCTGCAATACGAAGGTCAGATAAACCTTTGCGTTTGAACGAACGGATGTTGTCGGCATTTAAATCACCAAAGCCAAGCGTTTTTACTTGTTCTTCGGTTTTAATGATGTCTTCAATTTGAATGAGGAACCATTTGTCGATATTGGTTGCAGCAAAAACTTCGTCTAAGCTAAAGCCATGACGGAAGGCATCAGCCACATACCAAATACGCTCAGGACCCGGAACTTTAAGTTCGTGTAGGATCTTTTCGCGCGCGCCTTCAGCACCAACAGCAATTTGTTCGTCAAAACCACACACGCCAACTTCAAGACCACGAAGCGCTTTTTGCATAGATTCTTGGAAGTTACGACCAATCGCCATCACTTCGCCCACAGATTTCATCTGTGTGGTTAAAATTGCTTCAGCTTGTGGGAATTTCTCGAAGTTAAAACGAGGAATTTTAGTTACCACATAGTCAATCGACGGTTCGAATGACGCAGGTGTTGCACCGCCAGTGATGTCATTTTTCAATTCATCAAGGGTGTAACCCACAGCCAATTTCGCAGCGATACGTGCAATTGGGAAACCTGTGGCTTTCGATGCAAGTGCAGATGAACGTGATACACGTGGATTCATCTCGATCACAACCATACGACCGTCTTTCGGGTTAATACCGAATTGAACGTTCGAACCACCTGTTTCAACACCAATTTCACGTAGAACAGCAATCGATGCATTACGCATGATTTGGTATTCTTTGTCGGTTAATGTTTGTGCAGGTGCAACAGTGATTGAGTCACCTGTATGCACACCCATTGGGTCGAAGTTTTCAATCGCACAGACGATAATACAGTTGTCGTTTTTGTCACGAACAACTTCCATTTCGTATTCTTTCCAACCAATCAATGATTCATCGATTAAAAGTTGGTGAGTCGGCGATAGGTCGAAACCACGTTCACAGATTTCAATGAATTCGTCACGGTTGTAAGCAATACCACCGCCTGAACCACCCATGGTGAATGATGGACGAATAATCGAAGGGAAGCCCAATTTTGCTTGGATTTCGAATGCTTCTTCCATCGTGCTTGCAACAGCAGCACGTGGACATTCAAGACCAATACGACGCATCGCATCATCAAACAATTTACGGTCTTCTGCCATTTCAATGGCATCTTTACTCGCACCAATCAATTCAACATTGTATTTCGCTAAAATACCGTGCTCATCCAGTGCAAGCGCACAGTTCAATGCTGTTTGACCACCCATGGTTGGGAGGACTGCATCTGGACGTTCTTTTTCAATAATTTGTGCAACAGTCTGCCAAGTAATCGGTTCGATATACGTGGCATCTGCCATGCTTGGGTCGGTCATAATAGTGGCTGGGTTAGAGTTCACTAAAATAACGCGATAACCTTCTTCACGAAGTGCTTTACATGCTTGTGCACCTGAGTAATCGAACTCACATGCTTGACCGATCACAATCGGACCTGCACCAATAATTAAGATGCTTTTAATGTCTGTACGTTTAGCCATGATCGCTTCCTTAATTACTTCTTAGATGCTTCGATAAGTTCGATGAAATGATCGAATAATGGTGCGCAGTCATGTGGACCAGGGCTTGCTTCAGGGTGACCTTGGAAGCTAAACGCTGGTTTGTCAGTGCGATGCATACCTTGAAGGGTTTGATCGAACAATGATTTGTGCGTCGCTTTTAGGTTTGCAGGTAAGGTATCAATATCAACTGCAAAGCCATGGTTCTGAGAAGTAATCATCACTGTACCATCTTCAAGATTTTGTACAGGATGGTTGGCACCGTGGTGACCGTGAGGCATTTTCACCGTTTTAGCACCAGAAGCAAGGGCTAGAATTTGGTGACCAAGGCAAATACCAAATACAGGTAAATCTGTGGTTTCAACAATGGTTTTTACAGCTTCAATTGCATAATCACATGCAGCTGGATCGCCAGGGCCATTCGATAAGAACACACCGTCTGGATTTAATGCGAGAACTTTTTCTGCAGGCGTTTGAGCTGGAACTACAGTCAGTTTGCATCCACGATCCGTCAGCATACGTAAGATGTTGGTTTTGACACCGTAATCATATGCCACAACATGGAATTTAAGTTCAGGTTGAGAGAAGCCTTGACCGAGTGTCCAAGAACCTTCCGTCCATTCAAAACCTTCTGGGTCGCAGCATTCTTTAGCAAGATCTAAACCATCCAAGCCACCGAAAGCACGTGCTTTTTCTAAAGCTTCTTCTTCTGTGATATTTTCACCAGCAAGGATGCAACCATTTTGCGCGCCTTTCGCACGTAAAATTCGTGTCAATTTACGTGTGTCGATATCAGCAATCGCAACAACATTGTGTTGTTCTAGGTATTCACCTAAAGATTGATCAGCACGGAAATTGCTATGCAATAAAGGTAGGTCACGGATAATTAAACCGTTTGCCCATACTTTATGAATTCGACCTGACTCAGCGTCTTCTTCGTTGCAACCAGTATTACCAATATGTGGGTAAGTCAAAGTTACAAGCTGTTGTGCATAACTTGGGTCAGTCAAAATTTCTTGATAGCCAGTCATGGCAGTATTAAAAACGACTTCACCAGTCGTACTACCCGATGCACCGATAGACGTACCTTTAAAGATCGTTCCATCTGCGAGGGCTAAAATGGCGGGAGTGCTCAAACCAAAGCTCCTGAAATTTAGGCTGTAAAAAAGCGAGAAGACGAAAAAAAAGGAAGGCTATTTTTTTAACCAACCCTCCTATGTCTGCTCGCTTGAACTTAACAGCGCATTATACGGACGAAGTGTCTTGAAGTCCATTTAATTTACACTGAATATGCAATATAAATGTCTTGTATTTTGTATAGGAGTCTGTTTTTAGATTGTGTATATAAAATGTAAGCAAATAAGAATTGTCTGACAAATCAAAACTTAAATTTTATCAAATAGCGCTAGGCTATAGTTCTTATCTAATAACTACAGGAACAAAATCATGACTATAGAGCAAAAACAGGTTAAAGCTAAAACAGTATTAAAAGAAGTGGTTGCTGAAAGTGCTGAAAAGCTGGAACAAGTCTCTAAAGAAGCACAACAGAAAGTAACAGAAGTGGTTGCAGTGGTTACTGAAAGTGCTGAGAAATTGGAACAGGCTTCTAAAGAAGCTCAGCACAAAGTAACAGAAGCAGTTGCTGAATCAGCTGAAAATATTAAGGTTGAAGCTCAGGAGTTACAGAGTAATGTACAAGACCAAATCCAAAGTTTGAAACAAGATATTATTCAGCGTATCGAACTTATTAAAAAGCAATTAAATTTTTCACCAAAAGATTTAGGCGAATTAAAAGAGTTTGTGAAATCTGAATTAAATGCTGTCATTAACGATTTATCAAAACTGGGTAAAGAGTTGAAAGAAGATGTCAGCCAAATTTCAGTTAAACATAAAGATACTTTAACTGAAACATTGAAACGTTCGAAAGAGCATACCTTAGAAGCATGGAAAAAAGTGGTTCCACAAAAAGACGAAGCCACTAAAACAGAGAGTGATACAGCGCTTAAAAGTTAATTGCGTATGTAAATGTAAAAAATAAAAAAGTGAACGATGTAAAATGCATGGTTCACTTTTTTATGATCTGTTGTTCTTCTTAAAAGAGATGAATTCTTTTCCGCGCAGGAAGTAGTATTTTTATTTCTTGCTTAGGATAAATAAGCTGGATGTTAGACACATTGCTCACTATTTGAAACGATGTTTTATTCAAGCTGAGTAAATCACAGACAATAAAAAAGTGAGGTGCTATGCCTCACTTTTTTATTTATCGAATATTAATGCGCTAGCTTAGAACTGATGTAGCCAATCACGTTTATTATGAAAGTCTGCATTTGGGCTGCTATGCTGCATCGCATAGTATTGATTACCTTGCGAAGTTTTGAGCACAGCACTTAAGCTTAAGAATAAATTCGCCCATTGTAATTTGTGCTTTAACATAAACTCGGTTAGATCCAGACTCACACTTAAACCATAATGTGTGCGTTTGAGCTGATTGAGTTCAATATCATTTGCTGTTTGAGGAGGCATATCTTCAGGATAGCGATATTCCTCAAACTGATAAACCTGCCAAGCTTGTGAAGGCGAGAGGTTAATCTCACGATAGAAATCTTCACCGTGAACGCCAATAAAAATTTCATAACAGGTTTGTTCCCATAAGAAATCTTGGCGTGGGTTTCCATTCACCAATTCAGGCCATTGCATGAGTTGATTGGGATCACGTAACCAATAGCCCACATTTAAAGTATATGGACCTTGTTGTTCAATCGCTCCCACAAGGGAAATAGATTGAAAGCGACGATCAAAAGCGCTAAGTTCGTAACTGGCCATAAAGCTTAGTTAGACAAATTTGCGTGGCGTACAAGGTTTGAAAGTTTTGGATTTTGTTTGGCTGCTTTTTTATAAAGCAATGCAATTTTACCAATGGTTTGTACAACTTCAGCACCAGTTACTTGAGCAATTTCGCTAATTGCAGCAGTACGAGCTTCACGATCTTCACCCGCAATTTTAACTTTGATGAGTTCGTGATCATTTAAAGCGCGGTTTGTTTCTTCAATGACACTTTCAGTCAAACCTTGACCACCAAGCATAACCACAGGGTTAAGCGCATGTCCGATTTGACGCAAACGTTTGCGTTCATGAATTGATAAAGCCGCCATAAAGATAACCTAATTTTAAAAACGGCTTAGTATAACAAATGCCAAGTTTAAACGCTTTATATTCTGTTGAAATAATCGATTTCAATTATTGAAAAAAACATCACCAAAGATCGGTTTTAGATACAGATGTATACTGCAAGGCATGTATTTTTCACGTACAATCATGAATTAGCAGTTTTTTATTATTTAGAGAGTTATGGCGACACGCATTACCAACCCAAAGTTATCGAAAAGTAGTCGAGATTGGATGAGAGAGCATTTAGACGATCCTTTTGTGAAAAAAGCACAAAAGGAAGGTTATCGTGCGCGTGCTGCTTATAAGCTGCTTGAAATGCAAGAAAAATACAAAATTATTAAACCAGGCATGACGGTTGTTGACCTTGGTGCTGCACCGGGAAGTTGGTCGCAAATTGCCGGAAAACTGGTGGGTGATAAGGGCTTACTTATTGCTTCTGATATCTTGGAAATGGATGCATTACCTGATGTAACCTTTTTGCAAGGTGACTTCCGCGAGGAAGAAGTGTTCGAAAAATTGTTAAATATTTTAAATGGACGGACTGTAGACGTTGTAATTTCAGATATGGCCCCCAATACATCAGGTAATAAGGCTGTAGATCAACCTCGTCAAATTTACTTGTGTGAGCTTGCTTTAGATTTTGCCAACAAGGTTTTAGGACCTAAAGGTCAATTTGTAGTGAAGGTTTTCCAAGGAATTGGATTTGATGAATTCCGTAAACAAGTTGTAGATAGCTTTGATGTACTAAAAACAGCAAAACCTGCTGCTTCGCGTGCCCGTTCGAAAGAAGTATTTTTGATCGGACAGGGGCGTAAGAAGGCTTCTAAATAAAGTTTACTTGCCAAGACGTTAAAAATTGTGCATTTTGTACTTTTTTAAAATATTGCAAAAGCTGGTCTTTAGCTTAAATTAAGGTCACCCATTTTGGGCATGATCAAATTAGATTGATATGGGAATAAAGCTTTGAGCGATCTCTTCAAGAATGCCGTATTGTGGCTGGTTATACTCGGTGTACTGATCCTTATTTTCAGTAACATCAGTGACCGCAATCAACCGACTGCACTGAATTATTCAGAGTTTGTTTCAGCTGTGAATGCTGGTCAAATTAAGCAAGTCACAATTGATGGTGAAAGAATTCGTGGTGAAAAAACAAACGGTTCAGAGTTTGAAAGTATTCGCCCTGCGATTCAAGATCCAGACCTTATGCCAAGCCTCATTAAAAACAATGTTGTCGTAGAAGGTACTGCACCTGCACGTCAAGGTTTGTTGATGCAGCTTCTTATCGCTAGCTTCCCTGTACTTTTAATCATTTTGTTATTCATGTTCTTTATGCGCAACATGGGTGGCGGTGCAGGTGGTAAAAGCGGCCCAATGAGTTTTGGTAAATCTAAAGCAAAAATGCTTTCAGAAGACCAAATTAAAGTAACATTTAGTGATGTTGCTGGCTGTGATGAAGCTAAACAAGAAGTTGTTGAAATTGTCGATTTCTTAAAAGATCCAACCAAATTTAAACGCCTAGGTGCAAGTATTCCACGTGGTGTTTTAATGGTGGGTCCTCCAGGTACAGGTAAAACTCTAATTGCCAAAGCCATTGCTGGCGAAGCAAAAGTGCCATTCTTTAGTATCTCTGGTTCTGATTTTGTTGAAATGTTCGTTGGTGTGGGTGCGTCCCGTGTCCGTGATATGTTTGAACAAGCCAAACGCCATGCACCATGTATCATCTTTATTGATGAGATTGATGCTGTTGGTCGTCATCGTGGTTCGGGTACAGGTGGTGGTCATGATGAACGTGAGCAAACACTGAACCAAATGCTGGTAGAAATGGATGGTTTTGAAGGTAATGAAGGTATTATCGTTATCGCTGCAACAAACCGTGCAGATGTATTGGATAAAGCTTTACTTCGTCCGGGTCGTTTTGACCGTCAAGTGATGGTTGGTCTTCCAGACATTAAAGGTCGTGAACAAATTTTAAATGTTCACATGAAGAAATTACCTTCAGTAACAGGTGTGGATGTCAAAGTTCTTGCACGTGGTACACCAGGTTTTTCTGGTGCGCAATTGGCAAATCTTGTAAACGAAGCGGCATTATTTGCAGCACGTCGTAACAAGAATACTGTCGATATGCATGACTTTGAAGATGCAAAAGATAAGTTGTACATGGGGCCTGAACGTAAATCGATGGTGCTTCGTGATGAAGAACGTCGTGCTACGGCTTACCATGAAGCAGGTCATGCGATTGTGGCTGAAAGTTTACCGGGTACAGATCCTGTGCATAAAGTCACTATTATGCCGCGTGGTTGGGCTTTAGGTGTGACTTGGCAGTTACCTGAATTCGATCAAACTAGCCATTATAAAGACAAAATGTTGAATGAACTTTCAATTTTGTTTGGTGGTCGTATCGCTGAAGAAGTATTCATTAATCAAATGTCTACAGGTGCATCGAACGATTTTGAACGTGCAACAAAAATGGCGCGTGCAATGGTTACGAAGTACGGTATGTCTGACAAGATGGGTGTGATGGTGTATGAAGAAGATGCACAGCAATCATTCATGGGCAGCATCGGTAGTCGCAGTATTTCTGAAACCACACAGTTAGAAGTGGATCGTGAAATTCGCCGTATTTTGGATGAACAGTACAGAGTGGCGCGTGATATCTTGGAAAGTAAGAAAGATATTGCTCATGCGATGGTGAAAGCGTTAATGGAATGGGAAACCATAGATCGTGACCAAATCCGTGACATCATGGAAGGTCGTGAACCACAACCACCTAAGGTGTATATTGCTGAAAACCCAGTGATTGATGTAACACCAAAGGATGGTCCAGCAACACCACCACCATTACCTGTAAACTAATCAAAAGCTTTATATAAAAAAGAGTCTCACTAGAGGCTCTTTTTTTATGCTTAAAAATTGAATCTTTGAAAACATTTTCAGCAAGAATAAAACTAACTCTTGCTACACTGTCGCTTAGAAATTTTAGGAGAGTTGTTATGCGGTTGATGCCATTACCCAAACGAGTATTGCAATGTGGAACATTGCGCTTGGATTTATCTCAACCGCATGTGATGGGGATTCTCAATGTTACGCCTGACTCTTTTAGTGATGGTGGGAAGCATAATACGCAAGACCAAGCCATAGCGTATGCGCTGCAAATGATAGCTGATGGGGCAACCGTGATTGATGTGGGTGGGGAGTCTACCCGACCGGGTGCCTCAAGTGTTGAAGTTGAAGAAGAAATTCGTCGTGTCGTGCCTGTGGTTAAAGAATTATCTAAGCATAATATTGTTATCTCAATTGATACTTCACAGCCTGAAGTCATAAAGGCTGCGGTAAAAGCAGGTGCACATATTTGGAATGATGTTCGTGCTTTAACCCGTCCACATGCTCTAGTTACCGCAGCGGAGCTGAATATACCCATTATTATTATGCATATGCGTGGTGAACCAACCACGATGAACAACTTGAATCAATATCATGATGTAACGACAGATGTGATGCTGGAATTACAACAACGTGTTAATGATGCCCTTAAAGTGGGGGTGAAGCCTGAAAATATTATGATTGATCCCGGTTTTGGTTTTGCAAAAAATGCACAGCAAAACTTAAAACTGCTACAAGAGTTTTATAAATTAAACCAAATGGGTTATCCAATTCTTTCGGCATTATCTCGTAAGCGTTTTATTGGTGAAGCATTGGGTGGAGCGGATGCTCAAAACCGTGCTGTAGGTTCGGTAGCAGCACATTTGATCAGTATTCAACAAGGTGCCAGTATGGTGCGTGCGCATGATGTAAAAGCGATGTCAGATGCAATTCAGGTTTGGCAAGCCATGCAATCGGCTTAAGTTTAGGCAAGCCAGTTTGATTGGTGCAACTGGCTTGCCGTATTGATTTGTTAGCGCAAAATTACATAAAGGCAGTATGATAAAAATAAAAGTTGTTTATAGTGCAGAAATCTATTGATTTGTTTTTGATAATAACAACTTAGGATAAGTAATAATGTTTAAACTTAAATTTTTGACCGTCACGGTAAGTACATTCATCTTGGCTGCTTGTGGACAAATGCCATCTCAGCAAATGAGAATGGGTGAAGTTGCGGTATTATCGATGCCAGCGCCAGCGTTGAATATTACTGCATATGAACGTGCCCAGCCATTGGTAGAAAATACTGAGAATTATCAAAAAATTGACACAAATACTGTACATAGTGTTGCTCAGCAGCCTATTTCCACATTTAGTATTGATGTCGATACAGGAAGTTATACCAATGTGCGTCGTTTTTTAACGAAAGAAGCACAGTTGCCCCCAGTCGATGCTGTGCGTATTGAGGAAATGGTCAATTATTTTAATTATGATTATCCTGAGCAGCAGGGAAAGCATCCATTTTCAGTTTCGACGGAAACTGTTAACTCACCTTGGCAACCAAATGCCAAAATTATTCGAATTGGGATTAGGGCTAAAGATATTGCGGCTCAACAATTACCCCCAGCAAATTTGGTTTTCTTAGTTGATGTTTCGGGCAGTATGGATGCAGAGAATAAATTACCTTTAGTCAAGAAGACTCTTGCACTATTGACTGAGCAACTACGCCCGCAAGATAAAGTCACGATTGTTACTTATGCTAGTGGAGAAGATTTAGCCTTGGCTGCAACCTCTGGTGCAGAGAAAGATAAAATCTTAAAAGTCATTCATCGCTTGAAAGCGGGAGGTGCAACTTCAGGCGAGCGTGCTATTCAATTGGCATATGAACAGGCAGAGAAGTCTTATATTAAAGCAGGAATTAACCGAATCTTGATTGCAACGGATGGTGACTTTAATGTGGGTATTACCGATTTTAATACACTAAAAGGTATGATTGCTGAAAAGCGTAAATCAGGTATTTCATTTACCACTTTGGGTTTTGGTAGTGGTAATTATGATGAGCAGTTGATGGAACAGCTTGCAGATGCTGGTGATGGTAACTATAGCTATATTGATAACGAGCGTGAGGCTAAAAAAGTGTTGCAACGTCAGTTGTCCTCTACTTTAGCAACGGTTGCGCAAGATGTTAAAATACAAGTCGAATTTAACCCAGCGACAGTTAAAGAATATCGCCTGATTGGTTATGAAAATCGCCTGTTAAAAAATGAAGACTTTAATAATGATCAAGTCGATGCTGGAGATATTGGTGCAGGGCATACTGTTACGGCACTCTATGAAATTATTCCTGTGGGGCAAAAAGGGTGGCTAAATGAACCACGCTATCAAGCCGCACCTACAGCTTCAGCCTCGCTTAAACATGAGTACGCTGATGTAAATTTACGTTATAAATTGCCTAACCAAACACAAAGTATTTTGCTGAATTCACCTGTACAAGTTACAAGTAAGCCTCTGGCACAGGCCAGTACAGATACTCGTTTTGCCATTGCGGTTGCCGCGTATGGACAGCAACTTCGAGGTGGTCAGTACAATGCAAATATGCAATGGGATGACATTTTACGCTTAGCACAAAGTGCTGCAAAACCAGATACATTTGGCTTACGTGAAGAATTTATTGATTTATTGAAAATAGCAAAAAGTCTAAGTTCGGAGCAGAAAAAATTGTAGACGTTGGGCTGTTTGAAGTGATGTAAACGAGCAGATGGAAATCTGCTCGTTTTTTCATTTGGTAAAATGTAAAGTTTATGTTATACAAGCTCGCTTTAATGCGTGTCTTTTTTGAGTTTTATATGTTTGAAGATTTACTTCTCCCTATGTTTGATGATGAATATTATCCAGATATTCTTGTCGCTGAAGTTAAACAGATCATTAAGCAGTTTGCGAAGAAAATAGCAAAAACGGATCTATCTGAGGTCGAAATTTATCGTTTTGCTGCTGAAACCGTTGTATCCATTAATAAAATGAAGCTACAGTTTGATGATCTTGATTCATCATTAGATGACACGGCAGCGGATTATATTGCTGAAGCGATGATGATGGTGGCGCAAGATAATGGCTACATGAATATTGAAATGGAAGAATTGGTGTCGAATAGAGAGTGGTGATGCACTCTTTATTTTTAAAGTTTATTTAAATCTGACAATAAATCTGAAAGATGGCAACTTTCTTTAAGATGTACGTCTAATATCTCATCTACGACTAAATGATATTGTTCATTTTTTTCATAAGCACTGGCTTTAAGGCTGAGCCAAAAATGAGTGTCTTGTCTTAGTCGTTTTCGAATTATGTCTTCATCTTGAATATGCTTGAAATCAAGAAGATATTGATTTTTCGCTAAATTACAGCGCTGTAAGATCAGTTGATCTTGATCTTGTATGATTGTTCCGGAAAATAAATCATAAAGAACATCTACCTTGTCTGTTGCAACTAATTCTTCAGCATGGCTAAAAGGTGAAGTAATGAGTAAAAAGAAGCTGATATAGAACAGATGCTGTAATCCGTTGAAATTCATGTTTTATATTTCTTGTTCTGTGCTTGCTGGTATTTTAATAATTCAGACATAAAAAAACCAGCATAAGCTGGTTTTTTTATTGCACCATTTTAAAAAGTATTAAAATGGTGCCCGAGGCCAGACTCGAACTGGCACGCTTTGTGGGCGGGGGATTTTAAATCCCCTGTGTCT
>OFRD01000571.1_pt1 | contig 13962 bp, 14 predicted proteins | sample 1543041 | NCBI WGS metagenome assembly OFRD01 (sample SAMN07774234, study PRJEB24372) | wastewater metagenome | isolation source: Exp Tend CN 100WW | collected 2016-02
ACATCGCTGGCCTTGCTTTTCGGAGCTTCTTTGTTTCTCTCTATGGCTTATTACTTGCTCATTGTGGCCATGCGTTCGGGTGAAATGAGTTTGGTCGCGCCATTCAGATACAGCGGTTTGCTGTTTGCACTGCTTATTGGCTATGTGGTGTGGGATGAAGTGCCCAATATGCTTGGCTGGGCAGGTATTTTTCTATTGGTCATTTCAGGCTTGCTCATTCTTCGCTCAGAACGTCTTAAGATTCCAACACACTAAAGCTTTAGGGAGACAACATGACTCAAATTCAAACGACCCGCAGATCCATCTTGCAAAAATCTGCCACCAGTCTTGCTTTGACTCTGCTTTACGGACTTAGCTTCAGCAGTTGGGCGCAAACCACCAACCCTGCAAGCAACTGGCCCAACAAACCCGTCAAGTTCATCGTGCCCTTTGCCGCTGGCGGGGCTAACGATTTGTTGGCCCGAGCAGCTGCTGAAGGCGCCTCGAAGGTATTAGGCCAGCCAGTACTCATTGACAACAGGCCAGGCGCAGGTGGCACGCTGGGTACCATGTTAGGCATTAAAAGCGCGCCCGATGGCTACACTTTTTTAATCAGTGCCGCTGGTGTTATTTCTAACACCATGATCAAGAAGTCTGCGCCCTACAAAGACAACGAGCTGGTACCTGTGGTCATGATTGGCTTGGCGCCTTCCATCATCGTCACGTCCGCCAAATCCAAGCACAACAATTTGAAAGAGTTCATTGAATTTGCAAAGCAAGGTCAAGGCGCTCACTTTGCCACAGCTGGCACTGGCAGCACGCCGCACTTTGTGTCAGAGATGATGAACATGCACTACGGCACCAAGCTTATACAAGTTGGTTTTGAAGCGGTTTACCTCAGTGGCGCAGGCATCACCAATACGTTTTATGGCATTCCCGACTTGGGCTTTATTGGCTTAAGCGATTTGGCGCAACACACTGCGGCCACCAGAGATGCCATTGATCTGCCCATCATTGTTGACGCCGATACAGGCTTTGGCAATGCGTTGAATGTGCGCCAAACTGTGCGCACCTTAGAGCGGTCAGGTGCCAATGCCATTCAGCTTGAAGATCAGCTCATGCCTAAAAAATGTGGCCATTTCGCCGGTAAGGCTGTGGTTTCAGCAGAAGAGATGATTGGCAAAATCAAGGCAGCTGTCGATGCACGGCAGCACCCAGATTTCTTAATCATTGCGCGCACTGATGCACGCGCTGTGTTAGGCCTCAATGAAGCGCTAGACCGGGCCGCGGCCTATGCAGAGCACGGTGCCGACATGACGTTTGTGGAAGCACCCGAAAGTGTTGAAGAAATGCAGCGCATTGCCAAAGAACTTAGATGTCCGCAAATTGTGAACGTGGTCATTGGCGGCAAGACGCCTACACTGCCGCAGAAAGTTTTAGCCGACATGGGGTTTGGTCTGGTGCTTTATGCCAATGCCGCTTTGCAAGGCGCAGTGCGTGGCATGACGCAAGCGCTAACTCAACTGAAAGCGCAGGGCGAGTTACAAGAAGACGCCAGCTTGGTTGCCACTTTTGCAGAGCGTCAAGCCTTGGTTCAAAAACCATTTTTTGACGCTCTGGAAGCCAAATTCAAATAATTGGCAGCAGGCTTAGGGCTGCATGGTACTTACCCTTTAGAGGTCCAAGAAAACCTGCTTGGAATCGGTCGTGCTGGTGTGCCAAACCTCCATACAGTGTTTCTCAAAGCGCTTTGATGTGAGTTGTTAGGCTTGCCTTATGAGTATTTGTACGATGTCCTCGGGCAAGCTCAGACTTCATAATCATCGTCAACGCAAAATTTTGCTCACGCCCTTCTGGAGTTTTTGATGACCTATGTAACCCGAGAGAACATCACCGATCAAGTCTTGGAAGTTTTTGAGAGAACGCCAGACCCTCGCCTGCGAGTGGTCATGCAATCCCTCGTGAAGCACCTTCACGCCTTTATTCGCGAGGTTGAGCCTTCCGATGAAGAGTTTGAAAAGGGCTGCGAGTTTGTGGTGGGCTTGGGGAAAAACACCAACGAGAAAAAGAACGAAGCCATTTTGGCTTCTGATATTTTAGGCGCCTCTACTTTAATTACCCTCATTAACAATGTGAAGCGTGCAGAGAGTGCGGGCAAATACCAAACTGAATCGGCTTTGCTTGGCCCCTTCTGGCGCAAAAATGCACCAGTTTATGAACCTGGCAGCAACATCTCTCATGGACCTGAATCCAGCGCCCTTGATCAGTTGTTCGAAGTCACGGGCCACGTGCGCGGTGCGCAAGGCCAACCCATTGAAGGCGCAGAAGTTGACGTGTGGCAAGCCTCGCCCTTAGGTTTTTATGAAAACCAAGACGAAGAACAACCCGACATGAATTTGCGCGGCCGCTTTAAAACAGATGCCAAGGGCAAGTTCAATTTCAAATCGGTGCGGCCTTCAGGCTACCCCGTGCCGGTGGACGGCCCTTGTGGTGATTTACTTCGCGCACAACTGCGCGACCCGTATCGCCCTGCCCATGTGCACTACATGATTTCTAAACCTGGCTATCAAGTGTTGATCACTCAGGTGTTTGCCGATGACGACCATCGCCTGCACACCGATGTCACTTTTTCTGTGGTGGAAAGCTTGGTGGGCCAATTCAAAAAACGAACGGGTGCGGGCGAAGTTGGCTATTCACTCGACTACGACTTTGTGCTGCAAGCAGGCGAAACGCATTTCCCCATGCCGCCCATCCCTTAAGCGCGCAACTTGCAACACTTTAAAAAAATTGAAAGCACACCATGAGTTTTGAACCGGTTTCCAAATTAGACGGGCATGTCGCTGTCATCACAGGTGGCAAAGGCGCCATAGGTTGGGCCACAGCCAAGAGACTGGCCGCATTGGGCGCACGCATTGTTTCCATTGACCGCTCGGAACCAGAAAAAGTTCAGGCACTTTTGGACACGCTGCCCAAAGTGGCCTCGGGTGCTCACTTCGCACTCACTGCCTCCATCACCGACACAGCCGCCTTGAATGCAGCTGCAGATGCTGTGAAGCAACGTGCAGGACGCTGCGACATCTTGGTCAACAGCGCTGGCTTTACCAAGCCTGTAGCTGCGAATGATTTAGAAGGTTTAACCGACGAATTGTTTGACGAGGTGGTGCAAACCAATTTGCGCGGTGTGTTTGCCACCATTCGTGCCTTTACTCCCTTGCTCAAAGCCAATGGCGACGGGCTCATTGTGAATGTGTCTTCCATTGCTGGCTTCACAGGTGCTGGCAGCAATTTGGCCTATGCCGCATCCAAAGCAGGTGTCGATGTTTTAACCAAGGGATTGGCCAAAGCACTGGCGCCTCAAGTTCGCGTCATTGCAGTTTCTCCAGGGGTGGTTGATTCAAGCTTCGTACCCGGCCGCGGCGCTGACTTTAATGATAAAGCTGCTGCCACCATTCCCCTCAAACGCATTGGCCATGTCGATGACACCGCCGCGACCATTGAAGCCTGCGCCACCACCCTGCGTTTTGCCACTGGCTCACGCTTTGTGGTTGATGGCGGAAGGAGTTTGTAAATGTTTGATCAACCAACTCTCATCACTTGCGCCATCACGGGCAACATTACCAAGCCAGAGCAAACGCCTTACTTGCCTGTGACGCCTGAGCAAATTGCCAATGAGTGTTTGGCCTCGGCAGAAGCAGGTGCCGCTGCTGTGCACATCCATGTGCGCGACCCTGCTACTGGCCGCCCCTCCATGGAACTGGAGCACTACCGCGATGTGGTAGACCGCATTCGCAAGCGCAACAAATCATTGATCATCAACCTCACCACAGGGCCTGGTGGCCGATTTGTGCCAGATGCCAATGACCCGAAAATTTATGCACCCGGAACCACCTTGGTTCCCCCAGAAAAACGGGTTGAGCACATAGCCATGATCAAGCCCGACATTTGCTCTTTGGATTTGAACACCATGAACAGCGGCGCAGATGTGGTCATCAACACGCCTCGCAATGTGCGCATCATGGCCAAGGTCATTCGTGACGCAGGCGTCAAACCTGAATTGGAAATTTTTGATTCAGGCGATTTGCATTTGGCCCGCGACTTGATCAACGACGGCACCCTGGATGGCCCCGGCATGTGGACCTTTGTGCTGGGCGTGAAATATGGTTTTGCCGCCACGCCTGAAACGCTAATGTATGCACGCAATTTATTGCCTACTGGCGCAATATGGTCTGCTTTTGGGTTAGGGCGCACAGAGTTCCCCATCGTTGCCCAAAGTTGGCTGTATGGCGGCCATGTGCGCGTTGGCATGGAAGACAACATCTACCTTGAAAAAGGTATATTGGCCCAGAGCAATGCACAGTTGGTTGCCAAAGCAGCCGACATCATCAAGCAGATGGGCGGACAAGTGGCCAACACCACACAAGCTCGTGACATGCTCCATTTAAATCATGCTTGATTCAATTTCAGCAAACACCAAGTTCCATTGCAATGAGTTCTGAGTCCTCTTCTTACAAGCTGCACGTTGCAGCCAAAGCCAGCGGCATAGACACGCTGCAACTTGATTGCCAAAACCAAACAATGCCCACCATTTCAGAAGGCGAAGTGGTGGTTCAAGTCATGGCCGCCGCAGTGAATCCAAGCGATGTCAAAGCCACGCTGGGCATCATGCCGCACGCCGTGTTTCCTAGAACACCAGGTCGCGACTTTGCAGGCATTGTGGTGGAAGGCCCAGATTCGTTGAAGGGCCTCAAAGTGTGGGGCTCTGGGGGCGATATTGGCATTACTCGCAATGGCAGTCATGCCCGCTATTTGGTCTTGCCCATCGCTGCCGTAAAAGAAGTGCCAAAGGGCATCAGCATGGAAGAGGCAGGCGCAGTAGGCGTGCCCTTTGTCACCGCTTGCGAGGGTTTTAGCCGCGCCGGTGGCGTAAAAGCTGGTCAAACAGTGGTGGTGCTGGGCGCCAACGGCAAGGTGGGTCAGGCTGCCGTTCAAATTGCTGCCCGTGCAGGCGCCAAGGTCATAGCGGTGCAGCGGCAAGATGAATTAGAGGGTTTTGCTTGTGCCAATGTTGAAGTGATTAATAGCACACACATGGAGCCTGCCACGCGCATCATGGATTTAACGGGTGGCAAAGGCGCCAACTTGGTGTTCAACACGGTTGACAAAGTGTATTGGGAAGTGGGCCATGCGGTCATGGCCAAAGGCGCCACACAAATTTTCATCATTGCCACCAAGGGACAAACGGTGGCTTTTGATTTGTTCAAGTTCTACCGCGGCATGCACAACTTTGTGGGCATCGACACGCTGGCCATTGACTGCGTGCGTTCTTGTGAGTTGTTGGACGAACTTCGCCCAGGCTTTGAAGATGGCACTTTGAAGCCATTTCCAGTAGCATCTGCCGACATGATTGATTTACCGCACGCCATGCAGGCCTACAAAGAGGTTTTGTCTGGCGCGAAAAACAGAATCGTTCTTAAACCTTAAAGCCGCCATGAACATCACCCGTTTCAATCAAGCGCCTGAATACAAGGCCCCCAATCACAACGACATGAAGTGCCTCAGGCTACAAGGCCATGAAGCGGGTCCGTCGCAAACTTTGTGGATGGGTGTTTCACAAATTCAACCGGGTGGCCATACGGGCCTAGATGGCTCGCCAGTAGAAAAACACTATGTGGTGCTAGAGGGTGAAGTGACCTTGGTGTCTGAGCTCAATGGCGTTGTCACAGAATCAGTTTTAAAAGTTCACGACTCGGCTTGCTTCGCACCTGGTGAGAAGCGACAAGTAGTCAACAGATCAAACCAAGTGGCCAGTATTTTGCTGGCCATGCCCTATCCACCCGCTAGCAAATAACAATTCAGGAGACATCATGAAAGTTCAAACACAAGCCCAGACTTTGAGGAAAAGCTTTTTGAAAATTGCATTGGCAAGCATGGCACTCAGTGCTGTCAGCATGGTTGCGCAAGCGCAAGACTGGCCCAAGCAAAGCATTAAATTTGTGGTGCCCTTCACAGCAGGCAGTGGCACCGACATCGTGGCCCGTGCAGTGGCCGAGAAATTGACCACCGCCTTAGGCCAACCGGTTGTGATTGAAAACAAGCCTGGCGCAGGCGGCACCATTGCTGCCAATCAAGTGGCCAAAGCCAACCCCGATGGCTACACACTGTTGGTTCACTCTTCGGGCCACGTGGTCAACCCCGCCATCTATCCCAATTTGCCATATGACACTTTGAATGACTTGGTGGGTATTACCCCCTTGGCCAGTTTGCCCAACGTCATGGTGGTATCGCCCAGCAAAGGCTACAAAGATTTGAAAGATTTGATTGCCAAAGTGAAGGCCAAACCCGATGGTTTTAACTATGCGTCTGCCGGCACTGGTTCTGCCACACACATCAATGCTGAGAAGTTTAGAGTTGCAGCAGGTATCAGTGCCACGCACATTCCTTTTAAGGGCACCCCAGAGGCGTTGACAGAAACCATCAGTGGCCGCATTGATTGGTTCTTTGCACCTATTGTGTCTGCCCTGCCCCTGATCAAAGACGGCAAGTTGCAGGTGCTGGCCGTTGGCACACCCAAGCGCTCTGACGACTTACCCAATACGCCCACCACCGTGGAAGCTGGCGTGACAGGTTCGGAATACACCTTCTGGGTAGGCATGCTGGCACCCAGCAAAACACCCAAGCCTGTGCTGGACAAGCTCAATGCAGAGGTGGTAAAGATTTTGAATTCACCTGAATTCAAAACCCGTTTAGACAGCATTGGTGCTGCCGCCATGCCCATGAGCAGCACTGCCTTCAATGCATTCATCAAATCTGAAACTGACACCATTGCCAAATTGGTTCAGACTGCAGGCATTAAAGCCAACTGACACCTTCAATGCACCTGCCCAACGCAAACCCGCGTCCTTCAATTTATTACAACTACCAAGTTTTCAATCCTTGGTTGCCCACTGAAAACGGGATACAAGAGAAAAAGAAGGTGGTCATTGTGGGTGCTGGGCCTGCGGGTATGGTCACCGCATTGGAATTGTCGCGGCATGGGGTGGCCAGTGTGGTCTTGGCATCTGATCTGCAATTTTCACAAGGCTCGCGCGCCATTGTGTTTACGCGCAGATCGATGGAAATTTTGCAGCAAGTAGGGGTGGCCCATCGCATTAGTGAAAACGGATTGCCTTGGCGCTGCGGCAATTCTATTTACCGCGGACAAAAAGTGTTTCGCATGGAAACACCGCTCGATCCTGACGATCGATTTTTCCCCATGATCAATATTCAGCAGCAGTACTTAGAAGAGTATCTGCATGATGCTTGCGCTGCCCATTCACTCATTGAAGTTCGATGGGGCAACAAGCTTGTTAAAGCAGAACAGTCAGAGGGAATTGTGACAGCCCATGTCGACACCTCTGCTGGCCCCTATCTACTTGAAACTGAATGGCTTGTGGCTGCCGATGGCGGTCGATCTGAAATTCGCAGTGCCATGAATTTGAAATTGGAAGGTGCCTCCTTTGAAAGCATCTTCGTCATTGCCGACATTCGCATTGACTTGCCCTTCCCCACTGAGCGCTTGGCATTTTTTGATCCAGACTGGAACCGCGGCAACACCATTCTGATGCACAAAGAGCCACATGGTATTTGGCGTGTTGACTATCAATTGCCGCCCGGCGAAACGCCCGAGGAAGCTTTGCGACCAGAGTCTCTACAAGAACGCATCGACGCACAACTCAAAATGATTGGCTTTGAAGGCACGCCTTGGGAAATGGATTGGAGTTCTGTTTACTCTGCACGCACGCTCACATTGCCTCAATATGTTCATGATCGCATTGTGTTCACTGGTGATGCAGCCCATTTACTGCCCATCTTTGGCGTGCGAGGCGCCAACACAGCATTTCAAGATGCCCAGTCCTTGGGCTGGCATTTGGCCTATGTTCTACAAGGTATCGCTCCCGAAAAATTGATGGAAAACCACAGCCAAGAGCGAGTTGGCGCTGCTCGCGAAATCATCACGGAGGCTGGCAAAAGCACGCGCTTCATGGCACCACCCAGCCGCGGATTTAGATTGCTGCGCGATGCCGTTTTGTCTTTGTCATTGACCGAAGAATTTGTGCGGCCTTTGTATCACTGGCGTACTTCACGGCCTCATGAGTACAAGCACTCTGCTTTAAACAGCATGTCTGATGACAATGCGCAATTTACAGGCGGCCCAGCACTTGGCGCACCTCCTCAAAATGTTCAATTGAAAGCAGATGATTTTTTGTTGGACCACTTGGGTGGCGGTTTTGATTTGGTTTATGTTGCTCAAGACCAAAGCATTCCACCAGAGCTGCTGGAGGCCGTTGAACTTTCCAAGAACAAGGGTTTGCCTTTGACCTTGTTGGCCATCACACTTGTCGATGTACCCATTAAGGGTGCAGACAAAACATTATTCGATCCTCAACAACGCTTTCAACTTCGATATGCCTTGCCATTGGGCGGGGCCTATCTTTTCCGACCCGACCAACACGTGTGTGGCCGCTGGCTTCAAGTAGATGCCACACGTTTGCTTTCCAGCCTTCAACTTGCGGTGATGCAATGAACCCAGCCCATACCTTAGACATTGCCGGCTTAGAACAGGTTTACGACCGACTGGCCACCGCCATTGATCAAGCTGGCCCTGAAAAGTCAGAACTGTTTTTGGTCAAATTGGCCTTGCTCAATGCCAAGGCTTTAGGTCAACCTGAAATTTTTGAAAATCAGATTGCCTTGGCTTTGAAAGGTCTTTAGCACCAGAAAATGTCACTTTTGTGTGACCTGATGCCTTTCATTTGAAATAGACAGCACTTTCATGGGGCGCCTCTGTTGGAGGCGCACTTTCTTGGGGCTAGAACCAATTTCAACCTGAAAAGTCAGCAATTACCCGCGGTTTTTAGCGCTATTTTTCATGCAAAATGTGCTTTTCTTAATTTCGGAGCTAATTCATGAAATCCCTTCGCAAACTGATCCAACGCCCTTTGCTGGCAACTGCCGCTTTGGCATTGCTCGGCTCATTGGCCACCCCCGCTTTTGCTGGCAAAACCATTGATGCCATCAAAGCACGCGGTACTTTGAACTGCGGTGTGAACCCCAGCTTGCCTGGCTTCTCTGCTGCAGACAGCCAAGGTGTTTGGGCCGGTTTGGATGTGGATGTTTGCCGCGCTGTGGCCGCCACTCTTTTGAACGACCCTCTCAAAGTGAAATACACACCTTTAAACGCTGCTCAGCGTTTTGCTGTGTTGCAAGCCGGTGAAATTGACATGTTGTCACGCAACTCCACTTGGACTTTGAGCCGCGATGCCTCTTTGGGCTTGCATTTCACAGGCGTGACTTACTATGACGGCCAAGGCTTCATGGTTCCTAAAAAGTCAAAAATTACCAGCGCTACCAAGCTCAAAGGCGCCACAGTGTGCGTGCAATCAGGCACCACCACTGAAAAGAACTTGAATGACTACTCCAAAGTCATGAAGCTCAACATGAAGCCCGTGGTGTTTGACACACAAGAAGCCACCAACAAGGCTTACTTCGCTGGTCGTTGCCAGGCTTACACCACAGACGCCTCTGGTTTGGCTTCTGTGCGCAACAAAGAAGCGACCAACCCTGATGATCACCTGATCCTGCCAGAGTTGATTTCTAAAGAACCCCTTGGCCCAAGCGTGCGCCGTGGTGACGACGAGTTCTTCGCCATTGTGAAATGGGTGGCTTACGTTTTGATCGAAGCTGAAGAGTATGGCATCACACAATCCAATGTGGACCAAATGAAATCCAGCAGCACCGATCCCGTCGTTATGCGTATCTTGGGTACGTCTGAAGACACCGGCAAATTGCTCGGCTTGGACAAAGAGTGGGCTTACCGCGCCATTAAAGCTGTGGGCAACTACGGCGAAATGTTTGAGCGCAATGTCGGTCCTAAGTCCACTTTGAAATTGCCACGTGGTTTGAACAACCAGTGGAACAAAGGCGGCTTGATGTACGCACCTCCCGTACGTTAATTTCGGCTTTTCACAAAGACTTCCGGCCCGCCTCGTGCGGGCCGATCTATTCTCATGAGCACCCCTCCTCCTCCCAAACGACAATGGTCTTGGCGCAGCCAAGCCTTTCGCGGACTGGTCTATCAAATCCTAGCCATAGTTGGGTTGACCATTGCCGTGGGCTACTTGATGTCCAACACGTTCGCCAACATGCGCGCACGGGGCATTCAAAGTGGTTTTGATTTTTTCTTACAGCCTGCCGGATTTGGCATTGGCGAGAGTCTGATTGAATTTGACTCGTCACAAAATTACATCGTGGCTTACCTGGTTGGCTTGAGCAACACACTGCGCGTTGCCTTGGTCGGATTGGTCTTGGCCACCATCTTGGGCACATTGATCGGTATTGGCCGCCTGACTCAAAATACCTTGGTCAAATCCTTGTGCGCAAGCTATGTTGAGGTGACCCGCAACATTCCTTTGCTACTGCAACTGTTCATGTGGTACTTTGCCATGACCGAGTTGTTGCCTCCCATTGAAGAGCCTTTAAAACCACTTGCGGGGGTGTTCTTCAGCAAGAATGGTTTGCAATACCCTCTGCCCGTTTGGGCACCTGGACATTGGGGCACGCTCATTGGTTTGTGTGTGGGCATCGGTGCTTGGAAATTTTGGTCACGCCACGTCAAACAGCAATTTGAAGCCACCGGCCAGGTCAAGGCCAGCTTTTTACCTGGCTTGGGTTTGTTCATTGTGTGCGGCGTTATCGGCTGGTTGGCAGGTGGCTTCCCAAGTGAACTTGACATACCCGAAATTACAGAAATCAGTGTGGTGGGTGGTGGCTCTGTCACACCCGAATACCTCACCTTGCTGGTTGGACTCACGGTCTACACCTCTGGTTACATTGCAGAAGTGGTTCGTGCGGGCATTCAATCTGTGTCGTTTGGCCAGCACGAAGCGGCAGTGGCATTAGGCTTGAAGCGCACCCAAGAGTTGCGCCTCATTCAGTTGCCGCAAGCCATGCGCGTCATCATTCCACCGCTCACCAGTCAGTACCTCAATTTGATCAAAAACTCGTCATTGGCTGTGGCCGTTGGCTATCCAGATTTAGTGTCTATCAGTTCTACCGCCTTGAATCAAACAGGTCGTGCCATTGAGTGCATTGCATTGGTCATGTTGATTTATTTGAGTTTGAGTTTGATCACCTCGGCCCTCATGAACATTTACAACCGCCGTATGCGCATTAAGGACCGATGATGAGCAGCACCGGTTACCAACAACATTTCGAGCCCATTGCAGCGCGTCGTCCGCCTGTCAATGAAACGGGGCTCATGGCTTGGATTCAGCGTGGCTTTTTCGACGGCCCTGTTAACAGCTTGTTAACGGTCGTTTTTGTGGCCATGTTGGTTTGGGCCATTCCACCCATCTTCAATTGGACCATCTGGTACGCCATTCCCGATGCCGACAACGCGGCTTGCCGGGCAGCTTACGGCTTAGGTGCCTGCTGGGGTGTGGTGGCCGAAAAAGGCCGACTCATTTTGTTTGGACGCTACCCCTTTGAAGAGCAATGGCGCCCCTTGGTTGCCAGTGCCGCAGTGGTCTTTTTATTGGTGGTCTCTTGTTTGAAAACGTTTTGGCGGCCTGCCCTGGTTGTGGCTTGGGTGGCGGTCTATGCGTTTTTCTTTGCGCTCATGTTGGGCGGGTTTGCTGGCCTGACACCTGTTGAAACAGATCGCTGGGGCGGCTTGCCTCTCACCTTGTTGTTGGCCAGTGTGAGCCTGGTGCTTGCATTTCCTTTGGCCATTTTGTTGGCGCTTGGCAGACAGTCCAACCTGCCCGCCATTCGCACCTTGTGCGTCATCTTTGTTGAGTTTGTGCGTGGCGTACCGCTTATTTCTGTGTTGTTCATGGCATCTTTCATCTTGCCATTGTTCATGCCGCAAGGCACCAAGATTGATGTGTTGGCTCGTGTCCTGATTGGCATGACTTTGTTCACTGCCGCTTACCTTGCCGAAACGATTCGAGGTGGTTTGCAGGCACTGCCCAAGGGTCAAGTGGAAGCCGCTCATTCTTTGGGTATGACGTACTGGCAAATTCAACGCAAAATTGTGTTGCCACAAGCTTTGCGCTTGGTCGTACCCGCCATTGTGAACACCTTCATTGGTGCCTTCAAGGACACATCGCTGGTCACCATTGTGAGCTTGTACGACCTCACGGGCGCCGTGCAATTGGCACTGGGCGATGCCGATTGGCGCAAGTTCTTTATTGAAGGTCAGCTGTTTGTGGCTGGCATTTATTTCATTGCATGCTTTGCCATGTCACGCTACAGCCAATGGCTGGAATCCCATCTGAATACTGGAACACGGAGACAGTGAAGTGAGCAACTCAAGTCCCATCATCGAATTTTCTAAAGTCAACAAATGGTTCGGCGATTTCCATGTGTTGCGCGACATTGATTTGTCTGTGGCCAAGGGCGAGCGCATTGTGGTGTGCGGTCCTTCAGGCTCTGGCAAAAGTACACTGATTCGCTGCGTTAACCGCCTTGAAGAGCACCAATCTGGCGTTCTCAAAGTGGACGGCACAGAACTCACAGACGATGTCAAATCGATTGAAGCTGTGAGGCGCCAAGTGGGCATGGTGTTCCAGCAGTTCAATTTATTCCCGCACCTTACCGTGTTGGAAAACCTCACACTGGCCCCTATGTGGGTGGGCAACATGCCCAAGGCTGAGGCTGAAGAGCGTGCCATGCAACAACTCAAGCGTGTGCGCATCTCAGAGCAAGCGCTCAAGTACCCTCTGCAATTGTCTGGCGGCCAACAGCAACGCGTAGCCATTGCACGCTCTTTGTGCCTCACACCCAAAATCATGTTGTTCGATGAGCCCACTTCAGCGCTTGACCCCGAGATGATTAACGAAGTTCTAGACGTCATGGTGGAATTGGCCAACCAAGGCATCACCATGATTTGCGTTACGCACGAAATGGGTTTTGCCCGCTCTGTAGCAGACCGCGTGATCTTCATGGACGAAGGCCAAATTGTGGAGCAAAACACTGCCGCCGAGTTCTTTGCTAACCCCAAGAACGAACGCACACAAGATTTCTTGTCGAAGATTCTGGCGCACTAATGACCTCCAACTCAAAGCCCGCTGGCCCTGCTGGCGGGCTTTCTTTTTTAGACCCGCGGGGTGATGCACTGCCCCGTCCTCATGGCAATACTTATTGGCTGTGGGCAGGCCGTGTTTTGGCGGGTGAGCACCCCGCAAAGGACGGCGATGAGCAATTGCCTGAAAAATTGCAACTCTTTGCGTTAGCGGGCATTACTCACTTCATTGATCTCACATCAGCCGCCGATCCAGTCAAGCCCTACCAAGCGCTAGGCGGTGCTGTCCGCATCAACCACCCCATTACCGATTTTGGTGTGCCTAGCCCAACACAAATGCAAAGCATTTTGCAAAGCATTCAAGCTGCACTCAACCAAGGTGGCAAGGTGTATGTGCATTGCAAAGGTGGCATTGGCAGAACAGGCACTGTGGCGGCTACATGGCTCACTGAGCAAGGTCTAGATAATGAGCAGGCGTTAGCACTGCTGTTGCAAAAGTGGCAGTCCATGGACAAACGCTTTGAAGAGCCGCACACACCAGAGACTGAAGCGCAACGGCAATTTGTGTTGGCTTGGCAAAAGTCAAGCCATTGAGGCACTCAGGTGTTTAACTGAACACGCCACCATAAGTTTTACGCAAATCACCCTTTTGAACCTTGCCTGTGCCACCCACGGGCAAGGATTCTAAAAAGATCACGTCGTCTGGCACCCACCACTTGGCCACACGGCCTTCTAAGAAAGACAGAATTTCTTCTTTCTCAACAGCCTGACCTGGCTTGCGCACCACAAACATCAACGGACGCTCATCCCACTTGGGGTGCTTTACGCCGATGACGGCCGCCATGGCCACAGCAGGATGCGCAATGGCGGCGTTTTCCAAATCAATCGAGCTGATCCACTCACCACCCGTTTTAATCACG
>OFRD01000572.1_pt1 | contig 13923 bp, 10 predicted proteins | sample 1543041 | NCBI WGS metagenome assembly OFRD01 (sample SAMN07774234, study PRJEB24372) | wastewater metagenome | isolation source: Exp Tend CN 100WW | collected 2016-02
ATTTTGTTTTCTTTCAACTTCTAAAATTGGAAGATTTAATAAATCAATACGAATGTTATGTGGACCTGCCTTTAATTCTTTTTTTGTTGGTCGCACCGCATCATTAAAACTTCCAAGATCAAATAATTGAATATTATCTACATATAATTTTGATACATTATCACACAATCCTCTAAAAGTATATTCTCCATCGTATGGGAAATCTACATCCCAATCAAAGACAAAAAGTTTTCCTGCCTCATCAGTTCCACTTACATTTGATGGTGGAACAGGTGAAATCGCATATAGATTCATAAAATCACTCCACCTAAAGTCCGTAACGATATATGGAATGTTATATTTTTTGCCTGCAGCAGTAATTGATTTTGGTGGAGTTGATTTTGTTGTCCAAAATGGATTACTTGTTTTTAGAAGTGATTTTTGATAAGCATCAATCTCTTCACGAATAGGATCTTTACCAACATTTGTATAAGTTTCAGGTTCCCAAGGACCTAAATCTTCACCATTAGGTCCCCAATTTCTACCATACCCAACAGTTGTATCTGGACAGATTTCATAATCCTCAAAATCATTTTCATCTTCAAATGTTACAAAGGTTTCCGAAAGTTCACCGAGTTCTGAAGACAAAGTAGCACCACTACCATACTGACATTCATCAATTGCTCTTACTATAGGTGGATATTGATATCCAAACCCACCTGTAATCACATCAATGGCCAGAATCGCACCATCAACTCCTACGATTGCATTTGCCTGAGCACCAACACCACCACCACCAAAAAATTGAATTCTTGGTGGTCCTTCTCCACATTTTTTACGAGTCTGAATTCCACTACAAGTACTTGCAGAAGAAACAAGAACTTCTGGAGTCAGAGCATTAACTTCATTAATATTTAAATATTGAATTGAATTATTTGCATCTCTAAAAATAAAGGCAGTTCCAGGATTATCTTTTGCATAATCATTTGCCTCACAAATACTAACGTTTACAACATATCCTAAAATCGGATCAATAAGTCCAACTTTAATGTCATCCTGTGAAACATCTTTAAAAACCTGATCAATTAGTTGATTGATTCTTGTGTTTTTAGTATCATATGATAAATTAAGAAATGATTCTTGAGTTGCCATTATTTAAAATTCTTACTTTTTTCTTTCATATACCTATTTATCCATAATCTCTATAATCAACATCTTTGGTCTCTGATGTCGGAGTTGCATATGGAATTTCTTCTGGGGTAGTCACAGATGCAGGATTTTGTGCGGCTGCTGCAACAGCAGGAATTCTTGGTAACTGCACTTCTTCACTACCACCAGAACCTTCCTGTAAAGTATAATAGTCTGATGCAGGACAACTTAATCCTAAATCACAACCAAAAATATTCACACTCAAATTTGTAAAGTTCATTGCAGCAGATAGACTTCCAGAAATTCCATTTACAATTCCAGAGATGTCCGAAATTGTTCCACTTACATCGGACAAAAGTGATTGAATGTCTTCTAAAAAATTAGATACACTATTCAGAGAAGTATCAATTCCCTCAACAATTTGTGGAAGATTGAGTGCAATCATTTGCCCTGTTAAAATTTCTACAGAACAAATCGGAGTGGTTGTAGTATACCCATTTTGAATAATGGTTTTTGTATCAAGTGTAGAATTTGATCCAGTTCCTGTCTGATCGTTTAAAAATCCTTGAACCTGACCACAGAGTCCGTTTGTAATTTTACTGAATAAACAATTAATTAATTCTGTAATTTTTTCACGAATATCAAAAAACTTAAATCTTAAGTTTGGTGGTATTGCATCAGTTGCTGGTGCAAGAGCACAATTTATTTTTTTAAGAATATATTCTAAAATTTTATCAAAAATCATTTTCAAATATTTTGCAATAATACAAGCAACATCTGCAATTAGTTTTTGTATATCACTAATAAGAGTTGAGGCAGCATCAACATAACTTTGTGCTGCTTGTAAAACACTATCAATTTTCTTTGTAAGATTATCTATTTCCGTCTGAATTGCCTTCATTGCAGATCCAACCAAATCGCAAGGATTTAAGATTACGATCTTTTCCAAATACATAGTATTTCTTTGTATATCAGCAACAGACATAAGATGTGGATTGTCTGGTTGCTCAATCGTTGCTCCTGGTTGCGTAGGAGAAGTTGGTGATTGAGATTCTGCTGCTTCTGCTTTTGTTGCGGCAATTGTTCTTTCTCCAACTAATGCTTCTGTTGCTGCTGGAGATAACCCTCTTGCTGCTGCTTCTGCTCTTGCTGATTGTGCCGCAGCAAGTTCTCTTGATGTTGGTGGTCTTGATGGATCTCTACCAAACTTATCTAAAGTTACACCAGATTTTGGACTTGCTGGTTTTGATCCAGGTTTTTTTGTTGTAAGTCCATCAGCAGGGACCTTGATATTAGGATCCGGATCTTTTCCTTTTGAATATCCACTGAAAGGTTTATAATTATCCGGTTTAGTATTCAGTGCTGTCTGGGCATTATTACCGAGCACTCCCATAATTACAGGAACTTGTTGATCGGCACCATCCAAAAAGAAACCAAATACAAAGTTTCCTTGACGAAGTGCCGAAGTTGCTCCAGATTTTGCCTGACCTCCACCCGCAGTAATCGGATACATTACCTGGGCCCAGGGAAGTTGATCCGATGCTATTGATGTTTCTTCTTGATCGTGAAGACCTATGATACGAACTTTATATCTTCTTCCCCATCCAGGAACATTATTCTTATCATCAAATTTACCAGAAACAATATTATCTCTCCAATAAGAATCATCGGCAATCTGTCCGATCCACCAATTAAAACTTGCTCCCAAAAATCCAGAGTTAAATAATGTTCCTTCGGTCATTTGATACTCATAGATATAATTTTTTGATTATGACTATTTAACAAGTTAAAATCAATCATTTGTGAAAGATCCGGTTTTACCAAGTGAATCACGAACCAAGGTTAATTTTGTATATCCACCCTTTAATACATTAATATAGTGACAGAGATCGGCAATCAAATAATTACCACCAAATTGTTTATTAAGTTCTTGAGTATTCTTATTTGAAAGTTCTGGAGAATCTATAAAAATTATATCTCCTGCGTGTAAACTAAAATCTGCAGTAATCGTAATGTTTGTCTTGGTATTGAACATTTGATTATATCTCATTACAGACTGATTTAAAATATTTTTTGGATCAAAATTTGGTTGATCCGATTTATTAATTTGTTGTTTAGTATCTCCAGTTGGAAGTGTTCCACGATCAATTAACATATATTGAGTTCTTGAGTATTCTTGTTTTTGACCTTCACGAATAAATTTTGGATTGAGTTTTGGAAGATTTTTTCCTGCAAGTTTAAGATTTTGTTCTGTTTTCTCAGCCTCTTTTGTGATTACCTCATAATAACAATTAAAAGGATCAAAAAGAATTGTTCTTGTTGAATAAGTTCCCATTTGCAATTTTGATTGAATATCACCACTTACATCATCAACACTATGTTCTAAAATTTTTGCAGAATATCCAGAGGGAAGATTTTCACCAACACTATCTGGAGTTTGATTATAAATGAAAGATTTCTTTTTTTCTTGACTTAATAACGAATCAATAGATTTAAATTTAAATCCCTCTGAAGTTTCATAGAATAAATATCCTGCAGTATTTTGTTTTGCTCCCTGAAGAGATGGAATTGATTTTTTTGCTAACCATAAAATAGAGTAAAAAGGTCTTTTTTGATTTCCAATAAAATTATAAGTATTTTCTGTTGCCTCAATATCCAATTTCTTTTCTGTTCCCAGATATTTTTTATCTGTTAAAATTTTTTTGATGTGTTCTGAAATTTTACCATCAAATCTTTGATTTACCTTTGTTTTATAATTAATAATTCCCTCTTCCGAAACCAAATCAAGAGTTACCAAAGATTTTGTTGTGTCTTGTCCAACCGGAACAATTTGAGTTACAAACTGCTCAAACTCAAGTTTGACATCATTACCATCGGTGATTTTAATTTTAACAGATTCTGTTCCCTGAAGTGGAAGTCCCTCAATTAATGTTTGTGTAGTTTGATCTTTTTTAATTGTTTTTCCAGTATCTACATAAATGATATTTGTGCGAATTGATGGTTCAAGAATACTTTCATAATAATAAATGTCCGTAATTAAATCTACAATATCTTTTTGATCACCACCAGTATTTGACTCAATAATACATTGAGCAATATTAACTTCTCTGACTTGTCTTAATACAGTTTTTTCTGATGCCATTTGATTAATGTCTGTTATGCATTTGCATATTGAATATCATATGTTGTATCTATACTGGATGAACGACTCATACCACCAATTGAACCAGAATTTCCTGTTGGAATTGGTATTGGAACCATTTGTGAATTATTCATTACAATCACCGTCTGTTCTGCACCATCTTCATATGGTGCATAAGATTGTAAAATATTTGCAAGTTGTGGTTTTGTTTTTGCTGCATTTAATTTTTCTAAAAGAAGAGGTGCCATATGATCAAGACCTCTGGTAGTATCGGCATCAAAAATAAACTCTGGACCTTTTTCTCCGATTAATGCTCGTGTTGGTTTTGATATTCTTCCACCTTTTGCATAGGCAACGTGAACGTGATGTGAATGTAATGCATTTGGGGAAGATTCATATTTTCCAAATCCACTAAATGCAGGAGATCCGTGTATTACTTCGACAGGGGTTACTCCTTTTTGTTTATTCCACGCAACTAATGCTCTTAAAATTGGTGCTTGCTCATCTTTTCCTCCTGACTGCGGGTGGGCAGGCCCATATCCACCCAAATCAATTGCTCTTCCCTCGTTGTGATATGATTTATAAGATCTTTTTGACCAACCTGGATGTCTTGGATGTTGATGAATCTCTCCTGTGGGTATTTTCACTTGCTTCATATAATCCCCAAGATCTCCAGCAATTTTAGATCCACCGGACCCATACCCTGCACCAAGAGTCCCCCCAGTACCGGCACTACCAGCAACAAAACTTCCCTTTTCCCCTTTCTGAAGTGCTGCAAAAATTCTTGAAGATTGTTGCCAACGATCACCTTCTATTCCCCAACCAATATATTTGTATGATGCTTCTTTAAGTTGGTCTTCAGTAGATTTTGGATCTAAGAATTGGTTAAGGAGTCCATATTGTTTCAATTCTTCCTTAATCCACCTAACTTGTTCCCCATTAGATGCTTTTTCTAAAGGTTTTCCAAGAAACTTTTCACCATTTACTATTCTTTCACGATTCCAACTAATAAGACCTTTATTTGTTCCGGCGCCATCATTTAAAACCCAGGGAGTTCTTTGCCCCTTCCACCCTGATTCTGCCTGTATATTTCCAGCAAGAATTGAAGCAGCAAGCATTGGGAAACCCTCTGCCATAAACAATCTTGCTCCACCAACTGCTTCAGTGGCATTTCCACCACCACCCATATCTCCGCCCATTTCTTGTCCTGGAGATACTTTTTTTTCTTCAACAGGTTCTTTCAACATCAATTGCTTTTGCAACTCTTTAATTGCAGCATCAACCTTTGATGAAATATTTTCTTCTAAGGATTTTGCGATTACATTTGTTGTATCCTCACCACCAAACATTCCTGCCTCTACCTTTCCACCACCAGCATATCCGGCAGTACCTCTAAAAGTATTCTGCATCCATCCAGACAATTCTTCTGCTGCCTTCATATAATCAACAGAACTTGGTTTTTCTCCAAGTTGTGCCTTGAGTGGAAGTGCAAAAAGTGCTCCAAACGAAGGAGTTTTTGTTGCAATATTATAAGAAGATTGCATATAACCAAGAGGGTTTACATTTTTACCCTTATTTTTTGTTGGCACCTCTGGAAATATTTTTTCAATTTTTTTCTTTCCACCAATAGAACCACCAGGTTTAACTTTTGTAACCTGAACCTTTACTCCTCTTTTAACAGGTCTCCTTGATATGGTTCTCTTAACTGCTCCTCCAACGATTTTATTACCTCTTGTTACTGGAGCAGGTCCACCACCTGCTGCTTTTACTGCCTGAGATTTTTGTGCTTTTGGTTTTTTACCACCAAAGAACATATCATAAAGTGCTCCACCAAGTGCATCACCAGCAATTCCACCAAGTATACCACCAACAAGATTTCCTGCAATAGGGACTACTGAACCGACAGCAGCACCAACAAATCCAAGAAGACCTGCACCGATTGCCTTAAATGCTGCTCTACCTGGATCTTCTCCCAGAGCAACTGATAAACCAAAATCAATCAGTGCTCCAATAATAGGAAGTCGTTTTAGGAAAGGTTTTGCAAATCCAAGAATTGCTTTTGCTCCACCTTTACCAGCAAGACCAACCAATCCTTTTCTTGCAAGATTTGTTGCACCAGATCTTGCATACCTTCCACCCAGAGATTCAACACCCTCCTTTCCAAATTTTTTAAGTGCAGCATCTCTACCAAATCTTTCGGCATACCTTCTAGCAACACCGGGATCAACTCTTCCTGCTCCCTTACCACCAACTCTTAATCTACCACCATCAGGACCACCTCCACCCCCCATACCTTGAGTAGAGAGAGCAATTGCCGCAATAATCGCAGCATCAATCACACCACTCACTGCACCAGTAAAAGTATCAAAGATTTTTAATGAAAAGTCTCCACCAAAACTTTTCATAAATCCACGAGTCGCATCTATTGCCTTATATCCCCAATCAATAAATGTGACTACTTTATCTAATACATTTCCACCCAAATCTATCATAAACTCCATCACATTTCCAATAACACTTACGATACCTACAAGTTTTGGAAGATGTGGTAAAAGTTTAATTGAGATATATCCAAGAAGAACTGAAAAAAGAAAGTTCTTAATTCTATCTAAAAACCCAAGTTTTGGTGCCGATGGCATTTTCAGTTTTCCTTCTTTCTTTTCTGGTTTTGCCTCTAACTTATTTTCTTGTTCTTCTGCTTCTTTTTTTTCTGTAGATTTTCTTTTCTTTTCAAGTTCTGACTGCTTTATAAGTGTAGAAGTCTGAATTAAATCACGAATCTTAAAGACTTGTTTTTTGATAATAAACAAATCACTTTTAAGTACACTAATACTTTCTTCCTGAAGGTTTTGAGTGGATATTTTCTTTTCAGAAATGGATATTCCTGGTAAAAGTTTTGTTGGATTTATTTTTGCAGGAGATAACTTTGGAGTTTCCATATCTTACTTAACTCCAAGAACGGCAGCATTTCTTCTTCTGCTTTCAGAATTTGGATGTACTGCACTAAAAGAAGGAACTGATGGAGATGCACCAGAAGAAGTGTTTAATTTTGGCATACCACCAGGTGATGTTGCATAAACAACCTTTACTTTTGATTTTGATGGTGGGTTTATAGGTATTGCTTTTGATTGAGATCCAAGATTAAGTTTTTGCCCCCCTAAGTTCACATATCCATCTGGTTTATAACCCATTTGTCCCATCATTTCTTCTTGTTTTTTAGCTGCACCTTTAATTGTTTGTACATTTTTACCAAAGTTTTTAAAAGATTCTCCGATGAATTTATCATTTTCAGATCTTTTATCTGATTTTGGTTGTTGAGATTTGCGAGTATTTGATGGCATCATATAATCTGGTATTTCAATCTTTTTGTTTTGCAATGATGGAAATCCTGGAAATCTTAAGTGACTATCTCCCATGGCCCCAGAAATAGATCCTGCATAAGATGTTGGAACAAAAGACGAACCTGTTCTTGAAGCATACCTTTCCTTCTGTTCTTTAGTATATCCACCAACATCTCCACCCGGTCCAAGTGGTGCAGTCATGCCAAATCTAGAAGAAGTCCCTGAAGTTGGAGAACCTAAAGGTATCCCCAAAAATTTGGATTGAAATCCAGGATCTGTTTGTTGATTTCCTCTTATATCTCTAGGTCCAGAACTACGAGGTGCCATTACATTTCCGGTTCCAGGAAGAAACCCACCTAATGTGTCAAGAAATCCACCATCTCCCATAGGCTTTGATTTAAATGGTGGTGCATTAGTTTGTGCTTGTGCAGGGGATCCTCCTAATACATTTGCGAGCAATGACAATGATACTGGATTCATTGCTGACAATGCTCTTGTCATCTGAGAAACAATATTAAATACCCCTGATGGTTTAGATTCAGATTCAGATTCTGGTTTAGTTTTTTCTAAAGATTTTGCAACATCAGGACTTAATAAATCTTTACTGCCAAAGTGTTGAGATTTGGCAGACTTTTGTTCTCTTTCTCTTTTTTCTAAAATTCTATCCCTAACATTTTCTTTTTGATCACCAATCATTCCACCACCAGCAGCATAAGTGGTTCCAGAAACAATCTTTGGTTGATTAGTTCCTCCACCAGCAGCATTCATTGATTCCAGAGTATCCACACCATACTTTTGCACGGCACCACGAGACATTACAAACTCACCATCCGTGAGCATTGCCGGAACTTTATCTACACCTTTTTGTCCCCCAATCAGACCACTCACAGTTTCTTGAATTTTTCCAGACCCAAGACCAGCACCCAATAACATACCAAGAGGTCCAAACATAGAACCCATTCCGGCACCACCCATCATACCTTTAAAGTTTAACCCACCACCGGCAAACTTTGGAATTACAAATCCACCACCAGAATATCCTTGAGTTTTTTGCTCTTCTCCACCAATTCCACCAAAATTTTCAATACCTTTACTTACGGCCATTGTGGTGCCGACAGTTGCAGCAACTTCTAATCCTGCTCCTAAAAGTTTTCCATATTTTCCACCAAGAAACTTTGCTGCTCCTGCTGCCTTTCCAACACCTGCCTTTGCTAATAATCCTGCTGCAGCAGCTGCAAGTTTAATACCTCCACGAATAACAATCTTGGTTAAAAATCCAACAAATTTGCCCAGACCAGTTCCAAACATTATATAAAGAGCAAGAAGTTTAGGCCACTGATCTCCTAAAAATCTACCAATTGCTTTAATTTTGTCCTGATTTTTAGAATCACTAAACCAATCTAAGAGTTTAATCAGTGCTCTTCCGACAAAAATAGCAACAAAGAAATCAATAATTCTATCAAGTAAAGATTTAATGGGAGCAATAATCTTTTCTGCTGCCTTGATTGCAAACTTAAATCCTTTCTCTAATCCTGATTCTTTTGCACCTCTCTGTTCTGCTTCACCCGCAATTCTAGACTTTTCTGCAGAATCCTTTGCAAGTTTATTTTGACTCGTAAGACTTTTAATTATTTCAGCAAGAGCATCAATAATTTCTTTTATATCACTTCCTCCCGTCATCTTATCAGCAGGAGGAAGTGCTAATTGTGGTTTTCCTATAAGTGCCTTTTGTTTTCCTAAATTAATTCCAACTGCACTTCCTTTTTTAAGACTTTGTGCCGTAATCTTTTTAACCTTAAATCTACCTTTCTTTCCTCTAATCTTTTTATATTCATTCGTAAGAAGTTCTGCCTCTTCTGTGGGAATTTGAGTCTTTGCCATTCTGGCAGCAACCATCTTCTCCTTTAGAAGAGACGTATATGTATCATAATCAATGTCAAAAATATATTCAAGACCCAGAAGTCTTAAAATTCTTTCGTCAATTTGCTCATCAACAAGATCTTCACCGTCTCTTTTAACGGGAACTATTGATCCTCCTGTTGATGGTTGATTATCCATTTTGTTGTTGTTTGAGTTTTTCTTCTTCTAAATGTTGTTTTAATAATTCAACGTAAATATCTCTTTCCCAAGGTATCATATTTTCAATTTCTGTAAGTGAATATTTATGATACTGCATTAGAGCAAAGTTAAGACGAAAATAATTCTCAAGGTCCATATGGACCAGGGCTATGCGAAAAAACTTGCTAACCCTTCTAAAATAACTTCACTTTCAACTTCAGTCTTTGGATTTGTAACTTTGATTTTATGAGAAAGTCTGGGCATAGTCTCAAAGAACTTTTCAATTTGCTTAAACTGTGAAGAATTTAATTGTTCCAAAAAGTCAATTAGTTCTTTTTTTGTTACATCAGCAGCAATCCACACTTCTTCTTCAGTATAAATTTTATCAATACAAGAAGAAATCAAATCAAAAGATTGATCCATCGTATTATCATTTTTAAAATCAAAGTTAGTCTTAATAAATTGTTCCAGAGATGGATACTTCATTTCCATCATAATTGTAGAATCAATCTTAATTTGATTGGTATGATCTTCGTTCTTTTGAACCTTGATTGAATCCAAATCAATCTTTACGAGAGTATTTGTTTCTTCATCATCGGGACAGATAATATTCACTTCAATCTCTTCTCCCACAGATTTACCACGAATATTTAAGAACAAATATTCAATATCAAAAGTTGGAAGTGATTCTACTTTAATATTTTTAGTAATAATACAACTCTTAATTACAGTTTTAATTGCTGTAGTAATCTGTTTCGTATCTTCACTTTCTAATGCAATCAACAGCACCTTTTCTTCTTTAACAAGAAATGGTCTGTATTTAATTGATTCACCAGTAGAAGGCAACTCAAGTTCGTAAATCGGTGTCGTGGGTTTTGGTAAAGGCATAATGACCTATAGAATTTCAGTTATGATTATTTAGATTAGAATATTGGAGGTTATCTTCGTATTGATTGTTGGAATTGAGTTACTGCAATATCTGCTGCCTCAATTCTATCATTATTTCCAGATGCTAGTGCTTGAGTATATTCAATATCAAGCGCCTCTATATTATCTAATTGTGCTCCTGTAAGTGCTTGTGGACTATCTGCTGCTCCACTTGGAGATCTGGATCTAGAATCTGATGTTCCTGCTACATCTTTAGACTCAATATAATACCGAATATAACTAAATGATACAGTACATTTTAATAATGAAGATGCCTCATAAGAAACTGGCATTGATGTGACTGCTATTGGATATGAATTTACAAAATTATAAATTAAAGTGTTACCTACATGAGTTCTTTCAAATTTAGTAATTTTAAGTCCATCAACAATATAATCTTTAGGATATTTAACACGATAAAAATAAGTTGGATCTTTTGATGAAAGTTTACCAGAGTCTTTACTTGCAGATTGACTTTCTCCAACAATAAATTTTATCCAGGTTTCAAAAAATCTAATTGGAAGATAATTATCAGCATCAACATAAAAAGTAAAATCAATTCTATCATCATATAATCTACGATAGGCAAATTTTTCGGTCACTCCGGTAAAATCACTATTATTTTCATGAGTTGCTAGTGATGAACCGGGCAAAGTTGCCTCGGAGCACAACAAGTGCAATTTTTCTTGCTTTCCGGTAAAACCTGGCAAACCATTAGCATTTAAATAACCATCATCCAACCCACTTGGTCTTGGTATTAGAACCTCAAAGTGAGACGTGAGAGCAGGGTGAAGTAGATTTGCCTTGATTTTAGATACATTAACTTTTGCAGGCATCTATAAATACTTGTACTTATATATTATGTAGTTAGGAAATGTCAAGAGACGGAAAATACCATCAGGGTAGATTTCACCCTCAAAATCCGCAGAAATATAAAGGAGACGTGAATAACATTATATACAGAAGTTCTTGGGAACTGAAATTTATGCAGTGGTGTGATAGAAATGAAAATATTATGGAGTATGGTTCTGAAGAGTTTTGGATTCCTTATGTTTCTCCGGTAGATAATCGTGTTCACAGATACTTTCCAGATTTTATCATCAAAGTTAAAGAAAGTAATGAAGAGATTAAGACTTATGTGATAGAAGTGAAACCAAAGAGACAAACAGTTCCACCTAAACAAAAATCAAGAGTGACTAAATCATATCTTTATGAGGTTCAGACATACGCAGTCAATCAATCAAAATGGAATGCCGCAGATGAATGGTGTAAAGATCGTAGATTGGAGTTTAAGGTAATCACCGAAACTGAACTTGGATTAAGGTAATGGCAAGAAAAATAAGTAAAATTCCAAAAGGAAAAATTAAACCTTTTTTAGAGAGTCAGAAAGAAAAACTTGAAATACAAAAAAAAGAACGTGAATTAAAACAATATAATTCTACCGAAAGAATTGAAAATTTAAAAAAACAAATTTCACTTTCAAGTACAAAAGATCCTGAAGATTTGATGATTATCATTATTGATAATCTAAAAGAAACTGAATTTATTCCAGAAGTTAATGGATTTTACACATTTATATACAATGCAAAAACTCCTAATATTGAATATGACCAACATCCACTAATTGTCTGTTTAGAAATTCTACCTTGGGGGTTTAGAGGTTTTAATTTTCATTGGAGAAAATATAGAAATTATACTTGGATGGAAGTTGTTGGTCAAATGCATATTGTTCGTGCAAATGAGTTGGATGAACTACTTGCAATACCTTATGCAAAATTCCGTCTAAATAAATAAAAAACTATCATAAAGTGGCAAATGCCTTCATCACAAACATATGCACCTGATGGAGCAAGTAAAGATAATGCACAGGGGCAAAAAAACACAATAAGTGATCCTTTTACTTTAAATGGAAATGTTTATAGGACAGAGACAGTTGCGACTTTAAAAGACGGTAAAGTAATTAGTTCCGAAGTCAAACTTCAAAAACAAATTACTGGAAGATCAGGAGAAACTTTTACAGATACTGCCATAACTAGGAATGGTGGAAAAGATTGGGTTACTCCGGGATCTGGAAGGGGATCAAATGAAAATAAACCAATAACAACATCAAATACTAATCTTACATCACAAGAGATAAAGGAACTTCAACCTGGTGGAAAACTTAATAAGACCTCAATAGAATCCGCAAAATTGACAGTTAAAAAAAATGGGGGAAGTGATGAACAAGCAAGTGCAGCTTCAACAAGCACACCACAAGCAACGGATACAAATAAACCATTAGAAGGACAACTCTCTAAAGATGATATAAACACAATAAAAGATGCAGCAGGAAAGGATTATAAAGGTAGAAAGATTTATCCTGGGGGAGATTTAAGATATCCCGAAAAAATGGATACAAATCAAGATTGTATTCAATTTAAAATTATTAAATATGTGGCAAGGGGGTTGGGGTTAGATAAAAATCTGGGACTTAGAAAAGATGCTCCCCCTGCAGGTAATATCTTAGCAACAATTACTTTACCAATGCCTAGTGGAGGAATATCGGATAGAAATTCTGTAAATTGGCAAAATGGTGAGTTAAATCCGGCAATGGAGGGTATAGCAGCCACATTAAATAGTTTTCTTTTAGGTGGGGCAGAGGCATCTGCTGCTACAGCAAAAGATCAATTTGGGGCATTTCTTGGGGGTGAATCTAATACCAAATTACTAAAGGCACTAATTGCATCTCAAACAATTAAATCAGCTCTTGGTACAAATGTTTTATCAAGACAATATGGTGTAGTGATAAATCCAAATTTAGAACTTCTTTTTGATAGTCCTTCACTCAGAGATTTTTCTTTTAGTTTTAAGATGACTCCGAGATCAAAATCAGAAGCAATAAGAGTAAGGACTATTATAAGATATTTCAAACAAGCAATGTCGGTAAAAAGAAGTGAATCTGTTCTTCTTTTAAAAGCACCACATACTTTTAGAATTCAATATAAAACATCAACAGAAGATCACCCATATCTAAATCGTTTTAAAGAATGTGCTCTTACCAATTGTAGTGTAAATTATACTCCCGATGGTCAATATATGAGTTATGACGATTCCGATCCCAATGGAAGATCTATGACCGCATATGAACTTTCACTCAGTTTCCAAGAACTTGAACCAATCTTTGATGATGATTATGATGATGGAAATGCAGATCCAACAAATATAGGTTATTAAAATGGCATCTTATTTCCGTCAGGTTCCTAATTTTGAGTATGTAAGTCGGATTGCAGAATCCAAGAACATATCAGATTATATACAAGTCAAAAATTTCTTTAAAAAAGGAAGTCT
>OFRD01000573.1_pt1 | contig 13917 bp, 8 predicted proteins | sample 1543041 | NCBI WGS metagenome assembly OFRD01 (sample SAMN07774234, study PRJEB24372) | wastewater metagenome | isolation source: Exp Tend CN 100WW | collected 2016-02
GCCGCTGTCGCTCGGCACCGACACGGCCGGCAGCGGCCGCGTGCCGGCGATGCTCAACTTCTCGGCCGGGCCGGTCAACGTGCTGGCCGCGATGAAGGCGGCGCAGGTCAAGACCGTGCTGACCTCGCAGGCCTTCATCGAGAAGGGCAAGCTCGACAAGCTGATCGCGGCGATGGCCGGCCAGGCACGCGTGATCTATCTCGAGGATGTCAGAGCCGGCATCAGCCTCTCCGACAAGATTGCGGGCTTCCGCGCCGGCATCGCGCCGCGCATTGCGCGAAGCGCGAATGATCCCGCGGTGATCCTGTTTACCTCGGGTTCGGAAGGCACGCCGAAGGGCGTCGTGCTGTCCCACCGCAACATCCTCGCCAACGCAGCGCAGGCGCTGGCGCGGGTCGATGCCAATGCCAACGACAAGGTGTTCAATGTCCTGCCGGTATTCCACTCGTTCGGCCTGACCGGTGGCATGATGATGCCGATCCTCGGCGGCATCCCGATCTTCATGTATCCGTCGCCGCTGCATTACCGGATCGTGCCCGAGCTGATCTACCAGACCGGCGCCACCATCCTGTTCGGCACCGACACCTTCCTCACCGGCTACGCCCGCTCGGCGCATGCCTATGATTTCCGCACGCTGCGGCTCGTCATCGCCGGCGCGGAAGCGGTGAAGGAGCGCACGCGGCAGGTCTATATGGAGCGCTATGGCATTCGCATCCTCGAGGGCTACGGCGTCACCGAGACCGCGCCGGTGCTCGCGATGAACACGCCGATGGCCAACCGCCAAGGCACCGTCGGCCGGATTTCGCCGTTGATGCAGTACCGCCTCGATCCGGTCCCCGGCATCGAGGAGGGCGGCCGGCTGTCGGTGAAGGGGCCGAACGTCATGATCGGCTATCTCCGTGTCGAGAATCCCGGCGTGCTGGAGCCGCTGCCCGATGGTTGGCACGACACCGGCGACATCGTCACGGTCGATGCGCAGGGCTTCATCGCGATCAAGGGCCGCGCCAAGCGCTTCGCCAAGATCGCGGGCGAAATGGTCTCGCTCTCCGCAGTGGAGGCGATGGCATCGGCGCTGTGGCCGCAGGCGATGTCGGTTGCGGTGACGCTGCCCGATCAACGCAAGGGCGAGCGCATCGTGCTGCTCACCACCGAGAGGAATGCCGACCGCGCCGCGATGCAGCGCCAGGCCAAGAGCGTCGGCGCCTCGGAGCTTTCGGTGCCTGCCGACATCCGCGTCGTCGACAAGGTGCCGCTGCTCGGCACCGGCAAGACCGACTATGTTGGAGCGACGGCATTGGCCAAGGAACTCGCCACAGCGCCTGCGACGCAGTCCGAGCCCGCCGGCGACGAGCCCGAGCCGGAGTCGCTGCAGCAACACGTTGCATGAGTCCTGGCATGAGTCTTGGCAGGATGGTTGTGCTTTTCGGGAGCATGTTGTCAGATAGACGGCAACTGCTCCCGAGAAAGCACGATCATGCTGGACAAACTGAACCCGGCTACCGAGGACGCGCCTGAACTGATCGCCGAGCGCTGGATCGGCGCGCTCGATGCGGCGCTTGCCGGCCGCTCCGCTCATGCTCTCACCGCGTTGTTCGCGCCCGAGAGCCACTGGCGCAATATCTTCGGTATTTCCTGGCATTTTGCGACATTCAGTGGGCGGCAAGGCGTCGTTGCCGAGCTGCTGGCCCGCGTCGCCTCGGTGAACGCCACTGGATTCCGTCTCGATGGCCGTGCCTTGATACCGCGACGCGCCGTGGTGGCCGGACGGGAGGTGATCGAGGCCGTTTTTACCTTCGACACGTCGAACGGGCCGGGCACTGGCGCGATCCGCCTGCTTCCAGACGTCGATGGAAATTCCGCGGCGTGGACGTTTTCCACCATGCTCGACTTCGATCGCGTCTGCGACGCGCGCGCCGGGCACACCGCCGAACAATCCCATGCGCGCGATTTCGCCGCACCCGACTGGCTCGAGCAGCGCCATGCCTCGCGCGCCTATGCCGACCGCGAGCCTGACGTGCTGATCGTCGGCGGCGGCCATGCCGGCATCGCGGCCGCGGTCGAGTGCAAGCGGATCGGGCTCGACGCCTTGATCGTCGATCGCGAGCGGCGCATCGGCGACAATTGGCGGCTGCGCTATCGCGGCTTGAAGCTGCACAACAAGACGCCGGTCAATCTGTTTCGCTACCTGCCGTTCCCGCCGACCTTCCCGGACTACATCCCGAAGGACAAGATCGCGAACTGGCTGGAAAGCTATGTCGACATCATGGAGCTCGACTTCTGGACCGAGACCTCGTTCGACGGCGCGCGCTATGACGATGCCATGCAACGCTGGACGGTGACGCTGCAACGGAGCGATGGCCCGCGCACGCTGCATCCGAAGCACATCGTGCTCGCGACCAGCGTCAGCGGCACGCCGAATATCCCCACCATCCCTGGCATCGAGAATTTCAAGGGCAAGGTGCTGCATTCGAGCCAATTCGCGGCGGGGCGCGAATGGGCAGGCCGCTCGGTCGTCGTGTTCGGCACCGGCACCAGCGCGCATGACATCTGCCAGGAGCTGCACGCTGCCGGCGCCGACGTCACCATGGTCCAGCGCAGCCCGACCATGGTGGTCAATGTCGAGCCGGCACAGCTCTACGACAGGACCTATCTCGGCGACGGCCCGCCGATCGAGGTGCGCGACATCCTCAATTCCGGCGTGCCGCTGCCGGTCATGAAGGTCGCGCACAAGATCATCACCGACGAGGTGAAGCGGCTCGATGCGCCGTTGCTGTCGCGGCTGGAGCGCGCCGGCTTCCGGCTCGAATTCGGCGAGGACGGCACCGGCTGGCCGCTGAAATTCCGCTCCCGCGGCGGCGGCTACTACTTCAACGTCGGCTGCTCCGAGCTGATCGCCGACGGCAAGATCCGCCTGATCCAGGCCGCCGACATCACCGGCTTCACCGCCGATGGCCTCGCGCTGAAGGGCGGCAAGACGCTCGCGGCCGAGCTGTTTGTGCTCGCCACCGGCTACAAGGGCCCCGACCATCTCGTCGGCCGACTGTTCGGCGAGGATGTCGCCGCGCGCGTCGGCCGGGTCTGGGGCTTCGACGAGGCGACGCAGGAGCTGCGCAACATGTGGACGCGCACACCCCAGCCCGGCCTCTGGTTCACTGGCGGCGCCTTCTCGCAGGCCCGCATCTACAGCCGCTTCATCGCGCTGCAGATCGCCGCGATCGAAGCCGGCACGCTTTCCAAATCATTCAACTGCAAGCACGCGAACTGAAGGACCCCCATGCCGCTCCCGCTCGATGCCGTCATTGCCAACATCATTCCGCTGCTGCCGCTGCGCGATCCCACCACCATGACGCCGCAGAGCGCGCGTGACTCGCTGCGCGCTTTGGCCGATGCGCGCGCCGCGGTGCCGCCACCGCCGGTCGATGTCGCCAGCAACATCGAGGTGCAGGGCGCCGGCGGCAAGCTCGCCGCTCGGCTCTACCGCAACGGCCGCGGCTCGGCGCCGACCGTGATCTTCTTCCATGGCGGCGGCTGGGTCGCCGGCGATCTCGAGACCCATGATCGCCAGGCCCGCAACCTCGTGATCGAGACCGGCGCTGTCGTGATCTCGGTCGATTACCGCCGCCCGCCGGAGACGCGCTTTCCCGGCGCGTTCGAGGATGCGTTCGCCGCGGTCCGCGACGTGGTGGGGCGCATCAGCGAATTCGGCGGCGATCTCTCCCGCGTCGGCGTCGCCGGCGATTCCGCCGGCGGCAATCTTGCCGCGACCGCAGCGCTCGCCTGCCGCGACGCCGGCATCGCGCTCGCCGGGCAGCTGCTCGTCTATCCCGTCACCGACGTGGTCGGCAATTTCGCCGATCCCGCGGAGAATGCCAAATTCCCGTCGCGCGCCGAGAATGCCGAGGGCTACTTCCTGTCACGCGCGGTGATGGAATGGTTCTGCGGCCATTATCTCGCGAACCCCGCGCTGGGCACCGACTGGCGCGTTTCGCCGCTGCGCGCGACGAGCCTCAAGGGTGCCGCGCCGGCGGTCGTCACCACGGCCTGGTTCGACCCGTTGCGCGACGAGGGCCATGCCTATGCGAGGGCATTGCAGGCGGCCGGCGTGCCTGTGACCTATCACACGGGCGATGGCCTCATTCACGGCTATTTCGGCCTCGGCGACGCCTCGGCCGCCGCGCGCGCCGAGGCGCAGCGCGCGCGAGCCGATTTCAAGGTGTTGTTGGAGAAGGGGGTGTAACTCCTCCCCGCGGGGCGGCGCGCGTTACCAAAACTGTGAAAACAACCCCATGCAAAGGAGCCGGCGGTAGCCCGGGGCGTTCCTTCAGGTGACTTGACGCGTCGGGCAACTCAGGGTTATATTTCTAATATTCCGAAATCTGGCACGCGTGTGCGCCCCAGGGGTACATATGGCATTTGCGTGCGTCTGAACTGACGTTTCCGCGTCGTCCTGGTATTGGTTGACGAAGGGAGTCTAACTTCCGTCGTCCCGGCGAAGGCCGGGACCCATTACCCCGATTGGATGTTTGGCGCGACGCTGGGGCCGCAGCCCGCTGCAACGACAGGCTACGGTGGTTATGGGTCCCGGCCTGCGCCGGGACGACGATGTGGGTGGTTTTGCGTTCTACAACTTCCGCCTCAGCAACCCCCTCAATCGTTCCCGATGGTGTCGCCGAACAGCTGCCAGGTCTCGCCGTTGAACTTCTGCAGCCGCATCGCCTCCACCGGGAAATAGTCGGTCGGCGACGTCTTCACCTTGATGCCGGGCAGGAACATCGGCAGCGCGATGTCGAGGTTGGCGGCCTGCTTCATGATGTTCTCATGGGTGAGGTCGTCGCCGCATTGCTTGAGCACCTGCACCGTCGCCTCCGCCACTACATAGCCGTAGACGATCAGCTGGTCCTGCAGATTGCCGTCGGGGAAATAGTCCTTCATGAACGTCTTCAGCGCGATCACATCGGGATCGTCCTTCCACTGCGGATCGTTCGGATCCTTCAGCGAGTAGGACGAGATGATGCCCTTGGAGTGTTCGAAGCCGGCCGGCTTCAGCACCGAGGACACCGAGGTCGAGGTCGCGGCGAGGAAGAACATGTCGGGCTTCCAGCCGATCTCGCCGATCTTCTTGATAGCCTGCGCCGCCTGCTTTGGGATCGCGTGCATGAACAGCACGTTGGCGCCGGAGGCCTTCAGCTTCACGATCTGGCTGTCGACCGTCGGGTCGGTCGATTCATAGGTGGCTTCCGCCACCACCATCTTGGCGGTGTTGTCCGGCCCCAGCCCCTTCTTGAAGCCGTTGCCGTAATCCTTGCCGGCATCGTCGTTCTGGTAGAACAGCGCGATCTTCGCGTCCGGCTTGTTGGTCAGCACATACTTGGCATAGACCGCGGTCTCGGCCTGGTACGACGGCTGGAAGCCGATCGACCATGGAAAATGCTGATAGTCGCCCCACAGCGTGGCGCCGGCGCCGACGAACAGCTGCGGCACTTTCTTGTCGTTGAGATATTTGCGCACGGCAAGGCCGGTCGGCGTGCCCAGCGGATTGAGGATCGCGGCAACCTCCTCCTGCTCCACCAGCTTGCGGGTCTGCTCCACGGTCTTCGGCGGCGAATAGCCGTCGTCGAGCGTGATCAGATTGATCTTGCGCCCGTTCACGCCGCCCCGGTCGTTGATCATTTTGAAGTAGGCGGCCTGGGTCTTCGCGATCACGCTGTAGGCCGATGCCGCGCCGGAGAATGGCGAGGTCTGTCCGAGCTTGACCTCGGTGTCGCTGGCCCCCAGTCCGTATTTCTTCTCGGCGGCCTGAGCCTGCGTCGCGAGCACAAGCGCTGCGGCTGTGATGGCCTTCCATCTCATCGTGAGCCTCCCTGCGGCTTTTTTGTTTTGTTCGCGCGGGAGAGCTTACGCAGGTCGAGAAGGGCGGGCTTGTGGGGAGACGCCGGGGCAGGGATGCGAAAATGCGGCTATTGCCGTCGTCCCGGCCTAGTGCGCAATTGCGCACGGGAGCCGGGACCCATAACGACTAATGTTTGCCGTTACGCGGAATGTTGCCCCAGCGTCGCATCACACAAATAGCCGGGGTAATGGGTCCTGGCCTTCGCCGGGACGACGATGACGAGATAGCGCCCTCAGCGATAGCGCACGCTGCCGGTGGTGACCGGGTCGGTCGGCAGCACGGTGGCGCCGGCGCGGTTGGCGGCGGCGGAGGTGATCATGCCCGGCTCGCCCTTCAACACATTGCGGGGCGGGTTGAATTCGAGGATGACGAGGACCGCGGTCGCCAGCACCGCCACGGCGGCGGTCGCGATCGCAGGCATCAGTCTTCCGCGCGTATCGGCTGCGCGAACTTGCATTGATCAATTCCTTTATCGGGGTCGTTCTTTGGACCTGACATAAGAACGGCCAGGCTTGTTCCCAAGAGTGCGGCGCACATGCCTCACAATCAGTTGTACCGTCCGTGATGTCCTTCACGGATTTCGAGCCGCGCAGCTTGGCCGCATCGAATCGGAATCGTGTCGGACGGCTTGTTTGCACACTAACATCTGGAAGAGATCGTGGCGTTTTGCATGCGCCTCATGCGCTCGTGATGATGCGAATGAGTTTGTGATTAATGCCGGCGCGAGAAGGCCGTTTTGCCTTGATTTATAGGGTTTCTGAACTGGGAGAGGCGTACGCGTTAAGCGTTTCTTCACGCACGGACAGCGCATCAAAATAGATTCGTGCTGTGGCGAGCGATGACACCGCTGTCATTGGCAGCAGGTGGCAACGGGCGTGTTCGGCAGAGAGTAACCGGGCTTGTCAGGCGGTCTCGTCCGTCGAGCCGCTTGGCGGAGGCTTTAGCGAAGGCGGGAAGCAACCATCTCTCCCGTCGCGAGACGGTAGATTGTCTTGCTCTTCACTGATTGATGTAGAGGAGAATCCACTCGCGCCGCGTTTGCGTGCGGCGCGCTTGTCTTGCGTGCACTCCGCGTCCACCGCATCCGCCTCCACGTTCGTGACGATCGCGATATGCCCCTCTCAGAGGAGGCGGGACGCGCTGCTTGTACCCGTGAGTGGTCGAGAAATAGGAACATTTTCTTTGTACGGACCGGACAGGGGGTGTCGCGTCGAAAAGGCGGGCGAAATTCGCGGTTTGGCGCGGGTCGGCTGCAAGCCTTGAGCATCGCGGAATGACGGGCAGTTGCAACGGCTTGTCACGGCAACCGAACTTCGGCACGATGCGACTGCCGCGTATTCGGGCATGTTGTGGGATGCGGGCAGGCTTCCGGGTGGGCCGATATTGTTTGGCAGTTTGTCTTGAGTGACCTTGCGACCGATCCCCCGCTTGAATTCGTCAACGGCGTGGCGCGCGAACGCGGTGGGTTCTGGCGCCGCGTGACGGCGTTCGCGATCGACATCGCCATCGCAACGTTGTTGCTCCAGGTGCTGGCGTTCGCCCTGTATCCCGCGACCGGCGGGCGCGTGCAGTTTCCCGGCGGCTTCATGCTGCTGTATTGCGATCAGCTCAAGGCCGTCCCCCAAGGCTTCGACGTCCCGGCAGGTTTCGTCCCCACCACGATCGTCGATTGCCGGCAGGGCCTGTTTCAGCTGACGTCGGCACGGGCGCTGAACCTGGTGCAGGTCACGCAAAACGGCGTCCTCACCACGAGAAAGCAAATCACCTTCCTGCGCGATGTCGAGGGCAAACCGGTCGAGCAACCGATCCTCGGCCTGTTCTGGCTGCCGCTGTTCTTCGTGCTGCGCCTGCTGTTCGATCGCCGGGGCGGCACGCCGGGTCGCCGGTTGCTCGGTCTTCGCCTGACTGACGCCGCGAGCGGGCAGCGTCCGCCATCATCGAGCGCGGTGGTGCGCCGCTATCTGATGCAGGCGTTGCCGCTCGCACCCTACGCCGTCGAGCCGGTGCTGCTGTCCTTGTCCGGGGTGCACATCGTGCCGCTCGGCGAGGCCTGGTGGATGGCGTTGATCCTGCCCACGGTGTGCGGCGGCATCGGCGCCCTGATCGCGCTGCATAACGTGATCTATCGCAAGGATGCCTTCTACGATTCCTTTGCGCAGACCAGCGTGCTGCGGACCGATGGCGCCGGTGCCGTGATGCGGGCCGCGGCCATGCCACCGTTGCTGCCGCCGTCATTGCCGGACGTCACGCCGGGTCAAGTCGAAGCTGCTCTTTTCGACGGGCCCGAGCAGGCTGCTGCCGATGCATTGGGCGTTGCCCAGCCGAGCGCAGCTGCGCCGCCGCCAGCCGTCGTGCTTCCTCCGCCCTTGCCGCGGCCGGCCAATTACTTCGTGCGGCACTGGCGCGGCGAGCTGTCGCTGCCGGTCTCCTATTGGGTCAACGGCACCGCGCTCGGCGCCGGCCTCGGCGTTGCGATTGCCGTGGTCGGCCATCTGCTCTACGAGCGCGGCAGCGAGTATCCGGCGTTGTGGCTGGGCTCGGTGATCGCGATCTGGGCGTCGATCGTGCTGTTGCGGATCTGGGTCACCGTCGGCGTCTGGCGTTCGGCCTCGCGCTACCGGGCGCTTGGCAAGTCGTTCTGGGGCGGTGCGGCCAAGGTCACCACCGCACTCGGCGTGGCGTACCTCGCCTATAGCTGCCTGTTCGTCGCGGCGCCGCAGATCGCTGGTGTCTACGAGATCGTCTCCGGCGACACCCGCCTCGGGCCGCACCAGTTCCGCGTGCTGTTGAACGGCCAGATGCTGGAATTCTCGGGCGGCATAACCTTCGGTGTCGCCAAGGAGCTCGAGGGCTTCCTCAACGCGATGAGTGACCTCAAGGTGGTCCGGCTCAATTCGATCGGCGGGCGTATGAACGAGGCGCAGAAGATGGCCGACCTGATCAAGGCGCGCGGACTTGCGACCTTCGTCAAGGACACCTGTGTCTCCGCCTGCACGGTGGTGTTTCTCGGCGGCAAGGAGCGCGGACTGTTCACAGGCGGCGGCAAGCTCGGATTTCACCAGGCTTCATTTCGTGGCATGACCGCGGCCGATCGCAGCTCCTCGATCGAACGGGAGATCGCGCGCCTGCAGCGCTTCGGCCTTAGCCGCAGCTTCGCCGAGCGCGCCATGAAGACGCCGCCGAGCGGCATGTGGTACCCCGACAAGGACGAACTGCTGCGTGAAAAGGTGGTGACACGGCTCTACGCGCCGCCGCCACCTGCGAACAATCCAGCGAGCGGCAACCAGCCGCCCGCGACGGCGATGCCACAGACATCCGCGGCGGCAAGCAACGCCGCGGTTGCCGCACCGCCGGCGCCGGCTACGCCGCCTGCCGCGGCGGGCACGGGCCACGCTTTCCCGACGCCCGGCCCGCCATTGCATCTGGAATCCGGGACCTATCAGACCGAGCGCGTATGGATGCAGCCGTTTCCGACCAAGCCGGCATGGCCGACGCCGGCCGCGAAGGATGCCGAGGGAGAGAAGAAAGAATAGAGCGACGTATCGGTTCGATGGTGGAGCGCTTTGCCTTGCCGAAACCGGCGAAACGGGAAGCGTCGCTTGCACGCTTCCATGCGCGCGTCTCGCAAAGGACAGGCGGAAAACAAAAACGGCCAGGTCATCGACCCGGCCGTTTCAAAACTCTCTTCGCGAATTCCGCTCTCGCAGCTCGCTCAGCTCGCCTTCTTCACCGGGGCCGGCTTGCCGACCTTCTTCTCGATCGCGCGCTTCAGGTCGAGGGCGCGGGGCGAGAGCACGTCGGCCTTGGCCTTGAGCAGGTAGGCGTCGAGGCCGCCATTGTGGTCGACGCTCTTCAGGGCATTGGTCGAGACGCGCAGGCGCACGTTGCGGCCGAGCGCATCCGAGATGAAGGTCACGTTGGCCAGGTTCGGCAGGAAGCGCCGCTTGGTCTTGATATTCGAGTGGCTCACCTTGTGGCCCGTCTGGGGGCCCTTGGCCGTCAGTTCGCAGCGCCGGGACATCTTACAAAATCCTTATTGCATCCCCGCCGCTCTGCCAGGCGTGCAATCACACGGCCCGCGCGGGGGTTTTGAATTCGCGTCCATTTTCCAGGAACCGCGGGTGTATAGGGGGAGATCGCCCAACCGTCAAGATTATATCGCCGCATGGCGGTATCGGAGAATGCCGGTTCATAAGCCGTTCCAGCCACTTAACGGCTGAAATGGCAACCATATAAAGGGCGTATTCGGCTGCAAGTCTTGGTTCCATAAGAGATGCGCACGTTGTCCGGCCGAATTGAACGTCCCGATGGACAGCGAACAGAGCGCCGATAGCAGGACCGTCAGGTAGGTTAAGTGACCACCGCCATTGCCATTTTGCCCCCGCTCGGCCGGCTGCTCGGCCTGTGCGCGGGTGCCTTGCTGCTGTTTTGCGCCGAGCGCGCCAACGCGCAGGGGCGGCTCGATGCCCAGTATGAGGCAACGCTCGCCGGTATCTCGGTCGGCAAGGGCAGCTGGACCATCGAAATCGGCGACGACACCTTCTCGGCCTCGGCCCAGGGCGGCACCGCGGGCCTCTTGAAGGCGTTTTCGGGCGGCAGCGGCTCGGGCACCTCGCAGGGCCGCGTCGTCAACGGTTCGCTCGTGGCCGCCTCCTACACCGCGACCACCACCACCTCGAAGAAGTCAGAGACGATCCGGATGGTGCTGGCCAATGGCGGCATCAAGGAATCTTCGATCGAGCCGGAGCCGCCTGTCGATGCCGACCGCCTGCCGGTGTCGGACGCGCAGAAGAAGAACGTGTTCGATCCGATGACCGGCTCGTTCCTGCGTGCGCCCGGCAATGCCGAACTGATGAGCCCGGATGTCTGCCGCACCGGCGCCGGCGTGTTCGACGGCCGCATGCGTTACGACCTCAAGCTCGATTTCAAGCGGGTCGAGATCGTCAAGGCGGAGCGCGGCTATCACGGCCCGGCGCTGGTCTGCGCGCTCTATTTCGTGCCGGTCTCGGGCTACATCCCGGATCGCCCCGTGATCAAATACCTCGCCGCCCAGCGCAACATCGAGATCGCCTTCGTGCCGATCGCGGGCACCCGCCTGCTGGTGCCGTTCCGCATGACGATCCCGACTCCGCTCGGCCAGGCCATGCTGGAAGCGACCTCGTTCGTCACCACAGCCGCGCCGCCGCGCGTGGCGAAGACGCAGTAGCCTCTCTTCGCTTCCCCCCTTGTGGGAGAGGGTGCTTCGGAGGCGCTGCGCGAGCGCCACGGCCACGGCATGCAACAAACGTCATGGAATCCGGTTGACTCTTGCCCGGTTCTGATTCGACTCGGCCACCCCTGGAACTTAAGGAATTCAGTCCGCATATCCCCTGCTTGTGGAGCCCTCTCAAACTTGATCTAGTGCCGCCGCCGTCAGCCTACCCGAGATGTTGCGGTGAACGTTTCAGGCCTGGAATGGAGTCACCGATTCGGCCGCGATTCGTTCTAGACTCGTTCCGAAGCTTAAGAACGGCGCGGAAAGCGTCGCATTGTGAGACAGATTCGGCCTCAGATGGTGTCCATGACTGCTTTTCCGTCATTGCGAGCGAAGCGAAGCAATCCATGCTTCGGGTATGCGCGGATGGATGGATTGCTTCGTCGCTTCGCTCCTCGCAATGACGGCTGACAGACAGTCGGCTGCCGCAACAAGAAACACCTGCAAAATATGGCTTTCTCAACTTCGTTCGGAAATGACCGCGTGCCCGGTGCTGGTGTCACCGCGGTGCTGGGCCCGACCAACACCGGCAAGACGCATCTCGCCATCGAGCGCATGCTGGCGCATTCGTCGGGCCTCATCGGCCTCCCGCTGCGGCTGCTCGCGCGCGAGGTCTACAACAAGATCGTCGATCGCGCCGGTGTCGACAATGTCGCGCTGGTGACCGGCGAGGAGAAGATCAAGCCGAAGGCGCCGCGCTTCTGGGTCTCGACGGTCGAGGCGATGCCGCGCGATCTCGATGTATCCTTTCTCGCCGTCGACGAGATCCAGATCGCCGCCGATCTGGAGCGCGGGCACGTGTTCACCGACCGCATCCTCAACCGCCGCGGCCGCGACGAGACGCTGCTGCTGGGCGCTGCGACAATGCGTCCGATCATAGAGCGGCTGTTGCCGGGCGCCTCGATCATCACGCGGCCGAGGCTGTCGCAGCTCGAATTCGCCGGCGACCGCAAGATCACGCGGCAGCCGCGGCGCACGGCGATCGTCGCGTTCTCCGCCGATGAAGTCTACGCGATCGCCGAATTGATCCGCCGTCAGCATGGCGGCGCGGCTGTGGTGCTGGGCTCGCTGTCACCGCGCACGCGCAATGCGCAGGTCGCGATGTTCCAGAACGGTGATGTCGATTACCTCGTCGCCACCGACGCAGTCGGCATGGGGCTCAATCTCGACGTCGATCACGTCGCCTTCGCCTCCGACCGCAAGTATGACGGCTATCAATTCCGCCGGCTGACGCCGGCCGAATTCGCCCAGATCGCCGGCCGCGCCGGGCGCGCGACGCGCAACGGCACATTTGGTACGACGGGGCGTTGCGCGCCGTTCGAGCCCGAGCTCGTCAATGCGCTGCAGAACCACACCTTCGACAGCGTCAAGATGCTGCAGTGGCGCAACGCCAGGCTGGATTTCTCCTCGCTCGGCGCGCTCCAGGTGTCACTGGCGCAGGCGCCCAATCATGAGGCACTGACGCGAGCGCCGGTCGCCGAGGACCAGCGCGTGCTCGAACATGTCGCACGCGATGCCGAGGTGCGCGAATGGGCGCATGGGCCGAAGGCCGTGGAGCGGCTATGGGAGGCCTGCCAGGTTCCGGACTACCGAAAGCTGTCGCCGGCCGCCCATGCCGAACTCGTGACCACGCTGTACGGCTTCCTGATGCAAAAGGGTCGTATCCCTGACGCATGGTTTGCGGCCCAGGTCGACCAGGCCAACCGGACCGACGGCGATATCGACACGCTATCGGGCCGGATCGCGCAGATCCGGACCTGGACCTTTGTTGCCAACCGGCCGGACTGGCTCTACGACCCGGACCATTGGCAGGGGATCACGCGCGAGCTCGAAAATAAATTGTCCGATGCGCTGCATGAACGGCTCACGGAGCGTTTCGTTGACAGGCGGACCAGTGTATTGATGCGCCGCCTGCGGGAGAACTCAGTTTTGAATACGGAAATTGGCAAGACCGGTGAAGTGATCGTGGAAGGCCATGCGATCGGCCGGCTCGATGGTTTCACCTTCGCACCTGATGCGGCCGAGGCCGGCAGCGACGCCAAGGCGCTGCAAGCCGCCGCCCAGCAGGTGCTGGCGCGCGAGATCGATGCGCGCGCGGAGAAACTGGGTGCGGCGCCCGACGAGCAGTTCGTGCTGACCTCCGACGGCACCATCCGCTGGACCGGCGATGCGGTCGCCAAGCTGGTCGCCGCCGACGACGCGCTGCATCCGCGGCTGCGCATCATTTCCGACGAGCGGCTGACCGGCGCCTCGCGCGAGGCGGTGCAGACGAGGCTCGACCTCTGGCTCAAGACGCATATCGAGAAGCTGCTCGGGCCGCTGTTCGAACTGTCCAAGGCCGAGGATCTGCAGGGCATCGCCCGCGGCATCGCCATCCGGCAAGGCACCTTGGAGGTGGTGTTGTTCGAGGGCGTGGTCGACGCCGGCGCCATCGGCGCGACGAAGCCGCTCACTGGCTGACCCGCAAACAGCCGGTTCAGCTCATCCATCACTTGCCAGCCATGCAGGTTAAGCGGCTCGGCGACGGTGACGGTCTGGTAGGTTTTTGCCTGTATGCGCAAGAAAGCCGAAGCGCTGCCATCACCGGCAGATAACAGACTGATGCCGTCGCTAGGTATTGCGGCGTTGGTCAATGAGGCAATCGAGTAGTCGAAATAGATATCGTTGATGGCCAGCGTGTGGGTCCAGCGCTTGCCATAGCGCTGAAGCAGCTCCTTGGTGAGCGCCGGCATCTTCTCGCCACTTTCGGAGATCGCGACATCGCGCACTTCCA
>OFRD01000576.1_pt1 | contig 13890 bp, 11 predicted proteins | sample 1543041 | NCBI WGS metagenome assembly OFRD01 (sample SAMN07774234, study PRJEB24372) | wastewater metagenome | isolation source: Exp Tend CN 100WW | collected 2016-02
GTGCCAGTCCAGGTGGTCTTGTGTGATGTTGAGCACGGTCGCGGCACTGGGCTCGAAGGTGCTGTCGCCGTCAAGCTGAAAGCTCGACAACTCAATCACCCAGACCTCGGGCAGCGTGTCGGCGTCCAGGTGGGCGGACAAGGTATCCAGCAGGGTCGGGCCAATGTTACCCGCCAGCGCCACGGTTTTACCGGCGCGGCTGACCAGTTGCCCGGTCAATGAGGTGACGGTGGTTTTGCCGTTGGTGCCGGTGACGGCCAGCACTTTGGGCTGGTAGTCGCGGCTTGCCTTCAACCCGGCCAGCGCCTGGGAAAACAAGGCCAACTCGCCTGCAGCCCTGATACCTATTGCGTGAGCAGCTCCGAAAACTGTAGCAACCTCCAGCGGCGACAGGCCCGGGCTTTTGAAGACCGCGCGCACATCCGTGCCGTCAACCAGCGCCGCCGTGAACGGGCCGCTGACAAAGCGGGCCGTCGGCACCTCGCGCTGCAAGGTCGCCAATTGCGGCGGTGCGCTGCGGGTATCGGCCACCGTGACCGTCGCACCCCAGCGCGCACACCAGCGTGCCATGGCCAGGCCGGAGGCGCCCAGCCCCAGAATCAGAACGTGTTGGTCTTGCAGGGGGTTCACGGCTTACCTCAGCTTCAGGGTGGACAGGCCGATCCAGCACAGCAGCATGGTGATGATCCAGAAGCGCACCACGACCTGCGTTTCTTTCCAGCCGCTTTTCTCGAAATGGTGGTGCAGCGGTGCCATTTTCAGAATGCGCCGCCCCTGTCCGTGTTTTTTCTTGGTGTATTTGAAGTAAGTCACCTGCAGCATGACGGACAGCGCCTCCACCACAAAGATGCCACCCATGATGGAGAGCACAATTTCCTGGCGCACGATGACGGCAATGGTGCCCAGCGCCGCGCCCAGCGCCAGCGCACCGACATCGCCCATGAAGACTTGCGCCGGGTGGGTGTTGAACCACAGGAACGCCAGCCCGGCCCCGGCCATGGCGGTGCAGAAAATAAGCAACTCGCCCGAGCCCGGAATGTGCGGCAGGAACAGGTACTTGGAATAGACCGAATTGCCGGTGACATAGGCAAAAATGCCCAGGCAGGCGCCGACCATGACCACCGGCATGATGGCCAGCCCGTCCAGCCCGTCGGTCAGATTGACGGCGTTGCTGGAGCCGACGATCACCAGATAGGTCAGGATGACAAAGCCCAGCACGCCCAGCGGGTAGCTGATTTCCTTGAAAAAAGGCACGTGCAGATCGGCTTTGGGCGGCAGATTCAGGTCAAAGCCGGACTGCACCCATTTGAAAAACAGCTCCAGCACGCGCAGATTGGAGTTCTCGGAAATGCTGAACACCAGGTACAGCGCGGCCACCAGACCAATCACCGATTGCCAGAGGTACTTCTCGCGCGAGGCCATGCCTTCGGGGTCTTTGTTGACCACTTTGCGCCAGTCATCGACCCAGCCAATCGCGCCAAATCCGAGGGTCACCAGCAGCACGATCCAGACGAAACGGTTGCTCAGGTCGGCCCACAACAGGGTGGCGGTCGTTATGCACAGCAAAATCAGCACGCCGCCCATGGTCGGGGTGCCGCTCTTGCTCAGGTGCGACTCCATGCCATAGCCCCGGATCGGCTGCCCGATCTTGAGCTCGGCCAGGCGGCGAATAACGTAGGGCCCGGCCGCCAGCCCCATCAGCAGGGCGGTCAGGGCGGCCATGACGGCGCGGAACGTCAGGTACTGAAACACCCGCAAAAAGCCAAAACCAGGCCCTTGCGCCTGCAGCCACTGGGCCAGGCTCAACAGCATGGAAAACTCCGGTTATCAAGGTTAAAGCGCATGATTTTCTTTCTTGTCCTGTTGTGCGTGAGCAAGGATGGCGTCCACCACCCGCTCCATTTTCATAAAACGCGAGCCTTTGACCAGCACGCTGCCCACGTCGGGCAAGGCCGCCAGCACGGCCGCCTGCATCGATTCACTGTCGGAAAAATGACGGCCAGCGCCAAAACTGGCTACCGCCGCCGTGGCCAGTTCGCCCTGGGCGAACAGCAGCTCCACGCCGAGCGTGCGGGCGAGTTGCCCGGCTTCGGCATGGAACTGCGGCCCCTGGTCACCGACTTCGCCCATGTCGCCCAGCACCAGCAGGCGCGGGCCGGGCAGCGCCGCCAGCACCTGGATGGCAGCCTGCACCGAATCGGGGTTGGCGTTGTAGGTGTCGTCCACCAGCGTGATGGCGCGCCCGGCCAGCGCCACCAGCAGCGCACGCGAACGGCCTTTGACCGGCTCAAACGCCGCCAGCCCCTGAGTGATCGCGTCCAGCGGCACCCCGGCCGCCAGCGCACAAGCGACAGCAGCGAGTGAATTCTTGACGTTGTGCCAGCCCGCAATGTGCAAGGCATAGTGCAGCGGACCGGCCGGTGTCAGTGCCTCGACCTGCCAGGCGGCACCGGCCCAGACCGCTTGGGTGCACGACACCTCGGCGGGCTGCGTGGCCGTCGACGCACCAAAGCGCAGCACCGTGCGGGCGTCGGCTTTGGCGGCCCACAGCACGCTGTAGGCATCGTCGGCCGGAAACACCGCCACGCCGTCAGTGCCCAAGGCGTCAATCACGGTGCCGTTTTCTTGTGCCACTGCTTGCACGGTCGCCATGAATTCCAGATGTTCGCGCTGCGCGTTGTTGACCAGCGCCACCGTCGGCTGGGCGATGGCGGCCAGCGTGGCGATTTCGCCGGGGTGGTTCATCCCCAGCTCCACCACCGCCACCTCATGCTGTGCGCGCAGGCGCAGCACGGTCAGCGGCACACCGATTTCGTTATTCAGGTTGCCCTGGGTTGCCAGAAAGGCCTGCGGCCTGAAGGCACGCAGGATGGCGGCCAGCATCTGCGTCACCGTGGTCTTGCCATTGCTGCCGGTGACAGCAATCAAGGGCAAGGTGAATTGCGCACGCCAGCCAGCCGCTAATTCAGCCAGTGCCAGCTTGGCATCGGCCACCACCAGACCGGGCAAGCCCAGCGCGCTCAGGCGGGCCTCGGCATCAGCGCCCTGGCACAGCGCGGCCACGGCGCCTTTGGCCTGGGCCTCGGCCAGAAAATCATTGGCGTCAAAGCGCTCCCCGCGCAGCGCCACAAACAGATCACCCGGCTCGATGCTGCGGGTATCGGTGTGCACCCGGCGGAAAGTCACCGCGCCGTCGCCCACCAGATGCGCACCGGCCAGCCAGGGCAGGGTTTGCTGCAGCGTCAGCATGTCGGTCATTCCATTTCTCCCATTCCTGTGGCGGGCGTCACCCAGACCGCCAGCGCGCGGCGCACCTGCTCCAGATCGGAAAAAGGAAAACGCTGCCCGGCGATCTCCTGGTAGTCCTCGTGCCCTTTGCCCGCGATCAGCACCACATCGGTGGCACCGGCTTGCGCCAGGGTCTGGGCAATCGCCAGCGCCCGGTCCGGTGCCACGGTGACGTCGGGGTGCCCGGTCAGGCCGAGCAGGATCTGGCTGATGATGCTGTCGGCCGGTTCGCTGCGCGGGTTGTCGCTGCTCACCACCACGCGGTCGGCATAACGGGCGGCCATGGCGCCCATCAAGGGCCGCTTGCTGGCGTCACGGTCACCACCGCAACCAAACACGCAGCACAGTTGGCCGCCACGCTGTTCGGCCAGCGGGCGCAGCGCCTGCAGCGCCTTGGCCAGGGCGTCCGGCGTGTGGGCATAGTCCACCGCCGCCAGCGGCTGGCCGGGTTGGCCGACACATTCCATGCGTCCCGGCACTGGCGTCAAATCGTGGCAGGAGGCCACGGCAGCGGCGAGCGGCACGCCCAGTGTGCGCATGGCGGCGATCACACCCAGCAGGTTGCTCACGTTGTAGCTGCCAATCATCTGGCTGCGCAGTTCGTGCTGTTCGGTGCCTTCCTGCACCGTGAAGCGCAAGCCTTGCGCGTCGTAACGAATGTCATTGGCCTGCAGGCGGGCCGCCTGGGTGCAGGACACAGTCCAGACCTCCAGCGCCTGGCCCGCCAGCTCGGCGGCCAGCGCCGCGCCCTGGATATCGTCGATATTGAGCACCACCGCTTGCAGGCCCGGCCACTGAAACAGCGGCGCCTTGGCCTGCCAGTACGCCGCCATCGTGCCGTGGTAATCGAGATGGTCTTGCGTCAGATTGGTAAAAATCGCGGTGTGAATGCGGGTGCCCGCCAGGCGCTGCTCCTGAATGCCAATGGACGAGGCTTCAATGGCACACGCCTGCAAGCCCTCGGCAACAAAGCGGTGGAAGGTTTGCTGCAGCAGCACCGGATCCGGCGTCGTCAGGCCGGTGCTCACCACCGCCGCCAAGCCCGAGGCGTGGCCCGGTGCGGGCGGACGACCAATACCCAAAGTACCCACCAGCCCGCATGGAACGGGCGCCACCTGCTTCAAATTTGATAGCGCCTGCGCCAGCCACCAGGCGGTTGTGGTTTTGCCATTGGTACCGGTCACGGCCAGCACGGCCAGCGCGGCGCTGGGCTGCCCGAAATAGGCGGCGGCAATCGGGCCGCTGGCGGCTTTGAGGCCCCGGTAAGCGGCAATGTGCTCGCCCTCGAAAGCGTAGGGTTCCACGCCGTCGCGCTCCACCAGGCAGGCGCCAGCACCGCTGGCCAGCGCCGCCGCCACATGCTGGCGTGCGTCGGTGGCGGCACCGGGCCAGGCGATGAAGCCGTCGCCGGGCTGCAGCTGGCGGCTGTTGGTGCGCAGCGTGCCGGTAACGCGCTGGCGCAACCAGTCGGCTGCCTCCTGGGGGGTCTGAAATTCCAGCATCACAGGCTTTCCTCTTCCGCTTTGGCGACAATTTGGGGTTTGACTGCCATGTCGGGCTGCACGCCCATCATGCGCAGGGTTTGTTGCGCAACTTCGCTGAACACCGGCGCGGCCACGGCCCCGCCGAAATACTGACCGGCGCTGGGTTCATCAATCATCACGGCAATGATGATGCGCGGGTTCTCGATCGGCGCCATGCCGACAAACCAGCCCCGGTATTTGCGATCCCGGGCGGTGCCATAGCCTTTGCCCACCTGTTTGTAGGCGGTACCGGACTTGCCACCGACCGAATAACCGATGGTTTGCGCTTTTTGCCCGGTGCCGCCGGGCCCGGCGGCCATTTGCAGCATCTTGCGAACTTGCCCGGCGGTGCGCGCCGACAACACCTGCACGCCAACGGCGGGTTCCGCACTCTTGAGCATGGTGGCGGGCAGCAGTTTGCCGTCGCCCGAGAACACGGTGTAGGAGCGCGCCATCTGGAACAGCGAGGCCGACAGCCCATAGCCGTACGACATGGTGGCCTGTTCAATCGGGCGCCAGGTTTTGTAGGGCCGCAACTTGCCCGACACCGCGCCCGGGAAGCTGATCTGCGGCTTTTGCCCGAAACCGGCACTGGAGAACAGCTCCCACATTTCGCGCGGCTGCATCTGCATGGCGATCTTGGTGGTGCCAATATTGCTGGATTTCTGGATCACGCCTTCGACCGTCAGCACGCCATTCGGGTGCGAGTCGGTGATCGTGGCGCCCGTCAGGGTGTAGCGGCCCGGGCCGGTGTCAATCAGGGTCTGTGGCGTCACGCGGCCGGTCTCCAGACCCAGCCCAACGGTAAACGGCTTCATCACGGAACCGGGCTCGAACGTATCGGTCAACGCCCGGTTGCGCAACTGGGCTCCGGTCATGTTTTGCCGTTTCATGGGCGAGTAACTGGGGTAGTTGGCCAGCGCCAGCACCTCCCCGGTGATCACGTCCAGCACCACCACGCTGCCCGCATTGGCCTTGTGCAGCAGCACGGCATCGCGCAGCTTCTGGTAGGCAAAAAACTGCACCTTGCTGTCAATGCTGAGCTGCACATCCGGGCCATCGACCGGGGCGATCTGCTCGCCGATATCTTCCACCACCTGGCCCAGGCGATTCTTCAGGACACGGCGTGAACCGTTGTGACCGGCCAGCTCCTTGTTGAACGCCAGCTCAATGCCCTCCTGGCCTTTGTCTTCCACATTGGTGAAACCCACCACATGCGCCGCCGCCTCGCCTTCAGGATACTGACGCCGGTATTCCTTGCGCTGGTAAATACCCTTGATGTCCAGGGCCGTGATCTGCTGCGCCACCGCCTCATCGACCTGGCGCTTGAGCCAGACAAAGCTCTTGTCTTCGTCCGCCAGCTTCTTGTCCAGCTCAGAAACCGACATCTCCAGCAAACTGGCCAGCTGCCGCAAGCGCGCCGGATCGCGCTCCACGTCTTCCGGAATGGCCCAGATACTGGGCGCCGGGACGCTGGAGGCCAGTATCAGGCCATTGCGATCCAGAATGCGCCCCCGATTGGACGGCAGCTCCAGCGTGCGCGTGAAACGCACGGCGCCCTGCTTCTGGAAAAACTCATTCGCAATCACCTGGATGTACACCGCACGTGCCGCCAAGCCCAGAAAGCCCAGCGCAATGACCACGACAATGAAGCGGCTGCGCCACAGCGGCGTTCGGCTGGCCAGCAAGGGACTGGAGGTGTAGGCGATGCTGCGGCTCATGGCGCAGGCCCTGCGACGGCCGGGGACGCGGCGCGGTAAGTCACATAGTGGGTGATGGCGGGCGTGACGGTGCGCATCTGCAACTGATCCTTGGCCAGTCGCTCCACCCGCAGCGGGGTGGCCTGTGCCCGCTTCTCGACCTGCAGACGCTCGTTGTCCGCCTCCAGCCGATGCGCAGCAGCGCGGGCTTTATCGAGGTCGGTAAACAGGCGACGTGACTCGTACTGCACACTGACCAGGTACAGGGCACTGGCCAGCACCGCCAGCAGCAAGACAAGATTCAAACGCAGCATGCCGTCAATCCCTTAGGCGGGCATCCTTTGCGCCACCCGCATGATCGCGCTGCGCGAACGCGGATTGCCCTCCACCTCCGCCGCACTGGGCTTGATCCGGTCCAGCGCCTTGAGTTGCATCACCTTGGGTGCGGCAAACGGGGTACGGCGGTCGTACTCATCACGCGAATGTTTGGCGATGAACTGCTTGACGATGCGGTCTTCCAGTGAATGGAAGCTGATGACCACCAGCCGCCCGCCCGGTTGCAGCACCTGCAGACTGGCTTCGAGCGCCTGCGACAACTCTTCCAGCTCGGCATTGATGAAAATCCGGAACGCCTGAAAGGTGCGCGTGCCGGGGTGCTGGCCCTTCTCGCGGGTTTTGACCGTGTCCGCCACCAGCTGTGCCAGCTCGGTGGTGGTCGTCATGGGGCCGCGTGCCTCGCGCCGCGCCACAATCGCTTTGGCAATGGCGCTGGCAAAGCGCTCTTCACCGTAATCCCGGATCACCTCGGCGATCTTGTCCACCTCGGCATCGGCCAGCCACTCGGCCACACTGATGCCGCGCGTGGTGTCCATGCGCATGTCCAGCGGCCCCTCGAAGCGGAAGCTGAAACCGCGTGCCGGGTTGTCGATTTGCGGCGAACTGATGCCCAGATCCAGCAAGACCCCGGCCACACTGGCGGGAGCCAGCTCCCCCAGATGGCGAAAGCCCTGATGCCGGATGGAAAAACGGGGATCGTCGATGGTGGCTGCTTCAGCCAGCGCGTCGAGATCTTTGTCAAAGGCAATCAGCCGCCCCGAGGCGTCCAGCCGGGAGAGAATCAGGCGGCTGTGACCGCCCCGACCGAATGTGGCATCCACATAGGTATGCGTCCCGGCGTCCAGGTCGCCGGGTTCCGTAGCCGGATTGCAGAGAAGCGCATCAACTGCTTCGTCCAACAACACCGTTGTGTGTGTCCATGAGGTATCCACCGCAAACCTTCAAAAAGAAAAATCCTGAAAGACGTCGGGCATCTCGCCCTGCATCGCCTTTGCCTCTTGGGCATCGTAAATTGCCTTGTCCCACAACTCAAAGTGGTTCCCCATCCCCAGCAACAGGGCATCCTTGCTGATGCCGGCGGCCGCACGCAGCTCGGGTGACACCAGCACACGGCCAGTGGCATCCATCTCGACATCCATCGCATTGCCCAGAAAAATCCGCTTCCACCACTGCGCCGACATCGGCAGCGCCGCGATGCGCTCGCGGAACTTATCCCATTCCGGACGGGGGAAAACCATCAGACAACCATGGGGGTGTTTGGTGAGGGTGAGTTGGCCAGAGGCGGTGGCACTCAGTACGTCACGATGCCGGGTCGGTACGGACAACCGACCCTTGCTATCCAGACTTAACGACGACGCCCCTTGGAACACAACAACACTCTCTTTTGATTATTCAGCCAGCCAATGCAAGCGCAGAGGCACTTTTCACCACTTAACTGCACTTTTTTGCACTGTATCAGCAAAACAGATCAAGACCGGGGGCGCGGCCACAATTTCTGGCGCTCCCATCAGACGATTAGAGGCCCGCATCAAAACAGCCGCACGGAAAAATATGTTGTAAATGAAGGACTTAGCGCAGATGGCGCCAGCGCCACCAGTCGTCACACGGGCTGGCGCAGCCCAAGCGCTACAAGATGTAACGCGACAAATCCTCATTCCGACTCAGCTCCCCGAGCCGTGCATCCACATACGCCGCATCAATCTGAATGGTCTGTCCCCCGAGGTTGGCGGCATCAAAGCTCACCTCATCGAGCAGGCGCTCCATCACGGTAGACAAGCGCCGGGCGCCAATATTTTCGGTACGCTCGTTCACGTCAAAGGCAATGTTGGCGAGGCGTTCAATACCGGCCTCCAGAAACTCGACGGTGACGTTTTCCGTCGCCAGCAAGGCCTGGTATTGCTTGACCAGCGAGGCATGGGTTTGCGTCAAAATGGCCACAAAGTCCTGCACCGACAAGGACTGCAGTTCAACGCGAATCGGGAAGCGCCCCTGCAACTCGGGAATCAAATCGCTGGGTTTACTCAAGTGGAAAGCGCCCGAGGCGATGAACAGGATGTGATCGGTCTTGACCATGCCGTATTTGGTGGACACGGTCGTCCCTTCGACCAGCGGCAACAAATCGCGCTGCACGCCCTGGCGCGACACCTCGGCGCCGCTGCCTTCGCTGCGCGACGTGACCTTGTCAATCTCGTCGATAAAGACAATGCCGTTTTGCTCGAGCATGTGCAGCGCCTGCGTTTTGATCTCTTCTTCGTTGATCAGCTTGGCCGCCTCCTCGTCGATCAGCAGCTTCAGGGCTTCCGGAATCTTGAGTTTGCGCGTCTGGCGCTTGTGCTGCCCGAGCTGGCCAAACATGCCGCGCAACTGCTCGGTCATCTCCTCCATACCGGCCGGGCCCATGATTTCCATCTGGGGCGCTGGTTGCGCCACATCAATTTCAATCTCCCGCTCGGCCAGCTGGCCTTCGCGCAGTTTTTTACGGAAAGTCTGGCGCGCCGTACTTTCGGAGTCAGGGTTGGGCACCACCCCAAAATCACCACGCGCAGGCGGAATCAGGATATCGAGCACCCGGTCTTCCGCTGCGTCTTCGGCGCGTGTGCGTACTTTCTTCATCTCGGCCACGCGGGTCTGCTTGACCGCAATATCCGCCAGATCACGGATGATGGCATCCACATCCTTGCCGACATAGCCGACCTCGGTGAATTTGGTGGCCTCGACCTTGATGAACGGCGCATCCGCCAGGCGGGCGAGCCGACGCGCGATCTCGGTTTTACCGACCCCGGTGGGGCCAATCATCAGAATGTTCTTCGGCGTGATTTCAGCGCGCAGGCCGGGCTCGACCTGCTGGCGGCGCCAGCGATTGCGCAGGGCAATGGCCACCGCGCGCTTGGCCTGGTGCTGGCCAACGATGTGTTTATCCAGTTCAGAAACAATTTCTTGCGGGGTCATGGCAGGGTCTCGATGGTGTGGTTCATATTGGTATAGATGCACAACTCGCCGGCGATTTCCAGGGATTTCTTGACGATCTCCTGGGCCGACAACTCGGTGTTGTTCAGCATGGCGATCGCCGCCGCCTGCGCGTAGGCGCCGCCCGAGCCAATCGTCACGATGCCGTTTTCGGGCTCCAGCACATCCCCGTTGCCGGTGATGATGAGCGAGGCCTCGCTGTCCGCCACCGCCAGCATGGCCTCCAGGCGGCGCAACACGCGGTCGGTACGCCAGTCTTTGGTGAGCTCGATGGCGGCACGCACCAGATGACCCTGGTGCTTTTCCAGCTTGGCTTCAAAGCGTTCAAACAGGGTGAAGGCATCTGCCGTGGCGCCAGCAAACCCCGCCAGCACCTTGCCGTGGTGGAGTTTGCGCACCTTGCGGGCCGTGCCTTTGATGACAATATTGCCCAGAGTCACCTGGCCGTCACCACCGATGGCGACCGAATAGCCTTCGGGCGTTTTGCGGCGTACGCTGATGATGGTGGTTCCGTGAAATTGTTCCATGCTATTTAAATCAAGTCATCCCGTTCAAAAACAAGTCTGAACCAGGAGGGGGGTGAATAAGTTGTGAGGTCAACGCTGCGTCAATTGGTGCGCAAAATCACGCGGGCATGCTCATTGATACCAATCACATTGAAAAAGGCGGCCACCAGACACGGCACATCGCGAAATTGAACCTGACAGCCTTCCGACTCGCGCTCCGCCACCCAGTTGAGGATGCTGCCCGCCGCCGAAAAATCGACCCGAATCAGCCGGGCACAGGAAATGACGAGGCGATTGCGCCCCTTCAATCCAGCCTGCAGTTTATCCAGGGCCTCGGCAGCATCACCCAACACTTCGCCACTCAACTCCACCACAGTGGACGGTGTCGAGTCCAGCGCCATGAAAGCCGTGCTCACCTGACGCGCATCAGCCGACGGGCGGCAGCTGACATCGCTGAGCAAATCCGGGGATGCCGCTGACGCTGGCGTGGAATGGATCCGTTCTGGGGAAAAACCACAGCGCGCCTCCTTCCAGGGCGGGGGGGACACTTCATACGTGACACAAAAATCCAGTGCCGCCAACTCAAACTCATCCTGCAGCTGCAAGATGCGCAAGGCGTCCAGACGCAGCTGCCACCAGCAAGCAGCAACCCGTTTGTCACCTGATGGCGTGTGTAATTTCAGCGTTTTTTCCAGGACATCGGCACCGCCAAAGCACAATTCGACCGGTGCGACGCACCACTCGGAAAACAACTCGGCCAGCGCCTTCGCAGCCGCCGGCGTGATGGTGCTCAGTTGGCTCCAGTTCAAAGACCAGGGCGAAGCCGCGCGCGACAAGCTGGCCCGCAGCGCTTGCAAGGCGGACTCATCCAGCGTGGCAGGGCAGACCCAAACGGGATGAACCTGGTGTCCCGGCACAACCACCTGCCTGGCCAAGAGGACGGGCATTTTGCGGCCCAGTAAATCGGGCGTTGAAAACCACGCCGGGGCTGAGCGCCCGAAACGCTGGGCATAGTCGATCGCCACGCGGTCAAAACTGGCCTGCTGCCCGGTCGCACGGTACAAATCGAACAAGGCCGCAGCCCAACCATCGGCGGAGTCAGGCTTCACGTTATCGTCCTGCAGCGCGGCCAGCAGACCGGCTTCGGCCCCTGCATCATCACCGTTGGCGAAGCGGATTGCGGCCTCCTCCAGTTCGGGGTCGGCCAGACTCTCACTGGCCTCGATGGAAAATAATTTGGAAGCCGAAAACTCGCTGAGTGCTGTTTCATGGCGCGTGCGGCCCGTGTTTCTGGCGGCTATTGGAGGTGAATAAACCGCTGATTGCACCAGGTCAGCGTCGCTGGACAAGCCCATTTGAGTGGCTTCGTAATCGCCACCCGGCGCTGAATCAGCACCAGAGACCTCATCAGACACCAGCGTGGCCGCAAAGGTTAACGGCTCGTCCTCTTGCGCCACAGGTGGCGGATGGGTCACCAAAGGCACGCTTTCCGCACGAACCACGGCCTCACCCTGCTTGCCGCGCCACCACTGTTTGGACATGTGGGCTTCGATTTCGTCAATTTTCTTCAGCGTGGTCGCCCGCTCATCCTGGCTGAAGGCCGCACTGCTCTGGAAGAAAGAGGGACGATCCGTCACGATGGTCAGGCCATTGCGGCGCAATTTACGCAAGTAGTCGAACTCCCGCCGACGGACAAAATCGTTTTGCCGCTTGCGCTCAATCATTTCCTTGAGCGCTTGCTTGGTGTAGCCGCTTTCCTGCTCGGACGGCGGATTGTCCAGCTCCGACCAGTCTTTCGTCGGATGACGGACGAACTTGACCATCTTGGACAGTAAACCAGCGTTATTGTCTTTGGTCACCATGGCAAGTAAGGATCAGCAAAAACCGGCGGGCCGTCCGCGATCAATCACCAAACATTTTCTGGCGCAGTTCGCGCCGCTGCTGGGCTTCCAGCGACAGGTTGGCGGTCGGACGGGCCAGCAGACGGCCAACGCCAATCGCTTCACCGGTTTCATCGCAGTAGCCATACTCACCGGCATCAATGCGCACGATCGACTGCTCAATCTTCTTCAGGAGCTTGCGTTCCCGATCCCGGGTGCGCAACTCCAGCGCGTGCTCTTCCTCGATGGTGGCGCGATCGGTCGGATCAGGCACCACGACCGTTTCCTCGCGCAGATGCTCCGTGGTTTCGCCCGCACTGTTCAGGATGTCGAGCTTGAGCGTCACGAGCTTCAGGCGGAAAAATGCCAGCTGGGTGTCGTTCATGTACTCGTCATCGGGCATCGCGATCAGCTCGGCATCGGTCAGTTGATCAACCGGTTTTGACTTCCAGTTGTTCGCCAGTTTCGGGTCTTTTTTGATCGAAGAAGCCAGGGGCGGCGAAATAATCGGCGCGCTCACGGCTTGGGTAAAACTGGCTTTGGCGGCGGTCGAGGCCACCGATTGCGCCATGGAGGGCACCGTGAGCTGCGCCAACCGGGAGGAAGGACGACCGGCTCGTGCGGGCACCGCTGAGGCGGACGCTGCCGCCGAATCAAGCACAGCCACTGGCGTGCTTGCGGACATCGCCTTGGCAATGGTTCCGGCCTTCACAATCCGCGAGACTTTGGGTTTGGACACCACCACTTCGGGGGTACTAGCTTTCTCAATCGTTTTCACAGAAACCTTTACTTGAACTTTGGCGGCCGACTTGACGGCTTTGATCGGGGCCGTCTCGACCACAGAGGCCTCGACGGTGGGGGTCGACTTGGGTACTTTGACCGACGAAGTCTTTTTGACAGGGGCTTGGGACTGAGCCTCCACAGCTGAATCGGGCGCTGATTTAACCACCGTTTTGGCAGACTTAGCCTTGACGGCAGTCGCCACGGCGTGAGATGCCTCGGTGGCGTTTGCGGATTGAGCTTTCACTTGTTGCCTCCTCGCAGGATGATCCTGCCCATGTTTTTCACTGGCGGACGTGTACGTTGTCTTTGCAACCGGGTCCGAAACCTCTGACTTTATCCCGTCAAGATCCGCTTTTGAAGGCAGCTCTTGCGGCAGTTCTTTGGCGGGCGAGTGTACATGCTTCGCCACGGGAAAACCCATCAGTTGAAAAAACGCATCAAACATTTAGCCTCCACCTGAAAGCCCCCAATTTAAATCAAATCAGGCTCTGCTCCATGCCCTGCAAAAAGATATCTTTGGGCAGGTCAATGCCGATGAACACCATTTTGCTGCTGCGCTGTTCGCCCTCGGCCCAGGCGGGCCCCAGATCGCTGCCCATCAACTGGTGCACGCCCTGGAAAATCACCTTGCGATCGGTGCCCTGCATGTTCAGCACCCCTTTGTAGCGCAACATGCGCGGGCCGTAAATGTTGACGATCGCGCCCAAAAAATCTTCCAGCTTGGCGGGGTCAAAGGCACGCTCTGATTTGAAGACAAAGCTCTTCACGTCATCGTCATGATGGTGGTGATGGCCGCCACCGTGGCCGTGTGAGGGATGGTTGCAATGCTCGCCATGCACATGGTCGTGCGCCTGGGCCGCTTCTTCATTGAGAAAGTCAGGGTCAATATCGAGCTTGGAATTGAGAT
>OFRD01000584.1_pt1 | contig 13759 bp, 10 predicted proteins | sample 1543041 | NCBI WGS metagenome assembly OFRD01 (sample SAMN07774234, study PRJEB24372) | wastewater metagenome | isolation source: Exp Tend CN 100WW | collected 2016-02
GGTAATATCACCCACATCAGGCGTTTTCTTTAATGTTTCAATATCGGCATTTTGTAATGCTTCCAAAGTTTGAAAAGTATTGGCTAGCATGCGTGCTGTGGTTTCACCTACACCGCGAATACCCAAAGCATAAATAAAAGCCGCAAGAGTGGTTTTTTTACTCTGTTCAATTGCATCAAATAAGTTTTGAACAGACTTTTCGCCCATTTTTTCAATCGTTAGTAATTGCTCACGATGCTCATGCAAGCTGTAAATATCAGCGACATTTTTTAACAGGTCAAGGTGTAATAAAGATTCCACCCAACGATCACCCAAACCTTCAATATCCAGTGCTTTACGCGAAACAAAATGACGAATCGCTTCAATACGTTGCGCTGCACAATATAAGCCCCCCGAACAACGTGCCAATGCTTCACCTTCGGGCATCACCACAGGTGACTCACAGACTGGACAATTTTCAGGTAAATGAACTTCTACCGTATCATCAGGGCGAAATTCAGGCCAAACTTTTTCGACTTTTGGAATCACATCACCACTACGGTATACGCTCACGGTATCGCCAACACGAACATCTAAACGATGGATTTCGCCAATGTTGTGCAGTGTCACATTGGATACAGTGACTCCGCCCACAGCAACTGGATTTAAACGTGCGACTGGCGTTAAAGTTCCCGTCCGCCCCACTTGCCAATCAATATTTTCAACCGTGGTTAAAGCAGCAACGGCTGGAAATTTATAGGCAGTTGCCCAACGTGGCTCACGACTTAGAAAACCCAACTGTTGTTGCTGTTTTAAATCATCGACTTTGACCACCATGCCATCAATTTCAACACTTAAGTTTGGGCGTTCTGCATTGATCTGTTCATATTTTTCTTGGACTTCTTGAATGCTATCGCAAACAAAATGGCGCTCACCGACAGCAAAACCAAAATTGGTTAACCACTGCAAGCTTGCTGACATTGACGTTAAACCATGATTTGGCTCACATTGTGCAATGCCATAGGCATAAAAGGCCAAAGGACGAGACGCTGCAATCGCGGGATCTAACTGACGTAAACTGCCTGCTGCTGCATTACGTGGATTGGCAAAAGTCTTTTCACCTTTGGCTTCATTTTCCGCATTGAGTTTCTCAAAGCCCGCTTTAGGCATTAACACTTCACCACGCACTTCTAACAGTGCAGGAACAGTAACTTGAGCGGATGAAAGAACTTTCGGTAAGTTACGAATGGTTTTAACATTTTGAGTAATGTCTTCACCCGTTTCACCATCGCCACGGGTCACACCACGAACCAATATCCCATTTTCATACCAAAGTGAAATCGCTAAGCCATCAAATTTTAATTCCACATCATATTGAATTTTTTGATTCGGCAAGCGTTCTTCAATACGACGTGCAAATGCAAATAGATCTTCTTGATTAAATACATTACCCAATGACAGCATTGGCACAACATGGGTAATACTTTCAAATTTAGGCAGTGCTTTACCGCCCACTTTATTGGTCGGTGTATCGGCTTGTATACATTCTGGATATTGTTGTTCTAACGCTTTCAACTGATGAAACAATTGATCATATTCACTATCTTCAATGGTCGGTTGATCCATTACATAATAAGCATGATTATGCTTGGCTAAAATTTGGATCAATTGACGCATTTGCGCTTTGATAGTTGAATCTTGAGTCATTTCTTCACCATAAAAAAGGGCGGTCTATTTTCCGCCCTTAAAAAATTTTATCTACTCGCTATTATAGAAATCGAGTGCTTCTGTTTCAAACTAAACTTCTGCTGCGTGTCCTGAACGATAGTCAATCGCTTGATGACGCCATTGCTCACGCAACTGCGGCGTAAACTCCTGATTATTTTGATCGTAAACAGTGCCATCAATTTCACGGGCAATTAAGCGCGAAATACTGTCCATGGTATCAAAGGCATTTTGTACGTCACTATGTGGTAACGCTAAGAAAAATGCTAAACCTTTGACTTGTTCAGTAGACAAGGTTTCAAGGTCAAAGCCTGCCGCACCTTCATCGGTGATTTGTAAAACAGAAAAGAGTAATTTGCTGTCATCTTGACTATAACGATGGAAACACGCCATTTCACCAAAACGTAAACCATATTTAAGTAGCACTTTTAAGGTTTTTTCACCTGAAAGCACACGGCGCTCTGGATAAATATTTAACGCAATGAATTCAACCGCAGTGGATAATGCACTTTCCTCATCAACACGTTGCTGTTCATGTAAATGTTCATCCAAAATGCTGCTTTCTTCTTCAAACTCTGAAATTTCAGCTTTGGCGATATTGGCATTCAGACTAAATTCTGCCGCTTCTTTTGCTTCGGTTTTTTTCAATTGAGCGGGTTGTTCAGTTGCAACATCGACCGCTTTAGCCAGTTCAGGTTCAAGCGAATCTACACCTGATTCAATATTGTTACTACTTTCAGCTGCGTTAGCCTCAGTATTTTCAGTTTTTTCTTCTGTACTGGTTAAATCTTGAGTCGCTTCAATGCTTGACGTTTCTGCGGCATTTTGTAATTGATCACGTACATGGCGAGGAATCACAGGCTGCTGGCTATCTGAGTCGACATGCAGTTCTGAATCCAATGAAGGTGCTGCATCAGCAGGTTTTTTAAACAGCATTCTTAAACCGAATAACATAATGATAACGGCGATAACAATACCAACGACGGTTGTGACTTCCATATTATGACTCCGCGACTAAACCGTATTCTTTTGCCTGTTCCAAATCGACAGTGACTAATTTTGATGTACCGGGTTCTGGCATGGTAACACCTAACAAATCGGTTGCCATCGTCATTGCAACTTTATTATGAGTAATGTAAATGAATTGTACTTGTTCAGAAAGCTCTTTTACCAAATTACAAAATCTTCCCACATTGGCATCATCCAAAGGTGCATCCACTTCATCTAAAACACAGAACGGTGCTGGATTCAGACGGAAGATTGCAAACACCAATGCCAATGCCGTGAGTGCTTTTTCACCACCAGACAATAATGCCAAAGAACTGTTACGTTTACCCGGTGGACGAGCCATTAGTTTTACACCCGATTGCCAGTCATCTTCAAGACTTAAACTCGCTTCCCCACCATTAAATACTTTAGGGAACAAATCTTGTAGCTCGATATTGACCCGATCAAAGGTGGTCATAAACAATTTGCGGGTTTCTTGATCAATACTTTTCATGGCATTTTTTAATTGATCAACCGTTTTTTCCAAATCTTCAATTTGGTGACTCAACTCGGCAAAACGCTTCGATACTTCTTCATATTCTTCCGAGGCAGCTAAATTCACCGCGCCCAACTTATCAAAGCGTTGTTGTGCTTTTTCTAGCTGTTGTTGATGTGCCAGCAAATCAATGCTTAAACCTGCAATGACTTCACTATTTAAAGCTGTCAATTGTTCTGAATAATGCTGCAAATCAGATTTCGTGACTTGCCAAGCCAGACGTTTTTCTTCCAATTGACCACGTAATTTTTCATCGTGTTGTTGCTGTTGATGACGCTGCTTAGTCAAAGATTGCTGTTTTTCTTGCAAATTATTCAGTTCAACTTGCCATTCATGCCAAGTCTTTTGCAATTTCTCTGTCACTAGGGCTTGTTGATTAAATTGTGACTCCAGTGCGGGTAATTCCAATTGCACAGGATCGATAAAATTTTTCGCTTGTGCCATTTGTAGCATAATTTGTTGATATTGCGCTTTTAAGAATGAAGCATCTTTTTCCAATAGTTCAGTTTGCTGTCCCGTTTGTGCGGTCTGACGACGCAGCAACTCCAATTCCTGTTGCGCCTGCTGCCAAATTTGTTGCGTATTTTCAAGCTGCTCGGTAAGTTCCTCAACTTGAAATTGCATGGTTTTATAATGCGGTAAAGCCTGTTCCAATTTCAAATTTAAGGCATGCAAATCAATTTCCAAATCATCTTTTTGCATGGCATCTTCTTCCAATTGCTCATCCAGTTGTTGTAACTGATGTTGCAATTGTTGCTTTTGCACTGAAAATGCCTGAATGGTACTTTGTAGTTGCGCTATTTTGACATCGAGCTGTTGCAATGCCTTTTGGTGTTGCTTTAACGTCTCTTGCTGATCTTGAATGTTTTTTTGCAAGGTTTGAATGTGTTGTAGCACTTCTGGCAATTGTTGTTCAGCCGCTTCAAGCTGGGGTAACTGCTGTGCCAGTGCTGTTTCAATTTCATCTAAACGAATGCGATGGCTAAGTGCCCCTTGCCCTGCTTGACTGGCTTCATCGTAAAATAAACCAATCACCCAATCCACACCGACATGATAGCCATCCAAACTTAAGATGGACTGCCCTAAACTCAACTGGCTTTGCAAAGATAAGGCCTGAGTTAAAGTGTCTGCCACAGCCACCTGCTGCCAAATGGAATGCTGGGGTGACTCAATCCAATCGGCCAAACACGCTAAATCCGCTAACTGAATCCGATTTTGTAAAAGAGTACTTTTAAGCTGACGAGCAATACTTTCAGCAAAATGAGCATTCGCATCTAATATTTGTGCAGAAAGCCATTTCGCCAAAAACTTTTCAATTAAATTGGCATGCGGTTTGGCTTGATCTTTCAGCTTGAATACCTGCATCAATTGCACAGTATCCTTCTGAACTTTCGGACTGTTTTTAATCAGCAATTGATTCAGATTTTTTTGTTCCGATTGCAACACCTGAATTTCAGACTTCAAACTGGAAACAACATTTTTCTGCTGCGTATATTGTGCCTGTGCTAACTCTAATGTTTGTTTCTGGGTTTGAATATTTTGTTCTAACTGCTCAAACTGCTGTGTGAATTGAATTTTGTCCTGCTCAAGCTGTTCAATATCATCATGCTGATTTTGCTGTTGGATTTGAGCAGTTTGCTGTTGCAAGGTTTGCTTTTGCTGTTCTATTCGGATGATATTTTTGGCTAATTGCTCACTTTGCGCCAACATTTGCAGCTTGTGCTGTTGCTGTTTTTCAACCTGAGTTTTGACCAATTCAAATTGCTGTTGCACCTGTTGTTGCTGTGCTTTCAAAGCACCCACAGTTTGACTTTGATCTTGGTTTTGCTGTTCTTGCTGCTGTAATTGTTCGCTCTGCTGTTCATATTGCGCTTGCAAGGTTTCAATTTGCAATTCAATCAGCTGTAGTCGTTCTTTGGTTTGTAATTTTTGTTGTTCTAACTGCGTTAAAGTCGAGGTATTCTGTTGAAATAAAGACTGTTTTTGTTCCAGTGTCATTTTTAATTCAGAACATTTTTTCTCTGCCTGTTGCCATTCGTTTTGCAAAGGCGTGGACTGTTGAATCAGGCGTTGAAATAATTCACTGGTTGCCGTTAAATCATGTTCTAAAGTACTCAGTTCCGAGCGAACTAACTTAAAGCTTTCCCCCAAGTCATTCATCTGCACAGTATATTCTTGCTGCAAGCGGCTGCTTTGCTCACATTGAAATGACAACACTTCAATTTTGATGGTACGAATCTGAGTTTCAAGTTCTTTGTATTGCACAGCGGTTTCAGACTGACGTTTTAGCGTTTTCAGCTGTGACTTCAGTTCCGAATTAATATCTTCCAAACGCGATAAATTTTGTGTGGTGTGATCGAGATGCAATAAAGTTTCACGACGACGCGCCTGATAACGTGAAACACCCGCAGCCTCCTCAATGAACACGCGCATTTCATCAGGTTTGGCATCGACCAGACGGTTAATCATGCCTTGTTCAATAATCGAATATGAACGTGGCCCTAGACCTGTACCCAGAAAAATATCGGTAATATCACGACGACGGCATTTAGTACCATTTAAGAAATATTCAGACTTGCCATCACGGTTGACCTGACGACGTACTGCTAATTCATTGTAGGCATTGTATGTCCCACCGAGCTTGCCATAGGTATTATCAAAGCGTAATTCAACACTTGCCACACCGACAGGTTTACGTTTTGCTGTACCCGTAAAAATGACATCCTGCATGCTACCGCCACGCAGTTGCCGTGCGCTTGATTCACCCATGACCCAACGAATGGCATCAATCACATTGGATTTACCACAGCCATTTGGCCCAACCACAGCGGTACGATTCGCCTTGAAGTGTAAAGTCGTACTATCGGCAAAAGATTTAAAGCCGGAAAGTTTTAAGCTGCTTAAACGCATAATGTCCTGATTAACGTCGTGAACGTCTTGCCCATGCAAGTTCGATTTGTTTCATCCGTGTTAGAGATTCCAACACAAGGTTACGCAAGTGTCGACAAAAATCATCCATAAATAAAGTAGCTTGTTGTGATTTTCGGATCAAAACTGCATCAGTCACCAACTTAAACAATTCAAATGATTCCTGTAGCTCACGGCGAGAGATATTTAAGGTTAAAAAATAGCTGCGACGCAATGACGGCAGCAACTCTTGATAGAACTTGATTAAATAGGGATTACCGACCATCTCTTGTTGCCGTGCTAAACCCTGAAAGATTAAATCATAGAATTTTTCAGTATGTCCCTGACGTGTTTCCTCATGCAATTGTGTCAATAATGCTTGAATTCGTTCAGCTTCATGCGTGCGCCAAGCTTCTGCCATACGCTGCACAATTTGCCCCAAGAGCAAAGCACTCATATCAAACAAAGCACGCACTTGCTGCGCAGACATTTCTGACACAACCGCACCACGACGTGGGTAAATTTCAATCAGCTGTGTTCGCTCTAATAGCAGTAATGCTTCGCGTACAGAACCTCGACTCACATCAAGCTCAGCCGAAATTCGCAACTCTTGGATGCGTTCACCTTCTACCAGTTCGCCACGAATAATTTGCTCACTAATATGTTTGGCAATTTGTTCGGACAAACTCTCCTTCCCCTGTTCGTGCATACTATTCCTATCTTGTTTTTATAAGATGCAATCGAAAAACGGTCATAAATACTGACTGATATTCTCTTTTACTCAATTGTAACCATAAAGAAAATGACATTGTCAGACAATTTTTAAGTCTATACAGTCAATTTTAAAAAAATGAAATCATTGACTTGCATGAGAAGCGCATGCGCACCTGAAAAATAGACCTAAATTCTATTTGTTAGTCCTATTTTCCTTTTTTGACCTTGGCATAAAAAGGATGCCGATTAAAAATCTAAGCGATACAGCGTCATTAAATATAGAACAAAGATGTGCAGGATTTCATCATCACGTAGCTTAAGCCAGCTATTTTTAGTTTAATTTACAAAGTTAAAAATAGTTTGAAAAGCCTTGATAAATAAAATATGAACCAACGACGGTTAAAAGACAGGCAAAGCATCTTTTCAGCATAGCTGGCGATAACTTATGTGCTACTTTAGCCCCCAGTTTCGCTGTAATAAAGCTCATCACGCTAATCCCAATAAAAGCATAAACATGTACATAACCAATACTATGCGGCACTTCAACGGTTGCATTCGCACCAAACCACATGAAGCCTAATGCACCCGCAATGGCAATAGGTAACCCGCCTGCTGCCGACGTTGCTACTGCTTTTTGAATGACCACGCCATGACGATTTAAATAAGGTACGGTAAGGCTGCCACCGCCAATGCCAAAAATAGCCGATGCAATGCCAATACCACCACCTGCAAGCATTTGCATACCTTTGGCAGGTAAATGCCGAGAAGAATCAACAGGCTTGCTTGCACCGTTAAACATGCCATATCCCACCCAAATCGCAAAAAAACCGATCAGCAATTGCAACCCCTGACCCGAGATATAATCCGCAATACCCGCACCTAAAAATGAGCCGAAAGCCAGACCTGGTGCTAAATTACGAAAGACATCCCACATCACAGCACCACGTTTGTGATGTGCTGAAACAGAGCTAATCGAGGTCACAATAATCGTCGCTAAGGAGGTACCCACAGCCAAATGCATAATGACTGAAGCATCATAATGTAACTGGGTAAACACAATATATAAAATAGGGACAATAATGAGACCGCCACCGACTCCAAATAGTCCAGCAGCAAAACCCGCCATTGCACCAATCAACAAATATATGATTAACTCCATGATTCACATTCCACTGCTGCTTAAATTTAAATGGATTTAGAGACTCGACAACTGCAAAAAATCCTCGACGACGCTCATCAGCGCCCTGAAGTATTAATACTGAAACCCGTCACAACTTCAACCAATGATGATGTCCGTGAAATTGCGCTCAAAGGTGTTCACAGCGTTTTAGTCTGTAGCACAAAGCAAACTCAAGGTCGTGGACAACGTCAACGACAGTGGGTATCACCTGAAGGGAATATCTATTTAAGCACATTGCTGAATACACGAACACCCATTGATGGGCGACTTGCCCTTGAAATTGCATTAAATATTTTGCAAATGCCGAGTCTTAAAAACTTAGATCTGCAAGTCAAATGGCCGAATGATCTCTATAGTACACAAGGCAAATGGGGCGGCATTTTAGTTGAACCGCTTTCCCCCCATCAAGTCATTGTCGGGGTCGGCATCAATATTGAACCCATTCCCAAAGAAAACATTGATCAGCATGCCACATCCTTAAGTGAATTAGGCTTGACCGATATTTCTCGTACTCAACTGATTGCCGAGTTATATATGGCCATTCAACAGGCCAGTGAATGGTTTGATCATGATTGTTATAACCTTGCTGTTCGTTTTAACCACTATGCGGCATTTAAAAATCAAGCGGTTGAATTTGAACATCATTCAGGACTCTGTTCAGGTATTTTTATCGGTATTCAAGATGATGGTGCGGTGAACATTGAAACCAGCGCAGGTGTACAACAATTTTATCAAGGGCGCTTACGTCGCTTAGAAACCTCTCTTTAGAGAAATGCAATGAAGAATTTATGGTTAGATATTGGCAATACGCGACTTAAATATTGGATTACCGATAACAATCAAGTGATCGAACATGCGGCAGAAATGCATTTACAATCTCCCGCAGATTTACTTTTAGGGCTGATTCAACACTTTAAAGCCCTTAAACTGCACAATGTCGGCGTGTCTTCGGTACAAGACAAAAAGAATAATGACCGTATTCAACGCATCTTAAAAAGTCTCAACATTCCTGTGGTCTTTGCCAAAGTTCATGCCGAATATGCAGGTCTACGTTGCGGGTATGATGATACTACTCAACTGGGAATTGATCGTTGGCTACAAGTTTTAGCGGTCGCACATGACCCCAAGCAAAATTATTGCATCATTAGTTGTGGCACGGCTTTAACCATTGATCTTGTGGATGGTTTACAGCATTTAGGTGGCTATATTTTACCGAATCTATATTTGCAACGCGATTCACTGATTCAAAACACCAAAGGCATTAAAATTCCTGATGCAGCTTTTGATGAGCTTACACCAGGACGTAATACCATTAATGCAGTGCATCACGGTATTGTTTTAGGCTTGGTCAGTGCAATCGAAAAAGTGTTGCAACAATCACCACGAAAATTAATCTTAACGGGTGGTGATGCCGCTTTATTTGCCAAGTTTCTTACACCCTATCAACCCAATATTGAGCCAGATTTATTACTCAAAGGCTTGCAGTCATTTATTCAACATTATCCTGAAACCAATATTGGTTGAAGTAATCCCCATAATTGCGGAAATTCGCTAAAGCCATCTTGACGCATAAAATGCCCCGCTTCTTTTACCACATGTATTTGGGCATTAATAAAATGCCCAAATTGTAATGCCAATGGCGGTGGAATATAAGGATCATCACTGGACAGCAACTGCAAACTCAAAGGCATTTTTGTCTGTAACAAACCACTATCCAAGCGTGCCTGTGCGATAAAATCATCTAACTCAGGTCGACTTGGTAGCTTAGACTTCAATCCAGAAATAAAAATTCCCGCTTTAATTTTCTGACCTCTATTTTTAAAATGTTGATTCAGATAATGCAACACACTGATACAACCTAAACCGTGTGCGACAATAATCGTATTTTTATCCAACTCACGAATTTGCATGTGTAGCGCCTGCTGCCAATGGTGGAATTCAGGTTGATTGGATTCAGGCAATACGATACGTTTAGAAATATGCCCTGCTTGTTGTATGCTCTGGCTGAGCCATGGAAACCAATGATCATTGCTAGATGCTTGATAACCATGAATAATATAAATTTTCTTTTGCTGTATATTCATAAATAATTATTTTTCTTATTAGGATTGGGGAAATAACAGCCTAAAATAGTGTGCTTTTTCACCAACAAAAAATATGAGTATTTTGTAATTTTACCCTGCTGCATCTATAAATCGCGATTAAAATAATTTCTGCACCGGTCTTATCACAGTCGCAATGACTACAAATAGAAAAAGGCGCATTAAGCGCCTTTCTTTGCATAAATCAAAAGATTATTTCTTCTGATCATTGCCACCGAACAATGGGCCCATACCGCCACCACCGCCGAATTGTTTTTGCATACCACTGAGTGATTTCATCATTTTTGCCATACCTGACGGATTGGCAAATTTCTTCATCATTTTCGCCATTTGCGCATGCTGTTTAATCAATTTATTGACTTCAACCACATCCATACCACAGCCTGCTGCAATACGTTTTTTACGGCTTGGATTCATCAAGTCAGGGTTACGGCGCTCTTTGACGGTCATCGATTGAATAATCGCTTCCATCTTTTTCACTTGTTTTTCAGGATTCGCTTGTGCAATTGCATCTTGAATACCTGAATTACTCATGCCCGGCAACTTGTCTAAGAAGCCCATCATGCCGCCCATTTTATTCATTTGGTCAAATTGCATCAGCATATCTTCAAAAGTGAAGTTTCCGCCTTTTTGCAATTTTTTCGCCATTTTTTCGGCTTTTTCTTTGTCGATTTTGCGTTCAACTTCTTCGACTAAAGAAAGTACGTCACCCATACCCAAGATACGTTGTGCAATACGCTCAGGATGGAATGGCTCTAGAGCATCGAGCTTTTCGCCCATACCCAAGAATTTAATTGGCTTACCGGTAATTGCACGAACAGAAAGTGCTGCACCACCGCGGGCATCACCATCGGTTTTGGTTAAAATCACACCTGTAAGCGGTAAAGCATCATTAAAGGCTTTTGCAGTATTTGCCGCATCTTGACCCGTCATGGCATCAACCACGAACAAAGTTTCAGTTGGATTAATAGCTGCGTGAAGCTCTTTAATTTCGTCCATCATGTCTTCATCGACATGTAAACGACCTGCGGTATCGACAATTAAAACATCAGCAAACTGAATTTTTGCCTGTTCAATTGCACGCGTAACAATTGTAATTGGCTTTTCATCAGCAGTTGATGCAATGAAATATGCGCCCACTTCGCCTGCCACAGTTTCTAGCTGTTTAATGGCTGCTGGGCGATAAACGTCGGCAGAAACCATCGCAACTTTTTTCTTTTGGCGTTCTTGTAAAAAGCGTGCCAGTTTAGCCGCAGTGGTGGTTTTACCCGCACCTTGTAAACCAGCCAGCAAAACCACTACAGGTGGCTTTGCCGCAAGGTCGAGGCTTTCATTCGCCGCGCCCATCATTTTTGTTAATTCGTCATGGACGATTTTTACGAAAGCTTGGCCCGGTGATAACTGAGTCATCACTTCTTGACCCAATGCTTCTTCCTTAACTTTCGCGATGAATTCACGAGTTACAGGTAACGCAACATCGGCTTCAAGAAGTGCCATACGTACTTCACGTAACGTATCTTTAATATTATCTTCGGTTAGCTGCCCTGAGCCAGTAACATTTCTTAAACTCTGCGTGAGTCGTTCTGTTAAGGTATCAAACATTGCAAAATCCGCTTAAAATTGCTAGTTGCAAAAAAATCTTTCTTAAAATAGAAAATTTATGCATAAGATGCTATAGGATACTGTAGTTCGCATAGAATTTATATAAATGAATATTCATCATCCTGAAAAAGGTTTGACATGATCAGTCTCCCCTTGGTTTACACGATCTTAGCATTAATCGCTTATACCACATCTTTTTGGTATTTGTTTATCCACTTAATGTCAAAACGTGATCCAAACCATTGGTTTATTGGTATAATTTTAGGCTTAGGCTTATTGCTCCATGCAACCGTTTTATACCATGACATGCTCACGCCGATGGGGGTGAACTATGATGTTTTTGTCTTAATGTCATTTACATCAGGGCTCATGCTGTTACTTAGTTTGTTGTTCAGTACCTATCGTCCTATTTTGGCATTGAACTTGATTGGTATTCCTGTGGCAGCCACAGGACTGATTTTAGGTTTTGCCTTGAGCCAACCCACCCAGTTCATTGAACAGCGCTCTTTGGGTTTAGATATTCATATTATTTTATCACTGTCTGCCTATGCTGTTTTACTCATGGCAACCATACAAGCGGTGATTTTATGGTTCCAAAACCGTGAGTTAAAAAACAAACAGAAAAAGCGCTTTTGGGTCAATTTACTGCCCTCTTTTCAAGCAATGGAATCCTTGTTATTTGATTTAATCATTACTGGTTTTATTTTACTGACCATTGCGTTAGGTTTCGGCTTCTTTACCATTGATGACTTTTTTGCCCAACATTTAGCCCATAAAACGGCCTTTAGCATTATTTCGTGGTTTGTCTATGGCTCACTCTTAATTGGTCATTACAAATTTGGCTGGCGGGGTCAAAAAGCCATTCGTTTTACTTTAATTGGTTTTATGCTACTTGCCATTGGTTTTATTGGTTCTAAGTTTGTGTTGGAAATGGTTTTAGGACGATAAATTCAATCTGGTTGTGATTGTTTACGTATATTCCAAAAGTTGCCCGCTCTACTTCTTTGATTGGCTAAACCTATACGCTATGCACAAACAAATCTACGAATTTGTCTTTCCTCATTCTAAATACGTACTAAATATATGTCGCATAAAATACTTATCTTATAAAAACTTTGAAAATACAGTGAACTAAAGAATGGATATTATCAAACCCTATACTCGGGTTGTCTTCCGTGGTTTAGGACAAATCATGTTACAAGGCAATGCCATTACGGGACTTTTATTTGCTTTAGGTATAGCAATACATTCCTTAGGTTTAGCTGGTGCTGCGATTCTTGGTGCAGTGATTGGTACGCTTTGGGCAAAACTGTGTAAATATCCTGTCTCTGCAATTACAGCAGGATTATATGGTTTTAATAGTGCATTGGTCGCTATTGGAGTGAGCTATTTCTACTCCTTTTCTACACTGACATTAGGTTTATTGGTATGCGGTGGTATTTTTGCGACATGGATCATGCATGTTATGCAGACTTATCAACTTAAGCCTTATACCTTCCCATTTGTTTTAACCCTGTGGTTAATCTTTGCAGTCGTACCACAAGACGTCATGGACTTACCTCTCGTCACTTTGGGAACATCCAACATAAATGGTGTTTTGCAAGGTTTTGGACAAGTGATGTTTCAGTCCAATAGCTGGACAGGTTTAGTATTTATATTGGCCATATTTGTAAACAATGCCAAACATGCGATATGGGCAGTTGCCGCTGCAACTTTGGCAATGATCGTGGCATTTTTATTGCACTGGTCAAATACAGAAATTGTTGCAGGCATGTATAGCTATAATGCTGTCTTAGCAGCCCTTGCCGTTTTATTATTAACCCCACAAAAATGGCTCTGGGTATTGGCAATCTTGCTTTCGATCCTCTTTACGAAACTCATGTTTGTACTGTTATTACCTGCGTTGACCTTTCCTTTTATTTTGGCTATATGGTGTGTAGCATGGGGCATTCATTTTTATCCAAACCAACAGACCAACACTGAAAATTGCAGCTAATTTCCATAAGA
>OFRD01000586.1_pt1 | contig 13733 bp, 9 predicted proteins | sample 1543041 | NCBI WGS metagenome assembly OFRD01 (sample SAMN07774234, study PRJEB24372) | wastewater metagenome | isolation source: Exp Tend CN 100WW | collected 2016-02
ATACTTCAAATGAATATGACAGAGATGGGCGCTAAGTTATCCCTTGTGAAGAAAACTATCGCCATCGTTCTCGCACTGCTGATTTTGGTACCTGCCACTGCCATGGGCGCCACTGATAAGTTCTCAGATTCTCAAACTGGACTTACCTACTCTGTTTATAAGCCAAGTAATACCTTGGGCCTTAAGACAACAAAGTTTTCTCTCCTTACCTGCCAACCAGGGCAAGAAGATTGGATCTTTGTTCAATACGGTGGAACTGTGCGTTATCTGCAGATCATGCAAACAATGGCTGGCGTTACATGCTCTAATCCTGGACTATCTAAGTATCTAAAAACAGTCTTAGTAAATGGCATCAAAGCCAAGGTCTATGCATATTGTGATCCCTCGCAGATGTCTGTGGCTGCCTATAAGAGATGCGGGATAGAAGATATTGGCCGAGTAGGTGGCTATTTGATGTTCACAACTAAGCCCCTTAAGGAATTGAGTGCAACAGAGATTCAAGTCCAAGGTATTGGTGGAATTACTTATGCGCAGTTAGTAGCTGTGGCAAAAGGATTAAAAACTGTTAAGGCCAGTGGAAGACCACTTGCTCAGGTTCTACCGCCAATCATGATTGATCCCCTCACCACAACAGATGTCACTGTGCGGGCAGGTAGTTCAATTGTTTTAACGGTTGCAGATCCAGCTAAATGGAGCGCTGAGGTAGTAACCCCTGGAATTGTTGCCTTTGTCCCAGGTGGTGATCAAGGCGGTTACATTACTAATCCATCATTTAAAGCCCTGGAATCTGGTGCCACTACGGTAAAGCTAATTAATTCAGATGATCCAACAAAGGTGTATCAGTTAGAGATAACTGTTACCCCCTAGTGCACTATGCATTTTTTTAATGGGTGCATTATCCTATGACCATGCAGCGCCTGCGTTTATTTATCACCTCTCTATTAGTGGGTGTTCTTGTTATTTTCGGTCTGCAAGCCTTTGCAGCAACTACCACTGTTAAAGCAGGGGCTGCTTGTTCTAAAGTTGGTACTACTACAGTTGTTAAAACTTTAAAATACACATGTATTAAAAGCGGCAAGAAATTAATCTGGTCTAAAGGCGAAATAGTAAAAGTTGCCGGCCAAGATCTATCCCTTGTGACTCCGGCTTATGTGCCAGTTCCACCAAGCGGTGGCACGGATGAATATCGTTGCTTCTTACTTGATCCAAAATTTGCTAAAGAGACATTTGTAAAATCTGTAACAATCACTCCAGATAACATGAAGGTTTCACATCATGGCATCTTGTATCGTGTTTCAGCTGCAAATGTTCAAGTAACAAAAAGCTTGGATGAGCAGAGCGAAGCGCCAGGTTGGTCATGCTTTGGTGACACCGGAATACCTGGTGCAACCGCCTTTACGCCTGCATCACCATCTAGTTGGATTTCTTTTTGGGCACCAGGCGGAAACTTTAAAACTTATCCAGAAGGTACTGGTATGAGGTTTACACAAGGTGATCAATTCATTTTGCAATCTCACTTCATGGTTATGCCTGGCCATAGCGATAAAGATAAGCGCGCTTCAATGACTGTTGCACTTGCTTATGCCAAATCAACGGTTGCGGATTTGAAAACAATGTTGGTGGCAGCTCCGATTGAAGTGGCCTGCGCACCAAATGAGAGTGGCCCACTATGCCTTCGCGCAAATGCATTAGCTGATCTTGCTTGGCGCACAAGTGATAAAGCTGCTCTCCAAGGAACTGGTCTATTGATCATTTGCGGTCAAAGCCCTCGTCCGGTGCCAAGCCCAATATCAGAGTGCACACAAAGCATTAACTCTTCCATCACAATCTATGGTGCGACTCCGCATATGCATCAGCTCGGCAAAAGTATTGAGATTGTTTACACCAATGGATCTACGGGTGTTAGAACAGAGATTTCTTCTCGTCCACTGTGGAATTTTGATGACCAACGAACTGACTGGCTTTCAAAGCCTATTACTGCAAATGCTGGAGACAGTATCTCGGTCAGATGTACTTTCGATGTTGGCCTGCGCTCTCAGTTACCACTCTATAAAAATCTCTCTCCCAATTATGTAGTCTGGGGTGAGGGTACTCGAGATGAAATGTGTCTTGCCATAGTTAATTACACGAATCAATAGGTGCTTATTTTTTAGGGTGGGCTAAAAACCAGTCAACTATTTTTAAAGCAGAGCTCACATCCACATCAGGGCTATGGGCTCCACCATTAATACTCCAGAGCTCCACTGTTGTTCGTGGACATGTATAAATTGTAGGAATTGTTTCAGCACCATCAAGAGTGCTTATCAAATCAAAGGCCTCTCCCACTTGTGGGCTCATCAAACATCTATCAATCTGTGCCCACCTTTTAACACTCGTGGCTGCGCTTGTATATAAATTACCAAATAGAGATCCACCCTCAAAGAGAATCGTTGCATCACTTGTGCCATGGATATGCAAGACATTTACCTCCTTGCTTGGAGCACATGTTGCTGCATCACTATCCATTGCTCCGGCAAGGCCGGCAATAGCAGCGACACTTTCTGGACGTGAACATGCAAATTTATATGTCATGAAATGCCCGTTGGAGTGGCCAAATAAATAGATTCGCTTGGGATCAACTGATACTTTGCTGGAAATCTCATCGATGAGAGATTGAATATAGGCCACATCATCGACTGGATTATTGTTGAAATTACAGCAGGCCTTTGAAGCGTTCCAGAATTGATTACCTTGAGAATCTGGTAGACCATCGGGGGCTGCGTAAATCACACCACGCTTTTGTGTAGCTGCTGCCAATTGGGAAAAACGAAGCTGACTCTGACTATTGCCGCTGTATCCATGTAAATCAATTAAAAGCGCGGTTGGAGTTTTCTTTGAATAGTCACTTGGCATATTAACATTTACCGGACGCTCTCCCCCAACGATAAAGGCAGAGCTGTAATTGAATTCGATCGATGATAGATCTCTGCTCACAGGGCTATTGAGAAATAGCATTCCTGTTGCAATTACTAGTACAAGAGCGATCACAGTAGAGGCTCTCTTACCTAAGCGTTGAGGTAATCCCCCGATATTGCTCTCTTTATCTTGCTTGATGTCCTTAAGTACATTAAGAAAATGAAATGCGACACCCAACATTGACCCACCAGCTAGCACCCATAGAGGTGGTGTGCGATTAACTGCGTAGAAAATAGACCCTGGTAGCGCAGCACATGCAATTGCATATGGCAGAGGCGAAAGAGGTGAGAACTTAAAGTAAAAGTTATAAGCAATTCCACATCCCACACCTAACAAATAAACACTGCCACCTTTTATCCCAAGTGGACCAATCAGATTTGCAATCACTGCGATAGGAATGAAAATAAAGGTAGTTTTGCGCAGTTGTGTAGCTGAGATTGCACCTGCAACTAGAGGTTTATTGGTTCGATTATGTTTTAAATCATCCTGGTAGTCATAGAGATCATTACTCCAACCAATGATCAGCTGGCCAAGAAAGACTGTGAAGGCAATGACATATGCCGGGCCTTCCCACCAGAGCTGTGTGCCTAAAACAAAGGAGATAGCAGTAATAAGCATGGTTGGCCCAAAGTGAGCCGCTTTTAAATATGCGCGAAGTTTTAACAATCGCATGCAGTATCAACGGCCTGTGATGGTGCAACATCCATTGCAGGACTTCTCCTAAAGAAACCAGATGGCTTTAAGTGAAAGCCTGTGCGCTCAACTGGCATAACTGGCCAATCCTCTGTGCGAGGAATGTGATTAGTTCCAAAGACATGCCAAAGAACAACGTCAGTGTTTTCTATGGGGCGATTATTTTTAGTCCACTCAGGTAAACCTGCACCACCTTCATGCTGGAATGGATAATCTCCTGCTGGATAGCGCTCTGATTCAACGTTAGGTGTGACCCACAAGTGGCTATACATAAAGCCAGCGCGCTTACCTAAAATCGATTCTTTGTGGGCAAGTGGGTAAGTAGTGTGACCGGGAATTAGTTTATAACCAATGCTGTGTCCTACATGATTCTTTTTATTGGGATTAATAATCTTCCAGAAGCGACTCTTAATTGGATCAACTAAACGCTGAGCTGCGCTCTCGCTCTTAAGTACTGTCTCACTAGTTTCATATGCCCCGCCATAAGGGTTCCTCTCCCCTACTGGATGAGCAAATGATTCAATCTCAATAACAGAGTTGTTAACTCCATCGATTTCTAGATCTATTCGAGCACACAAAATATGTTGGTGATACGGCGCCCACAAACCTGGTTCTAACTCTGTAGCAGATGGGTGATGCGCACCTGGCTTATCAGCAAGAGTTAAGACTATTCCAGTTAATTTTGCTTCAAACTCAAAAGATCCATCTTGGTAGAAATACCAGAAGTATCCGTATTCATAGTTATTAACGGTAACAATCGAGGATGCAACAAAGCGGCGACCACGGCGCACTTCCACATGGCCATTAACATCAACGTGCTTCCACAGGATTCCAAAATCTTCTTCATGCATACAGATAGCGTTTTTTATCGTGCGCACTGTGCCATCACCCTCAGTAACGGCCACATCTAAATAGGTAATCTCGCCTAAGCAATCACAGCCCAGAGTCAGTGAGTTAGTAAAGTTTCCTAAACCAAACTCTCCTGTGTCAAAGGCGTTCTTTCGATAAGCACCCTGTGCTGGGTCACCGTAAGGAATAACAAGCTCTGCAATAGATAAGCGGTGGGCAATCTTGCGTGACTTTCCCTCGTCATTAAAGTGCACATCATGGATTACTAAGCCTTCTCGCTGATCAAAGCCAATTCGAAATGACCAACGCTCCCATTTAATGTTCCAGCCCTCAACGTCAAATGAGGCACCATCTGGTTGGTGAATCATGAGCTCTTTTAGTTTTACGCTGCCCCCAGTTTGGGATTCACGATATGGGCCTGGGGTCTGTGGAATTGGCACATCAGCGTTATCTTCAAGGCCCACAACTTCTTCGGCATCGATATCTACGATTGCATGCAGACCATGGATTGGATGAGCATAAAAATTTGCATCCGGAGTTGGTTGGTGAAACATTGGCGTCCAAATAAGTCTGCGACCATCATCTAAGTGAGCTGGGATTTGTGCGCCGATTGGCCAGGTCTCCATGTGCACAGTTGTGATGTCATTAATTCCGCGGCGAGCAAGGGCGTCAATCACAGATTTGTCTTTGCACACTACATCAAGTGCAATTGCAGATTCAATCGCACTTACTGGAGATTTGGCTCCAGGAATCTCTTTGTATTCTTTAGAAACACCATCAACTGTAATTAGGCCTTCACTCACTACGGCTTTTTTACGATCCCAGATTGTTACGCGTGCTGTGCGATCAAGTTTTTTACCTGATGCTAGCTCTGCCTTAGTTGGCTCATGTAGTTGCAGCATCGCAAAGAGATGATGCGATTCAAGATTCCAGGCTTTTCGTGCATATGCGACGATTAACTCTTGTTCAGCATGGCTAAGAGGGTCTAAGGGGTGCACAAATGACATTTACAAAGTATAGGTATGGATTAGCAATAAGTGAAATGACATTCTGTGCTGATGTCAGAGATTCTTTTATCTATCCATGCTGTCCCTGATTCAACCCCAAAAACCACTAGTCCTACCTGCAGAACTCTACAAAACACTATCGGTTTTTGAACTTTAGTCCGCGCAACGCAGGATGGCGCAAGCTCATCACTTGGAATGACGATAGAACTCAATATTTTCTGCGGGCAATGGAGTTTTACCTAGAATCAAATCCGCTGCCTTTTCAGCAACCATCATGACTGGTGCATAGATATTGCCGTTAGTCACATATGGAAATACTGAGGCATCACACACACGCAAACCTTCAACTCCATGGACTTTCATTGTCTCTGGATCAACGACAGACATTGCATCGGTGCCCATCTTGGCGGTACACGATGGGTGAAGAGCAGTCTCTGCATCTTTTCTTACCCACTCTAAAATCTCTTCATCCGTTGAAACAGATGCACCTGGGGATGATTCACCTGCATTGAAATCATTCATAGCAGGCTGAGTCAAAATGTTGCGTGCAGTTCTTACTGCCTCTATCCATTCACGGCGGTCTTCATCGGTAGAAAGATAATTAAATTGAATTGCAGGCTTTTCTAATGGGTTAGTGCTCTTAATCTTGAGCCAACCACGAGCATCTGAATACATAGGACCTACGTGGACTTGATAGCCATGACCACGAGTGTCCCCCGTGCCGTCATAGCGAATTGCAAGAGGTAGGAAGTGGAACATTAAGTTGGGATAGGCAACATCGTTATTGCTTCGTGTAAAGCCGCCGGCTTCAAATTGATTTGTTGCTCCTGGACCTTTTCTAAAGAACAACCATGCTGCGCCAATAAATGGGCGACGCCAGAACTGTGTAATGGGCTGTTGTGTGACAGGAAGCTTGCACTTGTATTGAACATAGACCTCTAAGTGATCTTGAAGATTTGCACCCACGCCAGGTAAATCCTTTACAACTTTAATGCCGAGTTTTTCTAGATCTTCTTTTTTACCAACACCTGATAGTTGCAGAATCTGCGGGGTATTAATTGAGCCACCTGAGAGAATTACTTCACGGGATGTAAAGACATGCTTCTTACCACGGATGAGAACTTCTACTCCGGTCGCAGTTGTGCCATCAAATAAAACTTTTGTTACATGTGCACGGGTTTTAACGCTCAAGTTCTTGCGAGCCATTACTGGGTACAAATATGCGCGAGATGCACTCAAACGACGTCCACGATAAACGTTGCGATCAAAGGCAGCAAAGCCTTCTTGGCGATAACCATTGACATCATTGGTGCGTGGATAGCCTGCTTCTTCAGTTGCTTTAAAGAATGCGGCAAAGAGTGGACCCTTAGTTGGCCCACGCTCTAATTTAAGTGGACCATCATCTCCACGAAATGCAGACTTAGGATCTGCTAAACAGTTCTCCATCTTCTTAAAATATGGCAAGCAGTGCGCGTAATCCCAGTTAGCCATTCCTTGATCTTTAGACCAGCGCTCATAATCCATTGCATTGCCGCGCTGCCAGATCTGACCATTAATGGAAGAAGATCCACCTAATACTTTGCCGCGTGCATGATAAATGCGGCGATTATTCATGTGTGGTTCTGGCTCTGATTCATACATCCAGTCGTAGTACTTGCTACCGATTGGAAAAGCTAACGCTGCTGGCATATGAATAAACACATCCCAGATCCAGTCACGACGCCCAGCTTCAAGGACGAGAACTTTATGATTGGGATTCTCACTTAAGCGATTAGCTAATGCACAGCCCGCTGATCCACCACCAACGATGATGTAGTCATATTGCGCGCTCATGAGAGAAAGTCTACTAATAAAGCAAGGCCCTTACTCAGTGAACTCCACCGAGTAAGGGCCTTGCTTCTTAGACTGTTTTTTTCTTACTTACCAAGCCATGAAGCAACAGTTGCAGCGTTAGCAGCAATCCACTTCTTGGCTGCTTCTTCTGCTGTCATTCCGCCTTCAAGATCTGCGGCAACACTGTTCTGATCAGCATTAGTCCATGAGAAGTTCTTCACAAGTGAAGTAAATGAATCATTAGCATCATTGAGCTTCTTTGAAATCAACTTCTTGAGTGGTGTAGATGGGTAGTCGGTTAGACCACTTGCCGCCGCTGGATCGCTCCAGTCATTGGCAGGGAAAACAACGCGAGCTGCTTCAAGTGTTGGAAGCTTGGAATGAAGTGTCCAAGGCTGCCATGCGTAACCAATGAATGGTGTCTTGTTAGCTTCTGCCTTGATGAAACCGTCAACTAGAGCAGCTTCAGAACCAGAGAAGATAACTTTGAAGTTCAACTTGTTAGCAGAAACCATCTTTTCGCCGACAGTTGTGTAACCAGTTGGGCCTTCAAACCATGCACCCTTGCCACCTGAATCTGCAGTCTTAAACAAAGCTGCATACTTATTCAAGTTCTTTGAATCAACGATGTCTGGATACTTTTCAACCATCCATGGAGCGACATACATACCAATAATTCCAATGTTTCCGTTATCGCCAACTTCAACTACAGCTCCGCGATCACTCCAGTCCTTCCAGCGTCCACCGCCCCAATCTTCGATTAGTACGTCGATTGTTCCAGCTTCCATTGCGTCATAAGTGACCGGACCTTCTTCTAGAGTTGTCTGAGTGATTGTGCAACCCAATTCTTGTTTTGCTATTTCTGCAACAACTTGTGCTGAAGCTGTGTAACCGCCCCATGCGTGCATTGCAATTGCATAAGAACCGCAATCTCCTGAGGCTTCGCCTGCAGAATCATTAACGCTGCTGCTGCAACCTGAGAGAATAAGTGCTGTTGCAAGTGCAGCCGTAACGATTGCCGAACGGCGACCGAATAGTGATTTCATTAACCCTCCTAAAGAGTTTTATGTTTTGCTCATAGCCTAGGGCTGGGATGGGCTCAGTACTAGTACTTCTAGGGGCTATTTGCTCGAATTTATGAGGAGCGACGGGCGCCGGCTTGCATAATCCGGTCGAAAATAACGCCTAGGAGCAAGATGGCGACACCGGCGATGAGGCCCTTGCCCTGAAGTTCTGGTTTAGAGTTACCAGCGATTACTAAGTAGCCGAGACCGCCCGCGCCAACGAAGCCACCAATAACAACTACAGCCAAGACATAGATCAGACCTTGATTCGTCGCAAGCAAAATAGTTTTCTTTGCCGCAGGCAATTGGACCTTAAAAATTATTTGGCGCGTTGTAGAGCCTGCAGCAGTTGCCGCCTCAACAAGGGAATGTGGAACTGCACGTATACCTTCACTGACAATCTTCACAACAACCGGAATGGCATAGACGATGCCTGTTGCGATAGCAGTAAAGCGAGTTGGACCAAATAAACCTAACATTGGAACTAAATACACAAATGCTGGAAGAGTTTGCCCGGCATCAAGAAATGGTCGCAATACTTTCTCTGCTCTATCGCTACGACCAGTCCATATTCCAAGTGCAAGACCGATAATCATTGTGAGCAAACACCCAACAATTGTTTGGGTCAGAGTCAGCATTGCTTCATACCAAAGACCAGATAACACAATGGCCATTGCTAGGACAAAAGCTAAAATCGCAATTCTTGTTCCACCAATAATGAGGGCAAGAGCCACAATCATGCCAACTGTTACATACCAAGGAGATGCCGCAAGCTGAGTTTCTAGAGGATTTAGAATGGAGTAGGAAATCAAGTCTTTAAAGTCCTCGGTAAATATAGTGAGGTTTTCTAATATCCAAGCCGTAATATTATTTGTAATTTTTGTTACTTGCGGAGCAATGGTGGCTTCTTTTGGCCAAACTGCTGCCCACAACATTGTGCGAGAGATAAAGACAGATACAACTGCAAGAATTCCACCAACAATGAGTGTGATCCGCTTTGTCTTAATCTGCTTCTGCGTCAGTGGAATAAATGAGGTTTGGCGCTTAGCTGCAGCGCTAGTGCTGCGATCGAGCAAAATAGCAAGGAAAACCACGGCAAAGCCAGCCACAAAGCCCTGCCCAACATTTCGAATAATCAATGCATCAATAACTGGCTTACCAAGCCCAGGTGCGCCAATGAGAGCGGCAATCACAACGAATGACACGGCAGCCATAACGGTTTGATTAATGCCAAGAACAATCATCTGCTTAGCCATTGGGATTTGAACTTTGGTTAGGGTCTGCTTTTGCGTGGAGCCCATTGACTCTGCAGCCTCTATTGGAGATTGATTTAAATTTCTAATCGCATGGCTCGTAATACGAATTGCGATTGGAATGGAATAAATCATCGTTGCAATTGTTGCTGAGGCCGCGCCAATCATAAAGACAAGTGCGATTGGTGCCATATAAACAAGGGTCGGCAAGATCTGGGCTAAATCTAGAAAAGGCGTGAATATCTTTAAGACCCGATCAGATAGACCTGCCCATATGCCTAGCGGAATTCCGATCGCTAGTGAAAGAAGTACGGCAGCCAAAGTCATTGCAATGGAGTCCATGGTGAACTGCCACATTCCCAGAGCGCCGCAAGCTAATAAAAGTGAGACCGATAGGAGCGCTGTTCGCCACTGACTTGTTGCATATACTGCAAAAGCAACAAGTCCGACTACACCTAACCAACCAATGATTGGAATAACTGAGTTTTGTGCTGGAACTGCGATGAGATTTCTTATCCCCTGAACAAAACCATCAATTGCCCCGCGAATAGGGTTAAAGAAATAGATGAAAGCAGGGCTCTCAGTTCGGTTACCGCGCAGATCTAGGGCTTTTTCACCAATGTAACTAGTAAATGCAGTGTTCTCATATGTTGCTATCTGCAATGTGTGTGTGCCATTGAGTAAACGGCCCAACAAAATCCAGATTGTTACTGAGCCTAGTAAAAGATAGGACTTACGAACCTTCATTAAGCGCCACCAGAAATTAACCGCAAAACATCCTCGCTAGAGACAATTCCTAACGCCTTGCCATTGTCATTGACCCGCACTGGTTTATGGGCTTGCAAAATCACTTGGGCGGCATCGCGAATGATGGTGTTAGCGGCAAGCTCTGGCCCATCAGTATCTTCTCCAGGCTTTGCTTTTCTTGCTAAGTGCTTGAGAGTTAAAACATGTGACTTAGCGATATCTCGCACGAAGTTTGCAACGTATTCATCTGCAGGATTAGCTACTAGATCCTCTGGCGTTCCGATTTGGACGATTGCGCCATCTCGCATGATTGCAATGCGATCTCCCACTTTTACTGCCTCAGATAGATCATGTGTAATAAAGACCATCGTCTTGCCGAGCTCGTAGTGCAGACGAATCACTTCTTGCTGCATATCTCGGCGAATAAGTGGGTCAAGAGCTGAGAATGGTTCATCTAGGAAAAGAACTTGTGGGTCAACGGCCAATGCGCGCGCTAAACCAACACGCTGCTGCATTCCACCAGAGAGTTGTTCTGGGTATGCATGTGAATAGCCTTGCAAGCCAACGAGTTCAATAACTTCATTTGCACGCTTGTGCCGGTCAGCTTTATTAATACCATTAATTTCAAGAGAGTAAGCAATGTTGTTGATGACATTGCGGTGGGGCAATAAACCAAAGTGCTGAAAAACCATTGAGAATCGTGTCTTGCGTAGTTCGCGAAGGCGGGCATTATCAACTTTTAAAATATCTTCGCCTTCAAATGTCATTGAACCTTGGGTCGGCTCAATCAATCGAGTCATGCAGCGAACAAGAGTTGATTTACCGGATCCTGAAAGACCCATCACCACGAATACTTCACCTGGAGCGACATCGAATGAAACATCGCGGACCGCAATGGTGTTACCGGTCTGTGTGCGAAGCTCTGAACGAGAGAGGTTTACTAATGGTGAGCCGACTACCTTGTCAGCGTTGGCGCCAAAAACTTTCCAGAGATTCTTTACAGAAATCATTGGTGCGCCAGAAGCCATTTATCCGTCTCCCCCATCTGAAAACCAACCAGATTTACTAGGAGCATTGTTAGTCCAAATGTGTTTGATTTCAAGGTATTCGCCCAAACCATGCTCACCTAATTCACGACCAATGCCAGATTGCTTGTATCCGCCCCATTCAGCAGCTGGCTTATATGGCCCAAAGTCATTGACCCAGATTGTGCCATGGCGAAGTGCGCTAGCTACGCGAGCAGCTTTATCTGCATCCTTTGACCACAGACCACCTGAAAGACCAAATGGTGTGTCATTAGCAGTAGCAATTGCTTGAGCCTCAGTGTCAAAAACTTCCACCGTCATAACAGGACCAAAAGATTCATCTTGAACACAAAACATCTTTGTATCGCAGTTATCTAGAACTGTAGGCAGGTAATACCAACCATTGGCATGCTCACTCTTTTCACTGCGCTTTCCACCGACTAATAATGTGGCACCTTCAGCAATACCTTTTTCAACATACTCAGTAACACCCTCTAAATGCGACTTACTAATAAGTGGTCCAGTCTCAGCGGTTAAATCCTCTGGTCCACCTAGACGAATCTGACCAGCTCTGCGCACAATCTCTTTAACCACGCGATCATGAATGGAGCGCTCAACAATTAAACGTGTTCCGGCAGAACAGACTTGGCCTGAGTGCAAAAAGGCTGCAGTTACTGCGTTATCAATTGCTGCATCTATATCTGCATCAGCAAAAATAATATGTGGATTCTTTCCACCTAGCTCTAACGCTAAGCGCTTAACTGTTGAAACCGCTGCCTTCATAATTGTTTGACCAGTCTTTAACCCACCAGTGAAAGAAACCATGTCCACGCGTGGATCATTAATTAAATGATTACCAACTACAGAGCCAGGACCTAGAACTAAGTTCGCAACACCCTTTGGTGTGCCAGCCTCTTCTATGGCGTGCATCAGCGCAATGGCACTTTGCGGAGTTAATTCCGAAGGTTTAACAATGAAAGAACATCCAGCCACTAAGGCCGGTGCGACTTTCCAGGCAATTTGAAGTAGTGGGTAGTTCCAAGGACCAATCAGAGAACACACACCCAGAGGCTCATGAACGATGCGGCTATTAACATGGGAAATACCCACATCTACAACGCGATCATGTTGCTTTAAACCTAGGGAGGCAAAGTGGCGGAAAGTAGCAATAACATCTGCAATGTCATATTCAGTTTCAATGATGCGCTTTCCTGTGTCATCACTTTCTTTTTTAGCGATTGCTTTTAAGTCACGCTCTAATAAATCTGCGATCTTGGCAACAAGGGCGCTGCGTTGTTCAAAGCTCCAGGAAGTAAAGATGCCTGAATCAAAAGAAGTACGGGCGGCAGTGATTGCATCTAGAACATCATCTTGTGTGGCCTGTGAAACGGTTGCAACAACGCTTTGATCATGTGGGCTCTGCACATCGTGTGCCCCACCATCTGATGCTTGCTTCCAAGCACCATCGATATAGAGCGTTGCGACCATTTACTTAATCTAGTTGGCTCTTGCGCTTTGCCACAAACTCATCGAGCTCTTGCTTCATACGTGGATCCATCTCTGGTTGCACATACTCTTCAAGTTTCTTCACATAAATCTCGGAGGCACGCATCTTCGTGTCCTTTGCGCCAAATCGCATCCAGCGCTCATAGTTATCGCTATTTGTTAAAAATGGACGATAGAAACAGTCACGGAATCGCTCCATGGTGTGGGCTGCTCCTAGGAAGTGACCACCATGGCCTACTTCAACATGAGCATCAAAGGCTAGGGATTCAACGTTAAATTCAAGGGGAGTGAACTCAGTCATCAAAGATTGAAGGATTTCGATGTCTACAACGAACTTCTCATAGCAAGAGACAAGTCCGCCTTCTAACCAGCCCGCTGTATGCATTACCCAGTTAGTTCCAGATAAAAACGTTGGCATCATCGTCATCATTGTTTGATAAGCAGATTGTGCGTCCACTGTTTGTGAAGAGTTCAAGCCGCCGCCCCCACGGAAAGGAAGATTAAAGCTACGTGCAATCTGGCCAGTACAAAGCAGGCCAATACCTGACTCAGGAGTACCGAACTGCGGTGAACCTGATTGCATATCAATGTTTGAAAGAAATGAACCAAAGACAATGGGGCATCCTGGGTTGAGAGTTTGAGCAAGTGCAATACCGGTTAAGGCTTCAGCGATTTGCTGAGCCAATGTTGCTGGAATTGTTACCGGGCTCATTGCGCCCATAAGTAAGAATGGTGTGACTACAACTGGCTGACCTGCAAGAACATATTCACGCAAAGAATCCAGCATGCGATCATCCCAGC
>OFRD01000590.1_pt1 | contig 13713 bp, 13 predicted proteins | sample 1543041 | NCBI WGS metagenome assembly OFRD01 (sample SAMN07774234, study PRJEB24372) | wastewater metagenome | isolation source: Exp Tend CN 100WW | collected 2016-02
ATGACTGGAGAAGATTTGGAATGATATCTTTGGAAAAAGATAGTACTTCTATTCGTTTAGATAAACTTGGTATTGGTCCAATAGAATCTCCAACCTTTACTGGTTCGGAATTACTTGAAGTGAATGGTACGGCGAAAATAAAAGAGCTTAATGTTACTGGTACTGTAACGTTTCCATATAATACAAGTGTTTCTAATGTTTCATTTGCTGGTCTCAATGTTGTTGGTATTCTTACTGCATCTAATGGTCTTAGTGTTACTGGAATAGGTAGTACGGGTAGTGTAGAACTAATTCGTGGAAATATGTCGAACAATGACCAATTTAGAATATTGATTGGTGGTACTGCATCTGATGAAGGATTTGTAGAAATAGCAACTGCTGATAATGGAAATGAACCAATATATGTAAGACAATATACTATTAATGGTTCTACTCCTTTTGGTACTTTAGATAGAACCTTAGAACTATTAAATGCTTCTGGTAATACTACAATTCCTGGTTCTGTTGGTATTGGAACTACAACTCCCACATCAAAACTTCATGTTGTTGGTGGTGTAATAGTTTCTGGCATAAGCACTTTAGGTATTACTAGTGCAACTAACCTAACATCACAAAGTCTTGTTGTAAGTGGTATAAGCACTTTAGGTATTACAACTGTTACGGACTTAACAGCACAAAGTCTTGTAGTTTCTGGTGTTTCTACATTTAATAGTAATATTATACAAACATCAGGTCTTGTAGGTATTGGAACCACAAATCCATTACAAAGATTTCAAATAGGAGTAGCAAATAGTTTAGGTCATTCTACCGATGGTAAAGTCTTTGTGGTCACTTCTAATGCTGATGTTGGTATTGGAACTACAAATCCACAATATAAATTAGATGTTGTTGGAGATATTAATTTTAGTGGAATATTAAGAGAAGACGGAAATCAATTTATTGCTTCTCGTTGGACTTCTGGTTCTGGGACTGATATACACAGAATTTCTAATGTTGGTATTGGAACCAACATCGCAAAGACAAGAATAACAATAGGAGGAACTACTGGACTTAGTTTTTCTGACAACAACATTAAAATTGGTTATGGTATTGATGGTAGTTCCTATACTGGTGCTTCTATTACTTCTGGTTTCCGGAATATCATTATTGGTGATGGCGCAGGATGGAAGACGTCTTCTGGGTCTGACAATACCTTCTTAGGTACACAGGCAGGAAGAGATAATGAAACTGGAAGTTTTAATTTATTCTTAGGTCATCAAGCAGGTTTAAATCTATCTAGTGGTAATAGTAATATTATAATTGGGCATAATGTTGTAAACACTCCAATTGTTGGTGGAAGCAATCAATTAGTAATTGGTTTTGGAAATACATCCTGGATTACTGGTAATAACTCTGGTAATGTTGGTATTGGAACCACAAACCCATCATCAAAACTTGATGTAAATGGTAATACTAAAATAACAGGAACGGTTACGTTAGTAGGAATAGGGACTTTGGGTTCTAATGGAATTGGGGATAAATATGTAAGCACTGTTTCTCCATCTGGTGGTGCTAATGGTGATGTTTGGTATCAAGTAACTTAACTTTATTTAAAAACTATTATGGCTGCTGAATTTATTCTTGATGGTAATACTCATTATTTGAGATTGACCGAAAAAACTAATATTGTCACCTTTAAATCAGAAAGTGATAGTGTAAAAAACTATAACTTAGTATTTAATATGGGAGGAACTTATGTACACCAGATTGTTCGACTGCAGAATGGAGGGAATCCATCAATCACCGGTACTAATTCTAATATAACATTTCCAAATGGTCGGTTGAGGCTTAGTCAAAACCCAGCCGGAGTAGATACAATATTATCTAATATTATATATCTTGACGATGGTGGTGGTGGTGATTTTGATTTAGATGATCTTATTATTAGAGCAATTGCAAATCAATTTAATTCGGGAAATTTTTATTTTTCTGGACCTTATGAAGATAATTATACAGATGTGAGAAATTATAAATTTAAACTGTCCTCTGTATCTGAAAATGGATCTATAATTAACCCACCACCAGCACCGTCTATACAAGAGTACAACTTTACTGTCAGTAAAGAAGCGAATCATCGTAATATAATTAGGTTTAGAGCTTATGTTCCTGATTTTGGTACGCATGAATTTTATATTGATTCTAATCAAATTGGATCACAAAACACCAATACTACTCTTACTAGATCGGTATATTCAAATGTAGAATATAGCTTAAGTTATGAGTCTCTTTTTAATATTGTTGCAACGGGAAGTTTTGAGTCACAGTCTACAGAAACTTATACTTCTACTCAGACAACTGGCAATCTACTAATTCTTGGAGGATCTCAAATTGGTAATACGAATTTATATGCGTATCCGGGTCAGCAATATGTACCTGTCATTGGTCAAGGTATAAAAACGAAAAACGACAATATTTGGAAAACACCCCTCAAAGAATATGTAAAACATGATGGTGAGTGGAAAGAGGTACAAGCATCATGGGTCAAACAAAACAACGAATGGAAGAAAGTTTTTCCTCTTGGCAACAATTGGATAAATTTTATCGAACCAGGAGATGCAGGAGATGACTATCTAGATTTTGCCGTTCAGGTAATTGCAGTAAATTAAGAAGAATAACAAGTATTATAAATAAACAAAAGGACTTATATAAGTCTTATTTTAATGGTATATACCGAGAATGAATATCAATGGCAACTCCTTTTAGAATTAAAAGGTCTGCTGTACCGGGCAAGAAACCGGTAGTTGCAGACTTACAAACAGGTGAATTAGCACTTAATACTTATGATGCAGAAATTTATACCATAAGAGAAAGAAGTGGTATAGGTACTGATATTGTAAGACTTGGTGCCGGTACAACTGTTACAAATATTTTATATGTTACGAAAGATGGAAGTGATACAAACACAGGAAGAAAACTTGGAGACGCAAAAGCAACAATTGCAGGAGCAGTTGGAGCAGCAACCTCAGGAACTGTTATTAAAGTTAGTGCTGGAACTTATATAGAAAATAACCCAGTTATTATTCCAGAACAAGTAAGCATTATTGGTGATAGTCTGAGAGAAGTATCAGTATCACCACAAAATGCAAATCAAGATTTGTTTTATGTTGCAAATGGTGATTATGTTGCCGAAATGTCTTTTACTGGGTCATTAAATTCTGGTAAGGCAATTGTTGCATTTAATCCAAGTCAAGTTGGATATTTCAATCAGTCACCTTATGTGCAGAACTGCACTAACTTTATTCCAAATAGTATTGGTTTGAAGATTGATGGAAATAATGCAATAGGACCATTAAAGTCAATGGTTGTGGACTCTTATACTCAATATAATCAAGGTGGTATTGGAGTTTCAATTACAAATGAAGGATATGCCCAGCTAGTTTCTATTTTTACCATTTGTGATGATATTGCAATTTTCTGTGGTTCTGGTAGTGCCTGCGATTTAACGAACTCTAACTCATCATTTGGTAATTTTGGTTTAGTTGCCGATGGTGTTGGACCAAAGAAATATACAGGAATTATTACAACTGCCGCAGATGCAAATAGTGATACTTTTGTTTTGGATTTAAATGTTCCAACCCTGAATGTAAGTAATGCTCTTTATGATAATGTGAGTGGAATTGTTACGGTCACTACATCTTCAAATCACAACTTTAATGTTGGAATGGGTGTTTCAATTGCCGAATTGAAATTTACCTGTTCTTCGGCAAATGCAGTTACTAATTATAATATCAGCACTGCAAATTATACTAGTACGACTGGTATTTTAACCGTAACGACATCTACTAATCATAATTTTACTGTTGGTATTAGTGTTACGATGTCTAATTTGGTATTTTCTTGTAATTCTGGAAGTGGTATATCTACGGCATATTTTCCACCGGCACCTGGTGATAATAATGGAGATTCAAATTATGTATTTAATGTAATCTCAATACCTGCATCTAATCAGTTTGTGGTGAATGTAGGAACCTCTACAATTACTCATAATTATGTGAATAATGGTATTGTATCAATCAGTACGATTGCAAATTTCCCTTCTGGAAACTTTGGATATGTTTTTGAGGTTGCTGCTATTGGTGCCGCAAATAGTTTCTCTGCCTATGTTGGAGTTTCTACACGCACTCATACCTATAATTCTGGTGGAACTGTTAAAATAAATACCACAAGACCTTATGATGGTCAGGTAGTGTATTTTGATGAACTTTATTATACCGTTGGTAGTGTGACTGTTGGTTCTGGTGGAACTGGTTATACTCAAAATGTAGACATTACCTTTAGTGACCCAAGTGAACCCTGGGGAGTTTCTGCAACTGCCGTAGGTGAAGTTACGAATGGTTCTGTGACTTCTGTGGAAATGGTTTCTAATGGAAGAGGATACACAGGAATACCAACAGTGACTTTTGCATCACCCAACTCTGGGATAAATACTGCAACAGGAACCGCAAATCTAATTCCTACTTATTATTCTATATTAAGGTCAACACCAATATCTGGTGGTATTTGTACGATTACGGTGAATGATAATGTTCCTTATGCAGTTGGTCTTGGATCAACTGTTCCTTTCTTTAAGCAAAGTCGGGTATTAGCATCAGGACATTCTTTGGAATACATTGGTTCTGGAACTAATATTAATGGTGCTCTTCCTAATCAAGGTGGAGTTCCAATTCAAGAAAATGAAATTGATATGAGAAATGGTGGTTTGGTTGTATTTACATCCACAGACCAAGCAGGAAACTTTCGTATTGGTGATGGTGTTGTGATTAATCAACAAACCGGAACTATTTCTGGTACTTTTTATTCTAAGAGTTTGTTCTCTACAATGACACCATTCATACTCGCATTAGGAGGAGATTAAAAAATGGCATTAGCACTTAATGTATTTCAAACAATTACGGCAGTTGTATCTACAAGTCCAACAACAGTATATACCGCACCTGTTGGTTATACCGGTGTTGTTCTTTTGGCTCAAGTCGCAAATATTGGTGCATCTTCTTATGATGTTTCATTATCACATCAAAGAAGTGTAGTTGGAGTAGCAGTCACCACCGAAATGTTAAAACAATATCCAATCTCGGCAAATGATACTGCAAATCTTCTTGCCGGAAAGTTAGTCTTGGAAAGTGGAGATAAGTTAGTTTTATCTGGTAGTAATGCATCCAACTTGAAGTTTATTGGTAGTATTTTGGAAACTCTTAACTAATAATGGCAAAGTATCTCAGTAATCGTCAACAAAATCTTAAGATTGGTATTGTTTCTTATACCGAAGATAAAACAGTACTTGAGGTTACTGGTAAGGTTGGTATTGGAACCACGAATGCAACAAGTAAACTTCACGTTGTTGGTGATGCAAGAATTACTGGTGTTGTAACTGCCACTACATTTGTAGGTGCTCTTACTGGTACAGCATCATCAACAACTAATATTCCAAATCTGACTGGTGCTATTACATCTAATAACACCACAACATCATTAGGTTCTTTTACATCTGCTAATCTATTAACAGCACTTACAGATGAGACTGGTTCTGGTTCTGCTGTATTTGCAACAAGTCCTACTCTAGTCACTCCAGTATTAGGTGCTGCTAGTGCAACAAGTATTAATGTTTCTGGTATTGCTACTATCAATCAACTGGATGTAAATCAACTATCTCCTGATGGTTCTAATTATGGTACTGTACTTTATGTTCCTGTTGCTAATGGTTCTGGTGGATGGAATTGGGCAACAGTTGCAAGTGCAGGTGCAGGAAATCTGAATGGTATTGATATTCGTGAAGAAGGAACGATTGTAGGTACTGCTGGAAGTACGACAACTATTGATTTCCGTGGTAATAACATTATTGCAACTGGAACTGCTGGTGGTGCAATTGCGACTGTGAGAGTATCTGATACTCCAACTTTTGATAGTCTTGTAGTTTCTTCTGGTTTTGTCGGTATAGGAACCACGAATGCAACAAGTAAACTTTCTGTGGTTGGTGATGCAAATATTACTGGTGTTGTAACTGCCACCACATTCGTTGGAGCACTTACTGGTATTGCAGCATCTGCAACACAACTAGTTACACCAAGAACTTTTCAAATTACTGGTGATGTTGTTGCTTCTCCAATCAGTTTTGATGGAACTGGTAATGTATCATTAGCAGCAACAATACAACCAAATAGTGTTGGACTTGGAACTGATACGACCGGTGATTATGTAAGAGACATTACCGGAACCGTAAATCAAATTAGTGTAAGTGCAACTTCTGGTGAAGGTTCTACACCTATATTAAGTATTCCTAGTCAATTCACTGCACCACAAGACGTAACAGTTACAAGAGATTTATTAGTTAGTCGTAACTTAAATGTAAGTGGTAATATTACGATTGGTGGAACATCTGCGACTTTATTTACAACCGAACTTAAAATAGCAGACCCTGATATTGTTCTTGGATTTAGAACCGACGGAAGTGGTAATGATATTTCTAATGATAATACTGCAAATCACGGTGGTGTTGCACTTGCATCTACCGAAGGAACACCATTAGTTCAGTTATTCATTGCTGGGATTGAGACTAATCCTGCAACATATAAGAAAATAATGTGGTTTAAGTCTGGTACTTTTGCCGGACTTGGAACTGATGCCTGGTTGATTAACTATGCCGTTGGTATTGGTTCTACTCAATTTCCAACAGGTACAAGACTTGCTGCTGGTAATGTTCAGTTTACACAAAATGATTTATCAGTTGTAAGAAATATAAACTCATCAGGTATCGTTACTGCTACTACATTCGTTGGAGCACTGACTGGAACAGCAACTTCTACAACTAATATTCCAAATCTGACTGGTGCTATTACATCTAATAACACCACAACATCATTAGGTTCTTTTAGTTCTGCTAACCTTGCAACAGCACTTACTGATGAGACTGGTTCTGGTTCTGCTGTATTTGCTACTTCACCAACTCTTGTAACTCCTGTATTAGGTGCTGCTAGTGCAACGAGTATTGTAGTTTCTTCTGGTTCTACATTCACCAATGGGCCTATATTAGTAGGAACAGGAACTTCTACAGGAACTGCATCACAACCACTTCAAGTTACTGGTGGTGCTTATGTTTCTGGTTCTGTTGGTATAGGAACCACAAATCCAACATCAAAACTTGATGTCGTTGGTGATATCAAAGTATCTGGTGTTTCTACATTAGGAACCGTAAAGATATCTTCTGGTATTATTAGTGCAACAGTTGGTGTAGTCACTTATTATGGTGATGGTAGCAATCTTCAAGGTGTAAATGCATTTAATGTTATTAACCAAGACATTAATTCAACACCAGTATTTCCTACATTTGCTTCTAATACTGGCGTAAGTAGTGTTGGTATATCTACTACAAAGTTAGTTTTTATACCTGCAACTGGAAGACTTGGTATTGGAACTACATCCCCACAATATTCGTTAGATAGTATAGGTGATATAAATAGTTCTACAATAGTTAGAGCCAAAGGAATTGACATCCTTGAAGAAGCTATGAGACTTGCAATTGCATTAAGTTAATAAAAATGGCAAATACCTATAAGTTAAAAACGAAAACAAATATTGGAATTACGACTGTTGGGATTTATACTGTCCCGGCATCAACTACTACGATTATTATTGGTATTGCACTTGCAAATATTTCTGGAACCGGAGTAAATGTAGGAGTTGGTATTACAAGAGTATCGGCAGAAAGTATAAAACTAATGAAAAATGTTCCAATTCCACAAGGTTCTACTTTGGAGTTTATGGCAGGAAATAAAATGATATTAGAAGCAACTGATACTTTAACAATTATTAGTGATACTGTAAGTAGTATAGATGCATCTGTGTCAATTATGGAGATGACATAAGATGGCACTTACAAAAGTTAGTGGAGGTATTCTTCAAGACAATCTTAATATTGTTGGTGTGATTACTGCTTCTGCTTTTGTGGGTAGTGGTGTAGGACTTACAGGTATTACCGGTGGTGCATCACAGATTTATGATAATACAGTATTTGCTTATCAAAATGTGATTGATGCTAATATTATTGTTGCTTTGCCATTTAAGGCAGCGGCGATTTATACTGATCCTGATGTAACTGTTGATATTGAGTCTGGTATTCAATTAAGTATTGATGATGGTTGTGTTCTAAATATTATAGACTTATGACATTACCAATACAAATATTTACCGATAATGCTTTTAGATCGGTTCAAAAGAATGTAGTTGGAACTAATATTACATTAGCATCACCTTATAAGACAGGATTTATTGCAATGGATCCAGAGTCAACTGTTGATATTGAACCTGGAATTGAACTTACGATTGATGATGGATGTGTTTTGATTATCACAGAAAACTAATCATAAATAACTAAAAAGAAAGTTCAAGATGTCAACATTAAGAGTAGACAATATAAAGTCAAGAACTGGCACAACAGTTACTATTCCAGAGACTAATACTCTTGCGGTGACAGGTATTGTTTCTGTGACAAGCACTGGCAGTATTACAAATGCCGGTAATTTAACTAATACTGGATCTTTAACGAACTCTGGTAATGTGAATATTACTGGTGGTATTACAACGGTTGGTGGTTCCGCAACGATTAGTGGAAATGTTTTTATTTCTGGTATTACAACTATTTCAGGTAATCTAGTTAATACCGGAACATTTACACAGTCTGGAACTTTTTCACCAGCGAATATTAATACTTCTGGCATCATTACCTGTAATGGACTTACGGTCAATGGTACTCAAACGATTGTAAATACTACTTCATTAGAAATCGCAGATAAGAATATTGGTATTGGTAGCACAAGTTCTCCAACTGATATTCTTGCAGATGGTGCTGGTATTACGATTTATGGATCTACAAATAAGACAATCACCTGGGAAAGAGACACTGGATGCTTTGAGTATAACCAACCAAGTAAGTTTAGAGGTGTTATAGAAACAGTATCTACCGGATCTACTTATGACCTAGGTGGTGGTAGAGTTGTTCTTGAGTTAGATGTAAGAAATGCAACGACTTATACTCATAGTTTATCAAATGGTAGTGTAGGTATTGTATCCTTTAAGAATATGCCTGCTGATACTGGTGTTTCTAATGGTACAACGATTACCGTTATCTTTACACAGAACGCAACAGGAACTGCAAACACAACGGCAGCAACTGGTATTGGAACTAACTGTTTTGTGATTGGATTTGAGGATGGTTCAGCAGTTGCATCAGGTATCTCAACAAGAGCACTGGTAGGTACTGCAACTACTGTGACACTTTCTACGACTGCAAGTGATAGAGATTTTGTATCATTCTTCGTGCATTATACTGGTGGTACTAATACTGTTGCAAGTAGTTATCAGGTTTATGCCACCAAGAATGGTGGGTTCCGTCAAGGTACTGTAGGAGTTTGATATTATGGCACCTCTTTTTACTGGGTTGAGATTAGGGTTTGGTAGGAGTGCTGAGGTTGCTGCTGCTGAGACTGCTTCTTGGTCTGATTTTACTTCAACTGCAACATTCTCTTATACTGGAAGTGATCAAACCTGGACAGTTCCTGGGAGTACAACAAAAATAGGAGTTTTTATTTGGGGTGCTGCTGGAGGATCTTATTATGGTTTACGTACTGCAAATGATTATGCCTCTGGAGGTTCTGGTGGATATACAGAATCTATTATTTCAGTAATTCCTGGTGAAACTTTATATGTTGTAGTTGGACAGGGTGGAGGAGGATCTAACTTTGCACCTGCTACTTATGGTGGAGGTGGTGCAGGTGGTGGAACTCCAAGAGGTGCCGGTGAACACGGAACAGCAGGTGGTGGATTATCTGGTGTTTTCTCTGGTCCTGGCACAGTATTTACTGGAGCAACACAAAATCCTCCCGCCATTCCTAGAGCAATGGCGATTGCTGGTGGAGGAGGTGGATATGGTCTTGGTGGACTGTACAGAGTTCCAAGTGGTTATGACTCTGATACCAGTCAATTGAACCCAGAAGGACTTTCTTTACCTGGTCCAGCACCATTATCTTATGTCTATGGAAATATGTATCATGCTGCTGGTGGTGGTGGATTGCTTGGTGAAAATGCTGGAAGACCTGCAGCTTCGCCAGTAGCAAGTTATCCTTATGTTATTGGATATCCAGGAGGAACTGCTGCTGGTGGAGGATCACAAACAGCAGGAGGAACTCAGGTTGATGGTTCCACTGCTGACGGACAAGCAGGAACTCAATTGCGAGGTGGTGATGCTGCAAATTCTCCATACGAATATGCTGGAGGTGGTGGCGGAGGCGGATGGTATGGAGGCGGCGGTGGCCATTCTGGGTGGCCATCTCCAGTATATGGACCTGGTGGTGCTGGATCTGGTTTTATTGGTAACACGACACTTACATATCCTGGAACCGGAAGTTCTTTCTCTAATGTATGGACAGGTCCCAGTCCTCACAATGCTAGAAATTATTTTCTTGCATTTACTACAAATTCACCAAGAGCAACTGGTCCAATTTCTCCAGGAAATTCACCAATATACACATCTCCAAACTCATCTTCATATTATCCAGGATCTGCTGGAAAAGCGCCTGTTACTGGTCCAGGAGCATTAACTGGAAATCCTGGATATGTTGTAATTAGATATTAGAATAATTTTATACAAATAAACAAAAAGAATGCGTATATTGTGGAATAACAATTCATGATATTGATTTTGATTTAATTTGACACTCTAACCAAACTCATATATAATACTCCTGAATACATTATAAGAACATATGGCTCTACAGTCCGTTTGGTATTATTCAAACCTACCAGAAGATATCGTAAATATCATAGAAAGAGATCTCACAGAAAACTTTGATCCCTCAATGGGAGACTCAAGACTTCACGGTGATGCTCTCAACAAAGAAAAAAGAAACTCACAAAATACCTGGATACCAACAACTCACTGGGTTGCTGGGTTCTTATGGCACTACGTACAAAGAGCAAATCGTGAGAACTTTCTGTATGACCTGAGGAATATTGATGGTGAAAGTTTACAATATACTCGTTATGAGGCAGGGCAGTTTTATGGATGGCATAATGATGCAGGTCTTGCAACACAATACAAGCCTCAGTCAGTTGGTAATCGTGCAGAAGGACTTGCAAATGACTTTGTGAATGAGAATATTGAGTTAGTAAGGAAACTTTCATTCTCATTACAACTTTCGGATCCTGATGATTATGAGGGTGGCAACGTACAACTTTTAGATGAAGCAGGGAGTAGTTATATTGCACCAAGAAAGCGTGGAACTATTGTACTTTTTGACTCTCGTACTCAACACAGAGTTCTTAAAGTCACAAAAGGAACTCGTAAGAGCATTGTAGGTTGGGTGGTCGGAAAAAGATGGTGTTGAACCCCGATGGAGATAATACTATAAGAGGACATAAACTATGGAACAAATGAACGAACTGCAACTACAATGGCAGGAAAGGACGAATACAGGAACTTCTTGGACTCATAACGAAGAGTTTGATAAAAATGGATACCTGGTTATCAAGGACTTATGGGACCCAGAAGAACTTTATCATCCACTTCCACCAGAAAGAGGACAGATAAACTACTGGGGCAAGAATATGGATCAGTTCAATCACGATCCAGTAGAACAACAAGTAGAAGGGTCTCTTGCAAGATACTGGCACCCACAATATCGTAAGATACATACTGGTATTCGTCTCAAACTAGAAGAAGCACTAGGTCGTAAACTTTATAATACTTATTATTATGATCGTTTTTATTTCCCAGGACAAGCACTTTTAAAACACGCAGATAGGGATGCCTGCGAGATTTCTGTGAGTGTTCACATTAGCACCAACCTAGAAGGTAAAGATGCTGATTGGCCTATTTGGATCAAAACACCAGATACTTATACTGATAAAAAGAAAAAGGATGTAGTATTGGTTCCTGGTGAGAACCGTTCAGTGGTTCTACACGCAGGTGATGGAATGGTTTATGAAGGTTGTTCTCGTCCTCATTGGAGAGATCCTATGCCTGGTGGAAAGAAAAGTAAAAAACTCTTTGGTAAAAATATTGAACTTTACTATCATCAAATATTTTTTCATTATGTTTTACAGGACGGTCAAAGAGCACATTGTGCCTGGGATAAAGCACGATAAACAACAGGAGGTTTTATACCTCCTTTTTTGTATATTGACATTATCTAAAAACTATTATAAAATAATAGTGTTATACTGCTGTCATATAACTAATGACCATACAAAACTTTTGTCACTACGACACGATACCCGAAGATATAATGAATATTCTTACTCGGGATTTGGAAGAAACATTTGATATTCAACTTGAAACATCAAAACTTTATGGTGGTGGAGAGGATATCTCAAAAAGAAGATCAAGAAATGCCTGGGTTCCTACTACTCACTGGATTGCAGGATTGATATGGAACTATATTGATCGTGCAAATCAAGAAATATTTCATTATGATCTGAATAATATTGATGGTGAGTCAATGCAATATACACACTATGGGCTGAATGAGTATTATGGATGGCATCAGGACGAGGGACTTTCTACAATGTATAAACCAGTTGCAGCAGGAATGCGTGGTGAAAATCAAGCACAAGATTATATTAACAGTCAGTGTGAAAAAGTAAGAAAACTCACTTGTATTTTACAACTTTCACACGATGAGGATTATTCTGGTGGAAATGTACAGATCAGAGATGATAATGGAAAGTCATATTTTGTTCCCAGAAAGAGAGGAACACTTTTCTTTTTTGACTCAAGACTTAATCATAGAGCAATGAAAGTCAAAAGTGGGTTGAGAAAAAGTCTGATTTCTTGGACTATTGGAAATCGTTGGAAATAGGAGGTAAAAAAATGAATCAACATCTAAAAAGAATTCCACAAGAACTTCGTAATGAAATAGACATTCAGGCAATGAGAAACTCATTATCTTCTCCGACAGGTGATAGTGAGTTTGATCGTATTGGTTGTCGTATTATTCGTAATATATGTGATCCAGAACTGCTGATTTGTCCGGTACCAGAACTAAAAGGACAGTTTAGTTATTATGGAGATTATCATAAGTTCTCACATATTCCAGTTGAACAACAGGTTCCTGGTTCTTGTGCTCGTTATAACTATCCATTCTTTAAAGAAGCACACGCAGTTGTAAGAAAAAATATAGAAAAATCTATTGGTACTCAACTTTATCAAACTTATTATTATGATCGTTTTTATAGTCCCGGACAAGATTTAAAGTATCATATTGATCGTGATGCCTGTGAGATTTCTTGTACCATTCATATTAGTACAAATCTTAAAGACAAATATCCCATTTTGATTAAGACAATGACCGGTGAAGTGATCAGTGCAAATCTTAAATCTGGTGATGGATTACTTTATAAAGGATGTCAGATGCCTCACTGGCGTGAGAAAATGCCCGGTGTCAAAAGAAACTTTATTCGTAAAATATTAGGAATGAAAGAACTTTATTATAGTCAGATTTTTATGCACTATGTTCTTGCAAATGGAACAAGATCACATTGGGCAGGAGATAAAGGAACAAAATGAAATCTCCACTCTTCTCTTACCCCTCTTATCAGTATCAAGTTGCTGATTGGGACTTCAAACGTAAAGGATTACTCAATCGTATAAACTCTCAAAAGTTCGTAAGAACTTCTATACAAACC
>OFRD01000592.1_pt1 | contig 13712 bp, 12 predicted proteins | sample 1543041 | NCBI WGS metagenome assembly OFRD01 (sample SAMN07774234, study PRJEB24372) | wastewater metagenome | isolation source: Exp Tend CN 100WW | collected 2016-02
AAGCGGCGACCCAGGAGTTGGAAGACGGTGTTTTCTGACATGGGGGCGGGGTCCTTGCAGGGTAGTGAGCGGGTTTACCGGCCCCAGCGCAACACCATGGGGTCCAGACGCTTGGCCGTATCGATCAGACCGGCGCGGGTGTCGGGGTGCATGGCGGGGAAGGGGTGGCGGCCGGCTTCGCAAGCGATCACACCACCTTCTTTCATCAGGGCCTTGGCGGTGAGTATGCCGCCCTGGCGGTTTTCAAAATTGATGAGCGGCAGCCACTGCTGGTAGTGGTCGGCGGCCTCGTCACGACGGCCGGCGGCATAGGCGTCCACAATCTTGCGGATGCCGTCGGGGTAGGCACCGCCGGTCATGGCACCGGTGGCACCGGCGTCCAGGTCGGGCATGAGCACGCGTTTTTCGGGCGACAGGATTTTGGAGGTTTCGCCCATGAAGCGCACGCCCGACACCACCAGCGTGGTGGCGGCGTGGTCGCGGCCGAAGCGGGCCATCTCCAGCGAGTCGCTCACCAGGCCGCCGGTTTCTTCGGCCAGATCCTGCAAGTCCGGGTGCACGTAGTAGTGCGACACCATGACCGCGTTCTTTTCTTTCAGCAGGCGGCGGATTTTGTCTTTCAGCGCGGCGCGCTCGGCCGGGCCGGGTTCGACCGGCACGCGCGCCCAGGCGTGTTTGGTGGCGCAAACGCTGCCGCTGGCGGCCGCGTCTTGCTGCGGCTGCTCGTATTCAACATCCATCATGGTTTTGGCAATGTTCATCACAGATCCTTAAAACGGAGTTTCAGTGCAGACTAACTTGTACTCAAGTTAGGTCGGAACTAAAACGCATGGAAAAGTCAATCGCCTGCACGTCTTTGGTCAAGGCGCCGATCGAGATGCGATCCACGCCGGTGGCGGCAATGTCGCGTACGGTGTCCATATTGACGCCGCCCGAAACTTCCAGAATAGCGCGTCCGGCGTTGATCTGCACCGCCTCGCGCAGCATGGCCAGACTCATGTTGTCGAGCAGCACCATGGTGGCGCCCGCATCCAGCGCCTCGGTCAGCTGGGCCAGGGTTTCAACCTCGATTTCGACAAACTTGGCAGTCGGCGCCACAGCGGCGGCGCGCGCCAGCACGGCGCTGACACCCCCGGCGGCGGCGATGTGGTTTTCCTTGATCAGCACGGCGTCATACAGGCCGATGCGGTGGTTCGTGCCGCCACCGGTGCGTACCGCGTATTTTTGCGCCAGGCGCAGGCCGGGCAGGGTTTTGCGCGTGTCCACGATCTGGGCGCGGTTGCCCGGCACGCTGTTGACCGCGTCGCAGTAGCTGGCGGTTTTACTGGCGACGGCGCTGAGCAGCTGCAGGAAATTGAGGGCGGTGCGTTCGGCGGTCAGCAGCGCGCGGGCCGGGCCTTGCATCTCCAGCACCACCTGGTCGGGGGTGCAGCGTTGACCCTCCTGCACATGCCAGACAGTGCGGATGCCGGGATCCACCTGTTGCAGGGCCGCTTGCGCCCACGGAATGCCGCAGATCACGGCGGCTTCGCGCGCCAGCACATAGGCGTTGGCCTGGCGACTGGCGTCGATCAGACCGGCGGTCAGGTCGGCAGCGCCGACATCTTCCTGCAGCGCGCGGGCGGCATCCAGCTGGGCCAGTTCCGCCACAGCGCTGGCGGAGAAATCAAAAAAGCTTGTCATAACAACATTTCACTCAGTCAATGGGGTTGTGCGCCACGATGGCGCAGGGTTGGATCGTCTTCCAGCTGCTACGAAATAGATAGCTACTCACGCATGTTCTACGAGGGCTAGAGGCCAATTTCTTATAAGAACCTATCCAGAATCTTGCGGCTTTCCTTGCTCAGCTGCACCGGGTCGCGAATCAGGAACTGGATGCCGTGCGAGTCGGTCACCAGCAAAATGGTGCCACCGACACGGCGAATGTCCTCATTGCCACGCAGCACAAAGCTGGTGTCACCCCGGTCAGTCTTTACCAGCCAGGTACAGGGGGTGGAGAAGCTGGTCACGCTGTCAATGCTCAAAATCTCGGGCGTGAATTCACGGGTGGCGAGCGCCTCGCGGATCAGGCTTTGTGCGGGCTCGGCCAACTCGTTGAGGCGATCCACCCAGGCCACTTCATGGCCATCGGTGTACACCAGGGCAATGCCGACTTCAGGCGACTGGATGGGAAACGCCCGCACCGGCACCACGCCGTCATACACATCCCCCTGCGGAGTCGTCAGAACCAGGCGGCCAAACGAATTGCGGTTTAACTCAAAAGTGGTAAGGGCCATGGCCGTGCTGCTGCTCATTCGCTGTCCTTTGCGTCATCCATGTCTACATCCATATTGCGCGCCTGCGCCTGGTAGAGGTTGAAGTAGGCGCCCTCGGCGGCCATCAGCGCGTCGTGCGTGCCCACCTCCACAATCTTGCCGCGATCGAGTACCACCAGGCGGTCGGCGCGGTGCAGGGTGGACAGGCGGTGCGCAATGGCAATGGTGGTGCGGCCTTGCACCAGGTTCTCCAGCGCCTTCTGGATTTCCTTCTCGGTCTCGGAGTCCACCGACGAGGTGGCTTCGTCCAGAATCAAAATGCGCGGATCGATCAGCAGCGCGCGGGCAATCGAGATGCGCTGGCGTTCGCCGCCGGACAGGCCCTGGCCGCGCTCGCCCACCATCGAGTCGTAGCCCTGCGGCAGGCGCAGGATGAACTCATGGGCATGCGCGGCACGGGCGGCTTCAATGATTTCGGCCTGGGTGGCATGCGGCTTGCCATAGGCAATGTTCTCGGCAATGGTGCCAAAGAACAGGAACGGCTCCTGCAGCACCAGCCCGATGTGGCGCCGGTAGTCGGCAATCGGGAAGGCGCGCACATCCACGCCATCGACGCGAATCGAACCTTCGGACACGTCATAGAAGCGGCAGATCAAATTGACCAGCGTGCTCTTGCCCGAGCCGCTGTGGCCGACCAGGCCAATCATCTCGCCCGGCTCAATCGTCAGGTTGATGCCCTTGTTCACCTCGCGGTTACCGTAGCGAAAGCTCACATCGGTCAACTCAATGCGGCCTTCCACCCGCTCCAGCTTCACCGGATTCGTCGGTTCGGGCACGCTGGAGACGTGGTCCAGAATGTCAAAAATGCGCTTGGCCGCCGAGGCTGACTTTTCGGTCACCGAGACGATGCGACTCATGGAGTCCAGACGGCCATAAAAGCGGCTGATATAGGCAATAAAGGCCATCAGCACCCCCACCGTGATTTCGGATTTGGACACCAGCCAGATACCAAATGCCCACACCACCAGCAGCCCCAGTTCCGTCAGCAGGGAGACGCTGGGCGAGAACAGGGACCAGATTTTGTTGATCTTGTCGTTCACCGCCAGATTGTGTTTATTGGCTTCGCGAAAGCGCGCCGCCTCGCGTTGTTCCTGGGCAAAGGCTTTGACCACGCGCACGCCGGGAATGGTGTCGGCCAGCACGCTGGTGACTTCGGACCAGACGCGGTCAATCTTCTCGAACCCGGTTTGCAGCCGGAAGCGCACAGCGCGGATCATCCAGACGATGAAAGGCAGCGGCACCAGCGTGACCAGCGCCAGCCAGGGGTTGATGGAGATCAGGATGACCGCCGTCATGATCAGCATCAGAATGTCGCTGGCAAAGTCGAGCAGGTGCAGCGACAGGAACACGCAGATGCGGTCACTCTCGCTGCCAATGCGCGACATCAGATCACCGGTGCGTTTGCCGCCAAAGTACTCCAGCGACATGCGCAGCAGGTGCTCGTAGGTCGTGGTGCGCAAATCGGCGCCAATGCGCTCGGACACCAGCGCCAGGATGTAGGTCTTGGCCCACGACAGGCCCCACGCCAGCAGGGCGGCACCGAACAGGCCCGACAGGTAAGTCGCCACCAGCATCGGGTCGATGTGCTGGCCGTTTTGAAACGGAATCAGCACCTCGTCCATCAAGGGCATGGCCAGATACGGCGGCACCAGACTGGCCGCCGTCCCCAAGAGGGTCAGCACAAAGCCCGCCAGCAACTGGCCGGAATAGGGTTTGGCAAAGCGCCACAGGCGCAGCAGCGTCCAGGTGGACGGTGGCGTGTGCATGACTTTGGTGCAGATCGGGCACTCGTCCTGCTCGGGCGCCAGCGGCGCCTTGCAGCTGGGGCAACGGTGCCCCTCGGGCAGCGCGGCAGGCTGGCCGGTGACGGCGCTCTCCAGATAAATCTGGAACTGATCCAGCAGCCGGATCGCATGCAGGTTGCGTCCGAGGGTGAAACGCCAGCTCGCCAGGCGCCCTTGCGCATCCAGCAACTCCAGATGCGCAACCCCGGCATGGTCATGGTGCTGGAGCGCCAAACCCGGCCGATAGGCCCAGCTTTGCCAACTGGCATCGGGCGCCCGACTCAGCAGACGCTGGTTGGTGACCAGCACCCAGGCTTTGACAAAACAAAGTTTTGTATCAAGGTCAACCTCCAGCGTGGCTAAAACGTTCTCTCCAGTTTGGAGCTGCGCTTGGATGTCCAAGCGCAAGTCAGCCGGAATGTCGTTCAACAAGGGGTCTAAGGCAGGAATTTCGTTTGTCATTTAGGCCTGGTGATTCTGCGAAGGGACGGTCAAAAGCCGACCCAGATGCTGTTGCGAATTGCAATAAACTTAACGATATTACGGTTAACACCGTTTCTTAAAATTGATGATGACGTTACGGTCGTACCCATGTCAGGCGTGCGATAGCACCAACGGCGAATTCGCCCGCAATACTTGATTGCCAAACCAGTTTAGATTCCATGACGACGAAGAATATTCAATTGCTGCGGGTAACCCATCTGCGCGGCCCCAATATCTGGACGTACCGTCCGGTGATCGAAGCCTGGGTCGATATTGGCGCGCTGGAAGACTTCCCCTCCAACGCCATCCCCGGATTTTATGAGCGTTTGACGGCCATGCTGCCCAGCCTGGCAGAACACCGCTGCGGCGTCGGTGAACCGGGCGGCTTTCTGGAGCGCTTGCGTGAGGGTACCTGGGCCGGGCATATCCTGGAACACGTGGTGCTGGAGTTGCAAAACCTGGCCGGCATGCGCACCGGTTTCGGTAAAACCCGCCAGACCCCGGTGCGCGGCGTGTACAAGATGGCTTTCCGCACCCGGCAGGAACAGGTCGGCCGCGCCGCACTGGACGCTGGCCGTGATCTGCTGATGGCCGCCATTGACAACACGCCCTATGACGTGGCCGCCGCTGTGGCCAGCCTGCATGACATGGTGGACTCGCGCTGCCTGGGCCCCAGTACCGCCCACATCATCGAAGCGGCCACCGAGCGCGGCATTCCCCACATCCGGCTGACCGACGGCAATCTGGTGCAACTCGGCTACGGCGCCAGCCAGCGCCGCATCTGGACGGCAGAAACCGACCGGACCAGTGCCATTGCCGAAGAAATTGCCAGCGACAAGGACTTGACCAAATCATTGCTGCAGTCGTGCGGCGTGCCGGTGCCGCAAGGTTGTCTGGTTGACACGGCGGACGAGGCCTGGGAGGCGGCACAGGACATCGGCCTGCCGGTGGCCATCAAACCCGAAGACGGCAACCATGGCCGCGGTGTGTCGCTGGACTTGTACAAGCGCCAAGACATCGAAGCCGCTTTTCTGCTGGCCGAACGCAAAGGTGGCGGCCGGGTCATCGTCGAACAGTTCATTCCCGGCAACGAACACCGTCTGCTGGTGGTGGGCAAACGCGTCGTGGCTGCGGCACGCGGCGAAACAGCGTGGGTCACAGGCGATGGCCTGTCCACCATTCTGGAACTGGTCAACAGCCAGATCAACACCGACCCACGCCGGGGCGCTGGCGAGGAGTTCCCCTTGAGCGTGCTCGAAATACTGGGCTCCGATGCGGAGGTGAATCTGGAAATCGAACGCCAGGGTTTGACGGTTCAGTCGATTCCCGCACCCGGGCAAAAAGTACTGATCCAGCGCAACGGCAACGTCGCCTACGACGTCACCGACCTGATTCACCCCAGCGTGGCCGCTGCCGCTGCGCTGGCCGCACGCGTCGTCGGACTCGATATTGCGGGTGTCGATATGGTGCTGGAAGACATTTCCCGACCGTTGACGCAACAGCGTGGCGCCGTGATTGAGGTCAACGCCAGCCCCGGCCTGCTGGCTCACCTGAAACCTGCCGATGGTCAGCCGCGCCCGATTGGCAAGGCCATCATCGAGCATCTGTTCAAGACCGAGCAAAGCGGCCGTATTCCCGTCGTCGGCATCACCGGCACGCAAAACACCACGCGCATTGCCCGTTTGATTGCCTGGCTGCTCCATATCAAGGGCCTGCACGTGGGTCTGGCCTGCCGTGACGGCTTCTATCTGGGCGCCCGTCAGGTCGAGGCCAAAGACAGCACCCAGGGCGAGGCGGCCCAGCGCCTGCTGATCAACCGCTGCGTGGAGGCCGCCGTGTTCGAGAACAGCAGCCGCATGATCCTGAGCGAAGGACTGGCCTATGACAAGTGCCTGGTCGGCGTGGTCACGGATGTCAGCGACTTTGAATCCCTGGCCGAGTTCTACATTGACACGCCCGACAAGCTGTACAACGTGGTGCGAACCCAGGTCGATGTGATTTTGCCGCAGGGCACGGCCGTGCTCAACGCCGCCGATCCCAAAGTGGTGGAAATGGCGGCCCTGTGCGACGGTCAGGTTATTTTTTACGCCCTGGATGCGCAGCTCGATGCCATCGTCACCCAACGCGCCAATGGCCATCGCGCCCTGTTTCTGCGAGACGCAAAGATCGTGCTGGCGCAAGGCCAGGACGAGATCGCGTTGATCCCGCTGTCCACCTTGAAACCCGCCAAAGCCGTCCAGCCCGACCTGGTGATGGCCGCCGTGGCCGCCGCCTGGGCGCTGGACGTCTCTCCCGAACTGATCGTTGCTGGCCTGAACACCTTTGAGTCAGACCCTAAAAATAATTATTGATCCTATGGACATCTCACGTATTCGTGCCCTGCGCGGCCCCAATCTCTGGAGCAACCACACCGCCATTGAGGCGGTGGTGACCTGCACCCCGGCAGAGTGCGTTATTGAAACCGGCAATGGTTTCGAGAGCCGCCTGCGGGCCCGCTTTCCGGATCTGAGCCCCTTGCAACCGACCGGTCAGGACAACACCGTACCACTGGCCCATGTGCTGGAACTGGTGGCGCTGGAGCTGCAAGCCCAGGCTGGCTGCCCGGTCACCTTCAGCCGCACCACCGCCACGCTGGAGCCCGCCGTGTACCAGGTCGTGGTGGAGTATTCGGAAGAAGACGTTGGCCGCCTGGCGCTGACACTGGCCGAAACCCTGTGCCTGGCGGCCCAGAACGACACCCCGTTTGACCTGGCACTGGCGCTGGAGCGCTTACGCGAACTCGACGAGGATGTGCGACTGGGGCCCAGCACGGGCGCCATCGCCCAGGCCGCCGTGGCACGCAATATTCCCTACCGCCGCATGACGCAGGGCAGCATGATCCAGTTCGGCTGGGGCAGCAAGCAGCGCCGCATCCAGGCCGCTGAAATGGACATCACCAGCGCCATTTCAGAAGCCATTGCCCAGGACAAACAGCTCACCAAAAAACTGCTGGCCGCCGCTGGCGTGCCGGTGCCGACAGGGCGTGAAGTGGACACGCCCGAAGATGCCTGGACGGCCGCCTGCGACATTGGTCTGCCGGTGGTGATCAAGCCCAAAGATGGCAACCAGGGCAAGGGCGTCACCGTCAATATCAGCTCGCGTGCCCAGCTGCTGGCCGCCTACGCCACCGCCGCCGCATTTGGCGATGAAATTCTGGTCGAACGCTACATTCCCGGCAACGACTTCCGCCTGCTGGTAATCGGCAACAAACTGGTGGCAGCGGCGCGGCGGGATCCGCCCAATGTGGCAGGCGATGGCATCCACACCATCCGCGAACTGGTGGAACAGGTCAACAAGGATCCACGGCGCGGCTCGGGCCATGCCACCTCGCTGACCAAAATCCGCTTTGATGACATTGCCCTGGCCTGCCTGGAGGCCCAGGGCTTTCATGCCGATCTGGTGCCGGCCCTGGGGCAACGGGTCACGCTGCGCCACAACGCGAATCTATCCACCGGCGGCTCGGCCACCGATGTGACAGACGATGTGCACCCGGAAGTCGCGGCGCGTGCCGTCGCGGCCGCGCAGATGGTGGGACTCGACATTTGCGGCGTCGACATGGTCTGCGCCAGCATCCTGCACCCGCTGGAAGAGCAAGGCGGCGGCGTGGTTGAAGTCAACGCCGCACCCGGCCTGCGCATGCACCTGTCGCCGTCCTACGGCAAGGGCCGCGCCGTGGGCGAAGCCATCATCGCCAGCATGTTTGGCGAACACGAAAATGGCCGCATTCCGCTGGTGGCCGTGACCGGCACCAACGGCAAAACCACCACCGTGCGCCTGATTTCGCACCTGCTGACGCAAAACGGTCTGCGCGTCGGCATGACCAATACCGATGGCGTCTACATTGACGGTCAACGCATTGATACCGGCGACTGCAGCGGCCCCAAGAGCGCACGCAATGTGCTGCAGCACCCCGACGTCGATGCGGCGGTGCTGGAAACCGCACGCGGCGGCATGTTGCGCGAAGGCCTGGCCTTTGACCGCTGCGACGTCGCGGTGGTCACCAATGTCGGCAGCGGCGACCACCTGGGACTGAACTACATCACCACCGTGGAAGATCTGGCCGTGCTCAAGCGCGTGATCGTGCAGAACATTGCCAGCACCGGCACCGCCGTGCTGAATGCGGCCGACCCGATTGTGGTGGCCATGGCCAAACACTGCCACGGCGCCGTCACCTTTTTTGCGGCTGACCGGCATCACCCCGTGATGGAAACCCATCTGGCGCAGGGACACCGCGCGGTCTTTGTCGAAGACGGTTGTCTGGTGGCGGCCCAAGGGGCACGACAGCACCGGGTGCCGCTCGCAGCGGTACCGATCACCCATCAGGGCGCCATCGGCTTTCAGGTGGAGAACGCCATGGCCTCGATGGCTGCGGTCTGGAGCCTGGGACTGGGCTGGGACACGATCGAGCGCGGACTGGCCAGCTTTGCCAACGACAGCGACAACGCCCTGGGCCGCTTCAACCTGTTCAGCTACCGGGGCGCCACGGTGATTGCCGACTACGGCCACAACCCGGACGCCATTGCCGCCCTGGTGCAGGCGGTCGAAAGCATGCCCGCGCAGCGCCGCTCGGTGGTGATCAGCGGCGCCGGTGACCGGCGCGACGAAGACATCCGCCAGCAAACCGAAATGCTCGGCCACGCCTTTGATGAAGTGGTGCTGTACCAGGACCAGTGCCAGCGCGGCCGGGCCGATGGCGAAGTACTGGCTCTGCTGCGCGCAGGCCTTGCCAACGCCACCCGCACCCAGGTCACGCACGAGATTCAGGGCGAGTTTCTGGCGATTGACACAGCGATGGACAGTTTAAAAGAAGGTGATTTGTGCCTGATCCTGGTCGATCAGGTGGAAGAAGCGCTGGCGCACATTGCGGCGCGGATTGCCAAAGACCAGCCCTGAGTGGCACTGGGCATCAGCCCCCTGCGGGGCTGATGCCAGACCGCTTCAGGCCAGCTCGTTGGCGGGGTCACGCCCCATCAACAAGGCCACGGCCTGCGCCGGTTGCAGCTGACCGTCCAGCAAGGCCACCACCGCTTCGGTAATCGGCATTTCCACACCCAGATGGCGGGCGCGTTGCAGCACGGTGCGGGCCGAATAAACCCCTTCTGCCACATGGCCCAGCGAAGCAACGGCCTGCTGCAGACTTTGCCCATTGGCCAGCGCCAGCCCGACTTGCCGGTTGCGTGACAAATCACCGGTCGCCGTCAGCACCAGATCGCCCAGACCACTCAAGCCCATGAAGGTGTCGGTTCGGGCGCCCAAGGCCACGCCGAGCCGCGTCATCTCGGCCAGCCCCCGGGTAATCAAGGCAGCCCTGGCATTGAGGCCCAGCTGCAGACCATCACACAGGCCGGTGGCAATGGCCAGCACGTTTTTAACCGCGCCGCCCACTTCCACCCCGACCAGGTCGTCATTGGCATAGACGCGCAGGGTCGGGCTGTGAAAGGCATCAACCAGGGCGGTACGCACCGCAGCATGGGCACTGGCCGCCACCAGCGCCGTCGGTTGACCCAAAGCCACTTCCTGGGCAAAACTCGGGCCACTGAGTACACCTGCTATCAAATCAGGAGCTACACGCGCTTGTATTTCGTGGGCTAGCAGCCCAAAAGACTCTGAAGCCGGGGCTTCAAAGCCCTTGCACAGCCAGGCCACCGGCACCCGGCAGGTCTGCAACTGCGCCAGCATGCCGCGCAAGCCCGCCATCGGCGTGGCCACAATCACCAGATCAGACTCGGCCACGAGCGGGCCGAGCTGCTCCAAGGCCTGCACGCTGATCTCCAGCGCGGGGGGGAATGTTATCCCCGGCAAGTAGCGGGCATTCTCACGCTGCGCCTGCATGGCCGACGCTTGTCCGGCATCACGCGCCCACAACGTGACCGCATGCCGCGCCTGCGGGTTGCGGCCTGCGCTGACGGCCAGCGCCGTGCCCCAGGCGCCCGCACCAAGCACTATTATTTTCATAGCAAACTAGGCCATCAATACCAGGGCAAGACGCCTGAATCGCTGCTTATTGTTACTGCGTCACCTGGGCCGCAGCATTGGCTTGCTGCTGCTCGTACATCGCCTGGAAGTTGAGTTCCGACAAATGCACCGGCGGAAAGCCGCCGCGCTGGATCAGGTCGGCGACATTGCCGCGCAGGTAGGGATACACGATTTGCGGGCAGGCGATGCCCATGATTTGGCCCATCTGCTCGGGCGGCATGTTGCGGACTTCAAAAATGCCGGCCTGCGTGGCTTCCACCAGAAATACGGTTTTTTCCTTGATCTTGGTCTGCACGGTCGCTGTCACCGTCACTTCAAACATGCCATCAGCCACCGCCATCGTGCTCACGCCCAGCTGGATGTCCACCGTCGGGGCTTCCTCTTCCAGCAGGATGCCGGGCGAGTTGGGCTGTTCCAGGGACGCTTCCTTGAGGTAGACGCGCTGAATTTGAAAAACGGGTTCTTGTTGTTCGGACATGGTTATTTCTTTCAGTTAAAACAAAGCCCGCTCGGGAATGTCCGAAACGGGCAGGATCAGGATCGGGGAAGATTATGTCAGGCGGGCGCGTTCAATAACGGCAGCAAACCGCCCTGTTTGTCCAGCGCCACCAAATCATCACAGCCGCCGACATGGGTCTGACCAATGAAAATCTGCGGCACGGTGCGCCGACCGGTGATTTCCATCATGCTCATGCGCTGGGCCGGATCGGTGTCGATGCGGACTTCTTCGATCAGCTCAACGCCTTTGGCCTTGAGCAGCTGCTTGGCCTGAATGCAGTAAGGACAAACGGCAGTGGTGTACATCTTGACGGCTTGCATGGGGTACTCCTTCAAAAATCAGGCTTTTTCAACCGGCAAATTGGCCGCTTTCCAGGCCTTCAAGCCACCGCCCAGGGACTGCGCCTGTTCATAACCCAGTTTTTTGACCATCGCCACGGCACTGTGCGAACGGGCACCGGACTGGCACACCAGAATCACCGGCAGCGCCTTGTTCTTCACCACGGCCGGTAATTTTTGTTCCAGCTGACTCACTGGAATGTTTTTGGCACCGCCCACATGGCCTGCGGCAAACTCATTGGCTTCGCACACATCAATGACCACTGCTTTTTGCCGGTTGATGAGCTGCACCGCGCCTTCGGCGGTCAACGAGCCGCCAGTGGCCCCTTTGAACACGGGCCAGAACAGCATGCCAGCCGAGGCCAGCGCAATAGACATGAGCATCCAGTTATCGAGAATAAATTTCACTTTTTTCCTTGGTTAAGAATTGGCGGAGCAGACCGCTGCGACACGAAGTGCGCCAGCGCTGATCCCAACGGATTCCAGCTCATTTTAGAATGGCGGGATGCCGAGCGCATTCTGACTTCGTTTTACCCTGACTCGATCCATCAATAATCACCATGCATAAACTAGTTCCCATCCGCCACGGCGAATCCACCTGAAATCTTGACAACCGCTTTACCGGCTGGACCGACGTCGATCTGACCCCCACCGGCGTCGAGCAAGCCAAATCTGCGTTACGCCAAGCTGCATCCCGACCAAATCCCGCTGACCGAATGCCTGGAAGACACCGTCGCCCGCGTCATGCCGTTCTGGAACGAAGCGCTGGCACCGGCCATCAAAGCCGGCAAGCGCGTGGTGGTAGCTGCCCACGGCAACTTGATCCGGGCGCTGGTAAAATGCCTGGTCAACATCGCCGACGATGACATCGTGGGCCTGAACATCCCCAACGGCATTCCATTGGTGCATGAACTCGACGATGAGCTCAAACCCATTCGCCATGACTACCTGGGCGCCGCCAAAGCGGCAGCAGCGGTGGCATCCCAAGGTAAAGCTTGAGAAAACGTAAGTAAATAAGGAACTCCCCCACCGGCCACACCTCCAAGCGAGGTATATTGAGTTCAACAGGATTATTTATGGCTCAAAAATTGAAAATTGCAGGCTGGATTTCGGTGGGTGTCATGGCTGGCGCCTTGACCACGGTGTCGCTTCAGACCGTCGCGCGCGGTACGCTGGCCCCACTGCCGCTGGAAGAGTTGCAGCAACTGGCCGCCGTGTTCGGCATGGTTAAAAGCAACTATGTGGAACCGGTCAACGACAAAAAACTCATCACCGATGCCATCGTCGGCATGGTGTCCAGTCTGGATCCGCATTCGCAGTACCTTGACCAAAAAGCGCTAAAAGAATTCAACGAGGGCACGACCGGCAAATTTGTCGGCGTCGGCATCGAAATTTCCCAGGAAGATGGCCTGATCAAGGTGGTGTCGCCGATTGAAGGCTCACCGGCCTTTCGGGCTGGCCTCAAACCCAACGATTTGATCATCAAGATTGACGACACCCCGGTCAAGGGTCTCACCCTGAGCGAAGGCGTCAAACGCATGCGCGGCGAGCCCAATACCAAGGTACTGCTCAGCATTTTCCGCAAAACCGAGAATCGCACGTTCCCGGTATCGATCGTGCGCGAAGAAATTCGCACCCAGTCGGTGCGCAGCAAGGTGATTGAACCGGGCTATGCCTGGATTCGCTTGAGCCAGTTCCAGGAGCGCACGGTAGAAGACTTTGCGCGCAAGATGGAAGAAATCTACAAGCAAGAGCCCAAGCTCAAGGGTTTGGTGCTGGACTTGCGCAACGATCCGGGCGGCTACCTGGACGCCGCCGTGGCCATTTCCGCCGCTTTCTTGCCGGACAACGTCACCATCGTCTCCGCCAACGGCCAGTTGGCCGAAAGCAAATTCACCTACAAGGCGGCCCCCGAGTTTTACCAGCGCCGTGGCGGTACGGATCATTTAAAACGGCTGCAGGAGCTCACCAAAGGGGCTCTGAAAAATGTGCCGCTGGTGGTTTTGGTGAACGAAGGCTCGGCCTCGGCCAGCGAAATCGTGGCCGGTGCACTGCAAGACCATAAACGCGCCAAGCTGCTGGGCAACCAGACCTTCGGCAAGGGCTCCGTGCAAACGGCGGTCTGTCTTACCCCTCTTTCGGCATGCACAACTGCCCGACTGCGTGTTTGAAACTCACCACCAGCCGTTATTACACGCCCAGCGGCAAATCCATTCAAGCCAAAGGCATCGTGCCCGATGTCATGGTGGATGAAACCGAAGAGGGCAACCTGTTTGCC
>OFRD01000597.1_pt1 | contig 13650 bp, 17 predicted proteins | sample 1543041 | NCBI WGS metagenome assembly OFRD01 (sample SAMN07774234, study PRJEB24372) | wastewater metagenome | isolation source: Exp Tend CN 100WW | collected 2016-02
TGTTCCTCATTTGAAGGTTCTTGTGCAACCACAAAATAACCCGACTTTTCTTTTGAATAAATCAGTCCTTGCGCTTCTAGTTCTTGATACGCATTCATGACCGTAATCAAGCTAAAACCCGATAGTTCTGCTTGATGGCGCAAGGAGGGCAATTTTTCATTGGCTTTCCAAGTGCCATTTTCAATCAATAATTTTAGGCTGTTGGCAAGTTTTTCAGATTTATACATAATAATTCAGGTCATCATAATGTAGATAAAATATGGATAGATCACTCTATCCATATGTTTTTATCATAGTTGCTTGGCTACTGTAACAAGTCAATTCAGTCCAATCTGGAAAACCATGAATGTCGATAGATTGCATTAAAATGCTATGACGGATAAGCAAAATATAACAGAACTCGGAACAGTCCAGCAATCAATGCCAACCCTAGAAATCCAACTAACCATAGGACAATAAACCATTGGTTTGAGTTCATTTTAGACATCAGTTTATTCATTAAAAATGCCTCCAAAAATTAATGATAACCCTCATCGCCAATACGAACTTTGTCACGAAATACCCAATAAGACAGGAAGGTATAGGTCATAATGATCGGGATCAAAATGACTGCACCAACCAAGGTAAATTTCAGACTTGATTCTGGTGATGCTGCTTGCCAGATGGTCACAGATGGCGGAATAATATTTGGCCATAAACTGATAATAAAGCCAGTAAATGCGAGAAACACCAATGCCAATGTATAGATAAACGGTTTAACATCTTGCTGTTTCTTGCAAGCAGAGATAATAAGCCAGACAAAAAGTAGCACTAAAATTGGTACAGGGCTGAAATAGAAAAGATTGGGTAAAGAGAACCAGCGCTGTGCAATTTCAGGATGGGTAAATGGAGTGTATAAGCTGACACCCGCAAAGATAATCAACAAGGCCATGATTAACTTTGGCATAAGTTGATACATGGTGTGCTGTAAGTTTGCTTCCGTTTTAAGAATTAACCAACCACAACCCAGTGCTGCATACATGGCAACCACACCTATGCCAGAGAAAATAGAGAAAGGTGTCAACCAATCCCACGCACCACCACTGTAAATTCCATGCGTGGTTTCAATTCCCTGAATATAAGCACCAAGAATCACACCTTGAAAGAAACTGGATAGAATCGAACCCCAAATAAAGGCTTGATCCCACAAGTATTTGGTACGGGTTGCTTTAAAACGAAACTCAAATGCAACGCCACGGAAAATTAATGCCACCACCATAAAGGTAATTGGCAGATAGAATGCGGAAAGAACAGTGGCATAAGCCAATGGAAATGCAGCATATAAACTTGCCCCACCTAGCACCATCCATGTTTCATTACCGTCCCAAACAGGGGCAACGGTATTCATCATTACATCACGTTCCTGATGATTCTGAATGAATGGGAATAAAATCCCAATCCCAAGGTCAAAACCATCCATAACGACATAAATAAGGACACCTAAACCGATAATACCGACCCAGATTAAAGCCAGATCAATCATGATGTTTCTCCTTATTTTGATCGGTCGTTGATGTTTCATCATCAAGCATTTCATCCACAGCACTCAGTGGGCGTAATGGAGTTTTAAAATGACCCAGACCTGCTGTTTTTTCAGGTTGCAAACTGTCTAAGAAAGCAGGACCTGTTTTAATCAGTTTGAGCATGTAGTAAATGCCACTACCAAATACCACGGTATATACCAACACAAAAATAAGCAGACTGAGGCCAACTTGATCCGCTGTGACAGAGTGCGATAAACCATCCCGAGTACGCATTACGCCATAAACCACCCACGGCTGACGACCGACTTCAGTGGTGACCCAACCTGCTAATAAAGCAACATAACCCGTAGGCCCCATGATGATGGCAAATTTATGGAACCATGAGTTTTCATACAATGAACCTTGCTTACGTAACCAGAGTGCAGTCAAAGAGAGCAGTACCATCAACATTCCCAGACTGACCATGACACGAAAGCTCCAGAATACGATTGGTACATTTGGACGATCTTCAGCTGCAAAATCTTTTAAGCCTGTGACTTGACCATCCATCGAGTGGGTGAGAATCAGACTCCCCAAATGAGGAATGCCGAATTCGACTGCATTGCGTTCATTTTGCATATCTGGAATTGCAAACAGCAGCAGTGGCATTGCATGATCACGATTGGTTTCCCAGTGTCCCTCAATTGCTGCCAGTTTTGCAGGTTGATGTTTTAGAGTGTTTAAGCCGTGGTGATCGCCAATAACGACTTGTAAACATGAGGTGATCAGAACCATCCATAAACCCATAGAGAATGATTTTTTAACCAAAGCATCACGACGCCCTTTGAGTAAATGCCATCCTGCTGTACCGACCACCAGTAAAGATGACACGAGGAATGCTGCGGTAGCCATATGGGCAAAACGGTAGGGGAAGGAAGGATTAAAGACAATGGCCCACCAGTCGGTAGGTACAATAATGCCATTTTCAATGGCAAAGCCTTGCGGGGTCTGCATCCAACTGTTCGAGGATAAAATCCAGAACATGGAAATACAGGTGCCAATTGCCACCATGAGCGTTGCAAAGAAATGTGCTTTAGGACTGACTCGTCCCCAGCCAAACAGCATAATGCCGAGAAAACCAGCTTCAAGAAAGAAAGCACTTAGCACTTCATAGGTCAGTAAAGGCCCCGTAATACTGCCTGCAATGCGTGAAAATTCGCTCCAGTTAGTACCGAACTGATAACTCATGACAACGCCTGATACCACGCCCATACCAAAGGCAACCGCAAAGATTTTAATCCAGTACTTGAATAAATCTTTATAGATCGGGTCTTGAGTACGCAACCATTTCCATTCCAGTACCGCAAGGAAACATGCCAGACCAATAGAGGTTGCAGGGAAAATAATGTGAAAAGAAACAGTAAAAGCAAATTGTATGCGTGCTAATTCTAGAGCAGTGAGTCCGAGGCTCATATCACTCTCCACATTGTGAGCAGATCATTGTGTTGTACATGACGGATAGAACAACGGTCAGTTGATAAAACAGCACAAAAAGTAAAAGATCGTTTCATTTAAACCACCGATCAAGAGGAATTACTTTATCTTGCATGACAATTTAAATGATGAGTAGGTACAGAAATTTGCTTAAAAAAATATAACAGTTTGAACCGTGATTTTTATAACTGTTATATTTTTTTCCAATGTTTTTGTAGCTATACATTTGAGCAGCATCACGACAAAATCTATTTTAGTCTCATGAGTGGCTATTTTTTAATGCATCAAGTTGGGATCGGACATGACGGATCAGCATTGAATGAGAAGGCGAAATACTCATGAAATATAGGTTCGAAGCGAAATGGTGATGCAATGTTTGTTACAGAGAAATTGAATATACTCTCAGAACTCATAGAAACAAGGAGTTTTTCTGAGCAATTAAAGAATATATTGCAGCAGCAATATGTCAATTTAGAAGCAACATTATTACGTGCCAAAGTTTTACGTGAATTTTCAAAGCTTAAAGTTCATTATATTATTCAATCTGAAATTCAAGCAGAGCAGGCAAGTTTAGCTTTTCTTTTTGCACCTTTTATTTTAGCGAACCTGAATAAAACAGTAATTTATAATACACCTGCAACGCTACCTGTTCTTAATATTTTGAATACTTACTATCAGGCAGAAAAAAAGCAAAATGTGAAAATAGATGAAGTTTTGAATACTTTAAATATTTATTTAGATTTAAGTCTGACTGAATTAGAGGAGAGTGATTTTTTATATTTATCCATCATTAAAGCCCTGTGTAGAGCGGATGTTTCAAGTATTTTTATCATTACAAATTTGAAAATTAATCCTGAAAAACGAGATGAATTAGAAGCATTTTTTAAAGTGAGTATCCACCTGATTAGTACACAGTATCAGGAAAAAATGATCGATAGTCGTGAGTTGAATACGCGCAAATTGTTGTTTAAAAATAAAGATGCAGACTATATTAAACTGTGTGAAAAATTCTCAGAAATTAATGCTGAATTGCTTCAGTATTGCGATAGTTATAATACGCAACAAACCATTCACTTGATAGAAGATATGTTCTATAGCGAACATATTTATGAAAAATTATCTGTTTATGCTGAATATATGCAAACCTGTCTACAACATCAAAATTCTGTATTTAGTCCTCGTCTTTAACTGTGTTAATACAGGGAATGGCTTGAGGTATTCTTAATGGAGTTATTCTTAATTTTAGCCAAATTTTTATCTGCAATTGAAGTTAAATACATATTTCGATATGCAGTTAAAAGAAAAATCTGTGTTTAAAATTTATAAACACATCTCCATTGAGCCTTTTAAACAGCAAACTTGTACAAGTTGAGTACATCATTAAATTATGTTTAGTTCATTCCGTTTAAAACAGCTGCGAGTTACGTTATTACAGATTCTTCTGATCCTGATGGTTTGGGGCTTTGCTTATAGCATTCAAAAATTTTTACATTTGCCAATTGCATCAGGCGTATTGGGTTTCTTCATTTTATTATTTTTGCTTGAAATGCAATGGATTCAGCTAGAGCAAATAGAACATGGTGCTAACCTATTGTTAACTGAATTACTTTTATTTTTTATTCCGCCTGTGGTTGGGGTTATTCAATATCAGCAATTACTCATGAGTAGCGGATGGAAAATCGTCATCGTAATTTTTATCAGTACTTTTTTGGTGATGGCAAGTTCAATGCTTAGTGTCAGGATGTTATTAAAACAGGATGAGATTAAATAATGTCACTTTGGGGAGTATTTTTCTTTATATGGACGCTCGTGTGTTATTTCTTTGCCAAGAAATTATTTATACACACAAGAAAGATTTATTTTTCTCCCATTATTATTGTGCCCATATTGAGTATTTTAAGCATTCTCACTTTTCAGCGTACTTTTCAGGATTATTACAGTTATACCCAATACTTAGTGGCAATGCTCGGGCCAATTACTGTGGCATTTGCAATTCCTGTATTTAGATATAGAACGATGATCCGTAAATATTTTAAAGTTTTAATTATCACCTCCAGTATTTCGATGTTGATTGGTATTTTAAGCAGCTGGTGTTTGGCAAATTTATTTAATATTGAGCAAATCGTAAAAAATAGTTTATTGGCACGTTCAATTTCTATTCCTTTTGCCTTAATCTTGACTGAAAAAATTGATGGCTCTATTAGTCTTATTCCACTTTTTACTGTGATTACAGGATTAGTGGGGATGTTATTTGGAGACCTATTTTTGATGTGGATGAGATATCAGCATCGGATTGCTTATGGTGCTGCATTTGGTAATGCTGCACATGCGATGGGGATTGCTCGGGCGCAACAACGTCATTCCGAGGAAGGGGTCGTGGCAAGTTTGTCGATGATTATTTCTGGCATAATTATGGTTCTATTTGCGCCACCTGTGATTGCATTGATTAAAATGCTGTCATAGCCTGAATTTTATTTAAGCCAACTGTTTGAGTGATGAATCATTGTTTAAGCAGAATGTGGTTTATTGGGGCTTAAAGCATCCTGAAGATTGTAGTGGTGAGTTTGAGTCATAGTCAGTTAAAAAGAATCAGACTAGATTGTTGAAAAAAATGAATAATAAAATCATGTCACTATATGCATACGGCATGAGTTGTCGTGACATTGCAAAACATATCACAGGTATGTGTGGACTGGATATATCAGATGTAGCAGTGGCTAAATTGTTTGTATTTGATCAGTATATGATTTGTTTAGGCGAAAATATGGCGCGTTAGAGAGAATTTGAGCGAAGCAAAAACATTAAGATCACCGTGTTTTTTCATAAACGGAGATCTCAATGTATAAGTCTATTTTAAAATTCATGCTGCCTGTTATCGGGTTGACCGCTGGATTCGCACATGCTGACGAATTCAAATTAAAAAGTACCGATATCGCGCATGGCGTATTCATGAAAAATACGTTCGAATTCCAAGGTTTTGGTTGTTCGGGCGAAAATAAATCGCCTCAGTTGTCATGGAGTGGTGCTCCAGCTGGGACGCAGGCTTATGCAATCATGGCTTATGATCCAGATGCACCGACTGGCAGTGGCTGGTGGCACTGGCAAGTGGTGAATATCCCTGCTGAAGTGACTTCAATTCCATCTGGTAATGGCAAGCTCGATGATAAAGATGTCATTGATGTGAGCAATGATTATGGTCAAAAAGGATTTGGGGGAGCGTGTCCGCCTCAAGGTCATGGCGCACATCGCTACCAATTCACAGTGTATGCACTTTCAAAGAAACTGGAATTACCTGCTGATGCATCTGGGGCATTAACAGGTTATATGGTCAAAGCCCATTCGTTGGCATCAAGTACGATCGAAGCTCTATATAAAAGATAAAGCATTTCAATAGCTTCTAGAGCTATTGAACATGTAGCTCAGGAGGCTGTTGAATCTTATTCGCAATACATGTTTCTTAAACGAAGGAAAAATAACATGTCTGCTCATAAACACCTCGTTAATTAGCCATTTTATCTAACTTAAAGGTGTCTACAAAATCGGTGGCTATTCACTTGCAGCACAATTATATTCAAGTATACCTATCACACAGCGATTGATTTTATCGGTGATTATTTTATTGATAAAGATAAAATTGTGAGGGGCGCTCTATGATCGACGAGGATTATGGCATGCTTGAAGTGTGGCTAAGATGCTTGCAGCGTAAACAGGATGATCCTTTTTCACACTCGTGGGAACGACATTTGCAGCAAATAGTTTCGGTTTCTCCAGCATAACAAGAGGTTTTACAGGGAACAGTATTTTTTATTATTCCCATAAAATGAATAGCTTAAAATTTAATCTTGGTTATACTGGTGCAAATTCCGATGGTGATTGCACCTAGGTCTAGAATACAGTGATGAAAATGATGTGTTGGGAATCCATATGTTGATTTAGGGGATAAATCAACTGCCGTAGATGGGAGCAACAATAAAGATGCAATCAGATTGTATTACCTAAACAGATCATTAGTTGGCAGCTTACTTCTTTATATGAACACATTAATACACTGCGTTCTGGTAAAGATGGCTTCTAAATATTTCAATTTAGAAACCTAGCAGCAATTTTGTTTGGGCTGTAGCTGCATTTAGACACATGTCCAATACAGAATTTAAATTCATAAATGGTTTACGCTATTCTGGATATGGTTGTCATCAGAAAAATTCGGCTTTAGCTTTCAGCTATTTCTTAGGTTTTTAAAAGTCTTAGATTTATCTATGCAGTATTAATTTAATATTAGGGGTAGAGTTTCAGGATATAACGATCAATAAATAGCTGATATCCCGAACGCTTAATTATGGATAATATTATTGTAGTCGCTAAAGAAGCGGTTAAAAATCAGTCGTGTTTCCCTTTTTCAGTTTATTCTTCTCATAAAGAGCAGATGATTACCAATGTGCCTATTATCAAGCCATTACTCATTTTTATACTCAGTGGTACTAAACAATTGGGTAAATCTGGATCGGTAGAATGTCTGTCAGGTAGCTTTGTATTTTTATCGAACAGTCCTCGAATTGATATGCGAAATATCCCGATTCAAGAGGAGTATTTTGCGGTACTGATTGATTTCGAAAATGAAGATTTTGCTGAACTCCCTAAAAATTCTGCACCGTATAAGAAATACTTTCAGGGTGAGATAAACCCCGTGCTTGCTAGCGCACTTTGCCAATTGATAGAGTTCTCATCAATCGCACCATCTCAAGTGATGAGGTTGAGAAAAAGAGAAATACTCGAGATTATCTATCATTCTGGTTACAAGGATGTTTGCAATATCGTTGAGCCTCCAAGCTTAAGTGAGAAGGTTCAATCGATGATCTCAAATGATATTTCTTGTGATTGGCCTGTGGATTTAATTGCTTCTAATTTATTTATGAGTGCTTCAACATTAAGACGTAAGCTTAAAAGTGAAGGCAATAATATCCAAGATATTCGCAATCGAGCCCGATTAGGTCATGGGCTTCATTTATTACAAACCACACAATTTCATATTGGTAATATTGCAGAGCAGTGTGGTTATCAATCTCAATCTAGATTTACCGAACAATTCAAGATTCTTTTTGGTATGACGCCACGAGAAATTCGTAAAACAAAAATGCTCGATTAGGGATAATTTATGACGTATTCGGATGTATTGTGACTCGACAGATACACTTATGATTTGTTTGCAACACATTGCAAAGCAAATTAAGGAATGAAGATGAAAAAAGTCGCGGTTATTTTATCAGGCTGTGGTTATTTAGATGGAGCGGAAATTCGAGAGTCTGTTTTAGCGCTATTGGCATTGGATATAGAAGGTATTGAATACAGTATCTTTGCACCAGATATGCAGCAACATCATGTAGTGAATCATATTACTGGTGAGCCTGATCCATCTGCAAGCAGAAATGTACTACAAGAGGCGGGCAGAATTGCTCGGGGCGAGATTAGCCCGATTACGGAACTTAAAGCAGAACAATTTGATGGACTTGTTATTCCTGGCGGTTTTGGCGTTGCAAAGAATCTATCAACATTTGCCTTTAAAGGTGCCGAGGGTGAAGTAGATCCCGTGGTCGTTGCTGTTCTAACAGATTTTAAAACAAGTCATAAACCAATCGGTGCAATATGTATTTCTCCTGCATTATTGGCACTGGCATTTGGTGACCTTCAGCCTACACTTACCATTGGTAGCCATGCTGGAACTGCCGCAGAAATCGAAAAAACGGGTGCTGTGCATCAGGTATGTGAAACCAATGATTGTGTTATAGATACGACCAATCGCTTGGTTACAACACCAGCCTACATGGATGATCATGCCAATTTAAAGGATATTTTCCAAGGGATTACTAAGTTGGTGAAAGGCATGGTCGCCCTTAGCAAATAAGGTTTTGTTCTTTTATAGGGGCAGGGTATCACTGTCCTTATTGGCTCCGCTTAATCGCTAGAGATGGCACAGTGCTGAATCGTTTTGTGAATTGCTATATTCGTCTTCCACTTCCTAATAGGTTTATAGAAACACAAAAACTGTTATATGAACCATGTGCTGACCTGTATTTGGCATACTGTAAATTTAATCGACAATATTTTGATGTGAATTTGTTTGATGAACTCTCAATTCTGCTTCCAAATCAGTTGCTGTCATATCCAAGTATTAGGCAAAGTGAGTTTTTGGCGGGGCGTTATACGGCCAAAGTAGCACTGTCTGCAATGCACCAAAGAGTTTGCTTGGAACAAGTAAATATTGGTAAGCATAAAGAACCGATATTTCCCCAAAATTTGATTGGCACACTCACGCATAGCAACAGTATAGCAATGTGTGCGGTTACTCCTTCAAGATTGGTCAGTTTTGTGGGAATAGACATAGAACCGATTATGACAAAAACCGATCTTTCGGGGATAGAGGGCAAAGTTTATTCGTCAAGAGAACTTCATTTATTGACTGCAAAAGGAATAAGTAAAGAAATAGCGGCTACATTGATCTTTTCTGCAAAGGAAAGCATGTTCAAGGCTTTTTCTAACCAAATTCATCATGGTATTGATTTTCATCGTTTTGAACTATCTGAACTTATCTATTTGGGGCATTCACTCACAATGAAATTTGACGTGAGAGAGGTTAATTTTGAGGCTCAGATTATGGTTTCAGCAAAAATATATAAACAGCACGTTTTAACGCTTGTAGCTCAGTAACAGTAATCAATTGATAACTCAAAAATAATTTAAAGCCAATTTATCTTCTGTTTGAATACACCGCAGGATTTTTCTATGCAATTAAACTCAGAAGGGCAGTTGTGGAGCACATCTGCCGTATTGCGCTGATTAAACTTAACTGCTTTTTCTATTCCTGTCTGCATTATGCAAGGGTAAAGAGACATAAGCGTTTTAAGGCTTATGCAGGGTTGAGTTATTGTTCTGCCAGATAGAAAATATTATGGTTTCAAAGCGCATATCATGATGAATACATCGATCATAGGCTTCGATAGTTGAGGTATTGAACTGCTGGTGAAACTATATTTTTTAACCGATATAGAATATTTTAAGGAAAATAATCAATATTTAGCCATTATGAATAGCTGTTAAAAGTATTTTTTACTGGAGAATTTTTAGTTAAAACCACATTTCTAAATAATTTTAGTATATTTATTTTATATAAATTATTGTTTTTAGAGTAAATAAAACACTCCGATGATGCCGCTGCATGTCATTACCCTTGAACCCTAAAGTTCAAGGTGGACGCGACGCATACTTGCTGGGTTTCCTACTCGAAGGCAGGCATACACTCTAAATATACAGAACACAATCCAATGGTGTTGATATCGGCTCAGGGGAACTTGACCCGCTGGCGAACACCTCAGAGATGTAGTAAGTATAACGAATAATGCCGCATTGGCAAATCTTCAGTGTGCAGTAACTGTAAACTTACATTTCAAATGCCGATACTTTGTTCAGTTTGAATAAAAACTAAACTAAATCATCCACATCTTCTAAAATGGTTGCGAGTAAACGCTCGCAATGTGAATACTCTTGCAACGACTTATTCATCGCCAGTACTTCTTGCATCAGTTCTAGCGCCACCATAATAATCAGTTTACTTGGTTCAAGACGTGGGGCTTTACGACGAAAATCATCATATTTTTGATTTAATAATTCAGCGGCGCGCTCTAAATCACCTTTTTCACTTTCAGTCGTGGCTAAACGAAAAGTATGTCCCAATACACGCAACTCAACAGCAATTTGTTCAGTCATGATTAAATGTCCTCATTTGCTTCTGTTGGGTGAGCAAGTTGTTGAATTTCTTGCGCGTGATGATCCTGAGCCGTGCCTAAAATAGACAAGCGCTGAATAATGGCTTCGACTTTTGCTTTGGCATGTTCATTTTTTTGTAACAATCTTTCACGTTCTTGCTGAAAACCCTGAATTTCCTGTTGAGCAAGACGCTGTTCATTTTGCATTTTTTCTTTGATGACGCGTAATTCATTACGTTCAGCAAGAATTTCCTGAAAACGATTCTTAAGATCGGTACAACTTTTTTCCAAACGACTATAACGATCAGCCAGTGAGGTCGCATCCGTATTCAATTGCTTGAATTGAGACTGCGCATCACTTAATTGCTCGCTCAGGTTGTCTATTTCTTCTTGTTTCTGGGTAATGATGCCGTTCTTTTGCACAATTTGGGCATGATGATGATCGGCAGAATTTTCTTTTGCCGCGTTGAGTGCATTATTTTCACTTTCATAATGCGTAAGTCGCGTTTTTAAAACGCCAATATGCGCCTGTAGACGCTGTAATTCTTCTAACATATCGTAGTCGCACAGTATTGCAAACAAAGGTAATATATACGAAGTATAGAGATTGGATAAACGAATGCAAGACGATATTTCAGGTTGGTCGGAATGGCACCACAATTTTTCAAAAATTGAAGAGATTTCAAGCCCAAGTGAGTTACATGGATTACTTACAGGTATTGTTTGTGTTACTCAAGCACCCAAAAGTGAGGAATGGCAACAAATTTTAGCAACGCTTGAAATTCCAGCATTGGATGAAGAAGTGCTAGATTTGTTAACTGGTGAAGCAGAAGATATTGCGCATGCATTATCAGATGATGAATTGGATTATTTACCACTGCTTCCAGACGATGAACATGTCCTTGCTGACCGTGTACAAGCCTTGGCAGATTGGTGTGCAGGCGTCGTACTGGGCTTTGGTTTGGCTTCAGGCCATATTCGTCAAGATGAAATGGAACTGATCGAACATCTACAAGATGTGGCAGCAGTCGAATTTGAAGAATCGGATAATGATGAAGAAGGTGAGGAAAGTTATCAGGAACTTTATGAATTTGTGCGTTTAATTCCTGTTAGTCTGTCTTTGGGACGCAAAAAAGTGGAAATTGCAGAAACACCATTGCTGAAAAATCTTCAGCCGCAATTGAAACAAAGTACAACTGCACCAGAAACAAACAATATTGTAGAAATGTTTACACCGCATCGTCCAAGCTAATTCAGACGACTGAGATGTAACAACAAGCGATGTAAAAGTTATTAACTCCACCTATAAAAGATAAAAGTACCTCTCAATGATGAAACTGACTCAAGCAGATTTTCAGGAACGTCGCGACCGCCTAGCAGAAGAAATGGGTCCGCACAGTATTGCGATTATTGCCACCAGTCCGGTTGCTATGCGTAACCGTGATGCAGATTATAAATTTCGTGCGGACAGTAGCTTTTTCTACCTGACGGGATTTGCCGAACCTGAAGCAGTGGCAATCATTGAGACCTTTGAGTCTATAGATGAAGGTTATACCTATAGCTTGTTCTGCCGCGAACGTGACCGTGAAATGGAAATCTGGCACGGTTACCGAGCGGGAGTTGATGGTGCAGTAGAGGATTATGATGCCGATGAAGCTTATGCCATTGATCTGCTGGATGAAGAAATTATTGAGAAATTGCTCAATAAGCAAAAACTATTTTATCGCATGGGGCAACAAGTCGATTTTGATGCACGTGTAGCCAAATGGATTGCTGAAGCCAATGGCGAATCGCGTAAAGGCACATCTGCACCTGCACAGGTGATTCAACTCGATCGTATTTTAGATGAAATGCGTTTGCATAAGTCGACACAAGAAACTGAATTGATGCAAATCGCATCGACTATTTCAGCTCAAGCACATACCCGTGCTATGCAAGCGGTTAAGCCGGGCATGATGGAGTATGCACTTGAAGCCGAACTGAATTATATTTTTGGTCAAAATGGTTGTGTGCCTTCGTATAACAGTATTGTTGGCGGTGGTGCAAATGGCTGTATTTTACATTATGTGGAAAATGACAAAGTACTCAAAGATGGTGATTTAGTCCTGATTGATGCGGCTTGTGAATATCAACTGTATGCCTCGGACATTACCCGTACTTTTCCAGTCAACGGCAAATTTAGTCCTGAACAAAAAGCGTTATATGAGGTTGTTTTAAAAGCGCAACTTGCAGCGATTGATGCTGTGCGTATTGGTAATTCGTATAAAGAACCACATTATATTGCAGTACGTATTTTGGTGCAGGGTTTACTTGATTTGGGCTTGATGCAAGGCGATATTGAACAGATTATTGAATCTGAAAGTTTTCATCAATTCTATATGCATGGTACAGGTCACTGGTTGGGTATGGACGTGCATGATGTCGGTTCATATAAAATTGAAGGTGAATGGCGTGCTTATGAAGAAGGCATGGCGGTCACTGTTGAACCGGGGCTTTATATTGCACCAGATGATGAAACTGTAGATGCGAAATGGCGTGGCATAGGCATTCGTATTGAAGATGATGTGGTTGTGACCAAAAATGGACCACGTGTTTTAACTGCTGCGGTCGTAAAAACGGTTGAAGAAATTGAAGCATTGATGGCTCAATAATTCAAATGAACGTCAAAAGCCGATCTGAAGTAAAAGATCGGCTTTTGACGTTTTGGAGAATGAGTTTTATAGGTGATGTTTTACTTTTTAGTGTTGTTTTATTTATGATTCTAGTAAAGTTAGATTTTATTAAATCAGATAACTTTTTAAGTTTGTAAAATCGAAAATGATGAATAAATTAAATTTAATGGTAAAAATTGGGGTTACTTTCGTAATTTCTTTAATATTGGCAGGATGTGTTACACA
>OFRD01000598.1_pt1 | contig 13636 bp, 14 predicted proteins | sample 1543041 | NCBI WGS metagenome assembly OFRD01 (sample SAMN07774234, study PRJEB24372) | wastewater metagenome | isolation source: Exp Tend CN 100WW | collected 2016-02
CGGCATCACTGCCGCCCAATTGCAAGGCCACAGAATGCTCTTCGGCATTGAACCGCAAATGACGCTCAACGCTGCCGTGGCGAATGGCACCGGTGGTGACCATCTCGGTGTAAAGCATGGTGTGCTGCGTCAGAAGGCGATGGAAAAACCGGCAATGCCGATCGGTCCAGTCCATCATGGGCGCAACAGACAGGCGCCAAGGGCTAAAGTGGTTAAAGAGTGCTTGATTCACACCCCGATCATAATTAATAAATCAGTGGCTTCATGTCTTTAAGAAGCTGCTTGTTTACAGCTGGCAAAGCCTTAGCCAGATTCACCTGCTTGGTCACTTCTGCCAATTGCAAGTCAGTTTCGCTGACTTTGTATGCCATTTTTTGCTGAAGCCATTGCAACATGTCAGAAAGATGCCACATGACAGCCTTGCCTTCATGGATGGGCAAAGGGAAACTAGCATGATGTTGCAACATAAGTTTGCGCAGGTTTTGACGCGTCACACCGACCGAATCGGCCACATCGGATAAACCAACGAAATCGGGTGCAGCTTCAATCAAGACAGCTTCAGGGAGTGCTGCTTTTACATCTGACAATGCCGATAAAAGCGCTTTTTCAGCTGACTTTGCTTGGCGACAAAAGTTAAGGGCAATGCGGCCCGGCTGTCCCAAGCCCAACAAGGCATCGTCACACCCACCTCCCCCTAATCGTTCTGCAATGCTATCGCCTGCATCTTCACCATGGTCAATTTGATATTTCAAAATAAAGTTGTATTCCATTTTTAGCTCTTTAAATTATTCTTGATTGTTTTGAGCAATTGACTCAAGTTAAACAAACGTACCTCACACTTTTCAACAACCCGCATCAATGCATTTGCATGATTCTCATGACTTTTGGGTGTACTCCAAATTGAGGTAATGCAGAACTCTCCACACCTGCAATTTTCTTGATTGAATGGGCAGTACATTTTTCCCCATGCGTGCGATCCCCCTACTTGAATTCGCCAGTTTTGAGACTCAGCAAACTGAATAGCGCTTTCGATTGATTTTTTAGGATGTTTTGTTCGCTTCAAGTGAGTCTCCAGAATAATCTATTCACAATTGGTTGTCAATCGACAACTATAAATAAATTACACCAATGTTTAAACCTCTGATTCTTGACAAGAATTGAGCAAAAGAAGCTTGCAATCCCTTTCAAACAAACGGAATCTCCACACTTACGGCCAATACGTGGCACGATGGTGTTTAAGAGATACGTTAGTCAAAGGGAAATCTATCCATGAACGAATCAACCATTTGGTGGCTCATTGCAGGCTCACTTGTTGGCATAGAACTGATGACGGGCACCTTCTACTTGCTCATGCTCGCCATCGGCGCTTCAGCAGGTGCTATCGCAGCGCACGCTCAGTTAAGTTTTTCATCACAACTGATCACCGGATCGGTGGTCGGTGGACTCGCTGTGATTGTGTGGCGTGTATATTATTTGCACAAATTAAAGTCTCATCCCGAAGAAGTTTCTGCCCAACATTTGGATGTCGGTGAAACCGTGGAAGTGCATGAATGGCTCAGCAATGGCACCGCGCAAGTTAAGCACAGAGGTGCCAACTGGACGGCTATTTGTGCAGAAGGAATTCCGCAAGAACTTGGCGTTTATCAAATCCAAGATATTCAAGGCAACACTTTGGTGCTGCATAAAGTTTAAGTCAACGTTAGCCTCAAAGAAAGAAACATCATGGAAATTGCAATCGTCCTGTTGGCCATTGCGGTCTTGTTCATCATCAAAACCGTCAAGGTCGTACCCCAACAAAACGCATGGGTGGTTGAGCGCTTGGGCAAGTTCCACGCAAGCCTTACGCCAGGCCTTAATTTTGTGGTGCCATTCATTGACAACGTCATTCAAAAACACAGCCTCAAAGAAATACCACTTGATGTACCTAGTCAGGTTTGCATCACCCGAGACAACACACAACTGCAGGTGGATGGCATTTTGTACTTCCAGGTCACCGACCCCAAACTGGCCAGCTACGGCTCATCCAATTACATTGTGGCCGTCACGCAATTGGCTCAAACCAGCTTGCGCAGTGTCATTGGCAAATTAGAACTCGACAAAACATTTGAAGAACGCGACATCATCAATGCCCAAGTGGTGGCAGCCATCGATGAAGCAGCCTTGAACTGGGGCGTCAAAGTACTTCGTTATGAAATCAAAGACCTGACACCACCCAAAGAAATTTTGCATGCCATGCAATCGCAAATCACGGCCGAGCGTGAAAAGCGGGCCCTCATTGCAGCCTCAGAAGGACGCCGTCAAGAACAAATCAACATTGCCACGGGCGAACGCGAGGCCTTCATTGCGCGCTCTGAAGGCGAGAAGCAGGCCGTGATCAACAAAGCCGAAGGTGATGCCGCATCTATTTTGGCGGTGGCCGAAGCCACAGCCCAGGCCATTGAGCGCATTGCCTCTGCCATTCAAAAACCAGGCGGTGAACAAGCTGTGCAACTGAAAGTGGCCGAGCAAGCTGTCATTGCCTACAGCAAGGTGGCACAAGATGCCAAAACCACACTCATCGTGCCTGGCAACATGACCGAGGTATCGTCCTTGATAGCCTCGGCCATGCAAATGGTCAACACAGGAAAAAATGCTGGGCATTAACCCATGTGCAAGCCACCATTCACAGCGAAGTCAGCACCCGTGGCATAGCCGCCTTCTTCAGATACCAACCAAGCAATGATGGAAGCAATTTCGCTGGGCTCACCCAAACGCTTGACAGGCACTGTGGCCACAATCTTTTCCAGCACATCGGCACGAATGGCTTTGACCATGTCGGTGCCAATGTAACCAGGGCTCACGGTGTTCACTGTCACGCCTTTGGTGGCCAACTCTTGTGCCAAAGCCATAGAGAAGCCGTGCATACCTGCCTTGGCAGCAGAGTAGTTGGTTTGACCCGCCTGACCCTTTGCACCATTGACAGATGAAATGTTGATAATGCGGCCCCAGCCTTTTTCAACCATATCGGCAACCACTTGCTTGGTGACATTGAACATGGAGTTCAGGTTGGTTTCAATGACTGCATCCCAATCTTCGCGCGACATTTTCAAGAACATGCGGTCTTTGGTAATGCCTGCGTTGTTGACCAACACGTCAATGGTGCCATGCTCGGCTTTGGTTTTTGTAAAAGCATCGACGGTTGAATTCCAATCACCCACGTTTCCCACAGATGCGTAGAAGGTAAAGCCCAATGCTTTTTGCTCGTCCAACCACTTGGTGAAGTCACGTGTTGGGCCGCAACCCGCAATGACCTTGAAACCTTCTTTGTGAAGGCGCTGGCAAATGGCGGTTCCGATGCCGCCCATACCACCTGTAACGTATGCTACTTTTTGACTCATGGATTTGTCTCCTATGTAAATGAGTTATTTGAGTTTCTGAAAAATTAACGCTCTAGAGTCAATGACACGCCCATACCGCCACCGATGCACAAGGCTGCAAGGCCCTTCTTTGCATCACGACGTTGCATTTCATGCAGGAGTGTCACCAAAATGCGGCAGCCAGATGCACCAATAGGGTGACCAATTGCGATGGCGCCGCCATTGACGTTCACACGCATTGGGTCGATGTCCAATGCTTTGTTGACTGCGCAGGCTTGGGCTGCAAAGGCTTCGTTCAATTCAAACAAATCCACATCGCTGGCTTTCCAACCAGCACGTTGCAATGCTTTTTGCGATGCTGGCACGGGGCCCATGCCCATGGTGGCAGGGTCTAGACCGCTGGTGCCAAATGAGACGATGCGCGCCAGGGGCTTGAGGCCTAAAGCCGCAGCCTTTTTAGCCGTCATGACCACCACAGCGGCGGCACCATCATTGAGGCCCGAAGCATTGCCCGCAGTCACTGAACCGGCTTTGTCAAATGCAGGACGCAAACCTGCCAAGGCTTCTGCATTGGTTTTCTTGTTGATGAATTCATCGACATTAAAGACCAAGGGGTCGCCTTTGCGCTGAGGAATAAGCACATCGACAATTTCATCTTTGAACTTGCCCGCATCTTGCGCGGCGCTGGCTTTTTGCTGACTGCCCAATGCCAGAGCATCTTGCATGTCGCGTGTAATGCCATTGGCCTTGGCCACATTTTCAGCTGTAATGCCCATGTGATATTGGTTGTACACATCCCACAAGCCATCGACAATCATGGTGTCAACCATGTTCCAGTTGCCCATGCGCTGTCCATCACGTGAACCCATCAAAACGTGGGGTGAAGCGCTCATGTTTTCTTGACCGCCTGCCACCACAATGTCGCTGTCGCCCCATGCCACAGCTTGCGCTGCCAACATGACGGCTTTCAAACCAGAGCCACACACCGCGTTGATGGTGAGGGCGGGTGTTTCTTTGGCAACGCCGGCTTTCATCATGGCTTGACGCGCAGCGTTTTGTCCTGCGCCAGCCGTCAAAACTTGGCCCATGATGACTTCACCAATTTGATCCATGCTAAGGCCAGCGCGAGCAATGGCTTCGCGAATGGCAATGCTGCCCAACTCTGGCGCTGCAATTTTGGCCAATGAGCCACCAAACTTACCCACAGCTGTGCGTGCAGCTGAAACAATGACGATGTCTTCCATGTGTCTTCCTTTTTTAATCTACGAACTGAATTTAAATTTCGAATTAGGCACGCGCCTTGACGTAGCGCCCTGGCGCCGCTTCAATGGCTTTGAATTTGGCATCTTTTCCATAATGCTTGGGCGCAGCAATTTGCTTGCCAGCATGCTTGTGCAGCCAATTAGACCAATCGGTCCACCAACTGCCAGGCAATTCTGTGGCACCAGCAATCCATTGGTCGGCCGTAGCCGGAAATTTGCCATCTTCACGCAACCAGTGGCTGCGCTTGTTGGCTGTCGGTGGATTGATCACACCTGCAATGTGCCCCGATGCACCCATGACGAATCGTTTTTTGCCAGGAAGGTGCTGAGTCGATGCATATGCACCACCAATGGGCACGATGTGGTCTTCTCTTGAACCGTAGATGTACACAGGCATGTCTAGCTTGCCAAGGTCAATTTGTTCGCCACACACAGTGACCGCACCAGGCGTGACAAATTTATTTTCCAAATAGGTATTGCGCAAATACCAGGCGTAAAAAGGACCGGGCAAATTGGTGGAGTCGCTGTTCCAGTACAGCAAGTCAAACGGCGGTGGTGATTCGCCTTTCAAATAATTGCCAACCACATAGTTCCACACCAAGTCGTTGGGGCGCAAGAAGCTGAAGGTAGAGGCCAAATCTTGGCCTTTGAGCAAACCACCCTGCCCCATTTGCATTTCACGGAACTTGACAAAGTTTTCGTCAATGAAAACATCTAGGATGCCTGTATCGGTAAAGTCAATGAGCGTGGTCAGAAATGTGGCACTGGCCACAGGTTTTTCACCGCGCGCTGCCAAGACAGCCAAAGCATTGCTCAAAATGGTGCCGCCTACACAGAAGCCCAAAGCATTGATTTGCTTTGCACCCGTGATGTGCTGAACTTGGCTGATGGCTTTGATGGCAGCATTTTCAATGTAGTCATCCCATGACTTTTGCGCCATGCTTTCATCGGGGTTGCGCCAGCTGACCACAAAGGTGCGGTGACCTTGACTGACTGCATAACGAATGAATGAATTGTTAGGCTGCAAATCAAGAATGTAAAACTTGTTGATGCAAGGCGGCACCAACAAAAATGGTTTTTCGTAAATCTTGGCCGTGAGCGGTTTGTACTCAATCAATTGAAAATATTCATTTTCAAAAACCACAGCGCCTTCGGTGGTGGCCACGTTCTCACCCACCACAAACTTGCTTTCGTCTGTCATGGACACATGACCCTGCTGCATGTCATGCAACAAGTTTTGAATACCCTTGGCAAGACTCTCACCTTGCGTGTCTATGGCTTTCTTTTGCGCTTCTGCATTGAAGGCTAAGAAGTTGCTTGGGGCAGAAGCCGCAACCCATTGCTCGACTGCAAATTTGATTTTGTTTTGTGTGTGTTCGTCGGCCTCAACCGCATCAGCCAAACCCATGAGTGTTTTGGCATTGAGCAAATAAGAGCCCGCCGTGAAAGCCGCCATGGGATTGGCAGTCCATGCCTCGCTTGAAAAACGGCGGTCCTTCATTTCATGCTTAGATTCAAGGCCATGATTCCAGAGCGCCGTGGCTTCTTCTAAATAGGCGGCCTGCAATTCCTTTAACTTTTCCTGAGAAAAAGTAAGTTGTGGCACAGCATCTTGTGCAGGAGGCACAATACCGCCTAGGTCCATGGTTTGAAAAGTTTGCATGGCCTGACCCCAGCTCTTAGCCAAGTTTTCCTGAAACTCTTCGCCAGCGCGTGACCAAAATTCGTTTTGAGAATTTGTCATGTGCTCATCTCCTGTTATTTTTTAAATAAATACTCATGTACATCGTTGCAATTGCTTGGATTTACGTCGCGCTCATGATGAGCGTTGCCGAGGCCACCAACACAAATGGAACCGTCCTAGGAGGGATTGTCACCTTCATTCTTTACGGGATCCTTCCAACTAGCATAATTATTTACATCATGGATGCACCCCGTCGCAAGAGGGTCAAATTGGCACGTGAGCGTGAAGCTTCAGAGCTGGCCAGGTCACAAAACGGAAACGAAACTTAGGCAAATACACCTAAGCCTTCAAACCCGCCAGACACTAATTTGTAATCCAGATGTAAGCGGCCATGCGCCCCGAGCCGCCTTTGCGCACGGCATCGCGCCTGTGAGAGTGGTATTTGGATTCTTGGCGATAGGTGCACCAAGCCAAGGAACTGTCGTTACCGCAAATGACTTGAAAGCCTGCCGCAGTTAGCCGCCATCGTGCAAGCCCTGCCAAATCGGCCAAATACTTGCCTGCACCCTGAGCCACAAAAAAGTCTTCGGGCCGCATTCTTTCAAGCGCTGGCTGTTGAGTCATGAAGGCGTCAAGCACATCCTGCCCCACTTCAAAAGCAGTCGGCCCAATACAGGGGCCCAACCAAACCATACAGTCGTGTGTGGAAAAACCATGCGCTGTTGCACCTTGGGCCAGCGTTTCCACCACGCCATTGCCCTTGGCGCCCGCAAGGCCACGCCATCCAGCATGTGCCGCAGCAACCCACTTGGCCTTGGGGTGGCACACCAAAATGGGCAAACAATCGGCAGCCATCATGGCGCATGCCATACCGCTTTGCGTGGTCCAAGCCACATCGCCCTCAAGCCCTGAAGGCGTCTGCGCTTCAATGTCCACCGCCTTCACACCATGCACTTGCTTGAGATAAACCGCCGGCACACCCATGGCACTTTGAACCAAGTTGCGGTTGACCAGAACTTGGCCAGGTTCATCACCCGACATCAGACCTAGATTAAGAGATGTCCATGGCTCGGCTGAAACACCGCCTTCTCGGGTGGTCATGAGGGCCCGCACAAAGTGCGGTGCGGGCCATTCGGGTTGAAATCCGATCAAGCCTTTAGGCTGCGTCAGGGCAGGCAGAGGGTTGGGCTTTTTGGAAGGCGTCCAATTTCATGCAGGCATCGAAGGCCGCCATGGTCAAAGGCAAGCCATCGAAGCTCACCTCAAACCTTTTGCCATTGAAAATTTGCGGTACCAAGCAGCAATCGGCCAAGGTGGGCGTGTTGCCAAAACAGTAGGTCGATTGAGGGCCTTGGGCCAACTGGCGCTCAAAGGCCTCCAGTCCGTCTCTCACCCAATGGCGATACCACGCGTTTTTCTGGTCTTCGCTCAAACCCAAGTCAACGCTGAGGTATTTCAGAACACGCAGGTTGTTAATCGGGTGAATTTCACACGCAATTGATTGCGCCAAAGCGCGGACACGCGCTCGGCCCAATGCATCCTTTGGCAACAACGCAGGCTCTGGGTGGGTTTCATCCAGGTATTCAATGATGGCCATGGACTGGCTCAGGTGCTCTCCCTCCACAACCAAGTTAGGCACCAGGTTGTCAGCAGCAACACTGCTGTAGGCAGCTTCCTTGTGTTCGCCCTTGCCAATGTGAACTGCGATATATTCATAGGGCAAGCCCTTCAAGTGCAGTGCAATTCGGACTCGAAATGACGCTGAGGAACGGAAGTAGTTGTAAAGTTTCATAGGCATTAGCATAAACTGGAAACATGTCCGCCGACACCCTCCAACCTCATCTTCCATGGATTGAAAGCCATTTACCGCTGCCCCCTGTACAAAACGCATGGGGCGAAGATACCGAGGCGCCAGGTTTGCTGGCAGCGGGCTCAGATTTAGGGGTTGAGCGGCTTTTAGAAGCCTATGCCAAAGGCGTGTTTCCTTGGTTCAACGCCGACCAGCCTGTGCTGTGGTGGAGCCCCGATCCCCGCATGGTGCTGCAAATCAAACACTTCAAGCTTCACCGATCTTTGCGAAAAACCTTGGCTCGGTATTCGGTACATCCGCAATTTGAGTTGTGTTTTGACCGTGCATTTGACGACGTGATAGAAGCATGCGCGCAAAGCCCCAGAGAAGGTCAAAAAGGAACATGGATTGTGCCGCCCATGGTGGCGGCCTACAAAGCCTTGCACCGCGCAGGCTTTGCCCACAGCGCCGAAACATGGCTCGATGGCCACTTGGTGGCAGGTCTGTACTTTGTTTGCATTGGCAAAGCTGTGTTTGGCGAATCCATGTTCAGCACGCTCAGTGACGGCTCCAAAATGGCGCTTGCAGCACTGGTTCATGTCTGCGAGCAACACGGTATTCAAGCCATCGATTGCCAGCAAAATACGGCGCATTTGGCCTCGATGGGCGCCAGCGAAATGACGCGCACCGCATTTTTAGCGCAAAGTGTGCCAGCCTTGCAACTCACAAGTCCCGACTGGAAAAACGCCCAAATAGATTGGGATGTTTGGCGAAGGAGCGCAGCATGACACACCTCAAGGACCTGCCCTTTAGCACGCTGCAGTTTTATGCCACTGCGGCCTACCCTTGCAGCTATCTAGATGGCCGTGAAGCACGCTCGCAGGTGGCGACACCCAGCCATTTGATTCAAACCGATGTGTATTCGGACTTGGTCGAGCGCGGCTTTCGCAGAAGTGGCCTCTTTACCTACCGGCCCTATTGCGATGGCTGCCAAGCATGTGTGCCCATGCGCGTTCTGTGCAATGAGTTCAAGCCCAACAAAAGTCAAAAGCGAGCACTGAGAAAACATCAAAACTTGGTGGCACGCGTGTCTAGATTGGGTTTTGAAAATGAGCATTACGACTTGTATTTGCGCTATCAAAACAGCCGCCATTCGGGTGGCGGCATGGACCAAGACAGCATTGAGCAGTACAAGCAGTTTTTGCTTCAAAGTCGCGTCAATTCGAGGTTGGTTGAGTTTAGAGAAGCCTGTGCCACTGGCGAGGTGGGTGAACTCAAAATGGTCTGCATTGTCGATGTCCTGAACCAAGGCTTGTCTGCGGTGTACACCTTTTATGCCCCAGAGGAGCACGCCAGTTACGGCACTTATGGCGTGCTTTGGCAAATTCAACAGGCAAAAGACCTAGGGCTGCCTTACGTTTACATGGGCTACTGGATTGGTGCCAGCCCCAAAATGCAATACAAAGAACGCTTTGCGCCCTGCGAGAGCCTTCAAAACGACCAATGGATGCCCCACCCTTCTCCACGCTGACCAATTGGACCAACACAAAGCCAATTTCATCTTGTAAAATAAGATTTCACAAACAGCACCAGGTTCAGTCCCATGAGAAAAGCTGAAGCGCACCCGCCAGCAGCACCGACCATTCAAGTCATAGAGCGCTTGTTTTCCCTCATGGATGTCTTGGCTTCTAGAGAAGACGCTATATCGCTGAAAGAGATCAGTGAAAAAACAGGCCTGCATCCGTCCACCGCACACCGAATCTTGAACGACCTGACCATTGGCCGTTTTGTGGATCGTCCCGAACCTGGCAGCTATCGATTGGGCATGCGCATGTTAGAGCTGGGCAACCTGGTCAAGGCGCGCCTCAATGTGCGCGATGCCGCACTTGCACCTATGCGAGATTTGCACAAACTGATCCAACAACCTGTCAACTTAAGCATGCGACAGGGCGATGAAATTGTTTACATCGAACGCGCCTTCAGCGAGCGCTCGGGCATGCAAGTTGTCAGAGCCATTGGCGGCCGTGCGCCTTTGCATCTAACATCGGTCGGCAAGTTGTTTTTGTCTGTAGATGAGCCCATGAAGGTTCGAAGCTACGCTACGCGCACAGGCTTAAACGGTCAGACCAAAAATAGCATTACACAGTTGCAAGTGCTGGAACGTGAACTGTCAAAGGTTCGCCAATATGGCATTGCGCGCGACAACGAAGAATTGGAATTGGGCGTGCGCTGTATTGCTGCAGGCATTTACGATGACCAAGGCAAGTTGCTTGCGGGCCTCTCTATCTCAGCACCCGCTGATCGAATTGACGAAGCTTGGTCGGCCAAATTGCAAGCAACAGCCGAAGGAATTTCTCAAGCCCTAGGCTACAAAGATTGAGGCTTTAGCCAGCCGCATCGGCTGAAGCAACTTGACTGCGAACATTTTGATTTTCGACCCAGCGTCGAACTCTCTCAGCATCTGCAATTCGGCTTAATTTGCCAGCAGAGTCTAAAAACACCATGATGATTTTGCGTCCCGCCACCTTGGTCTGCATGACCAAGCATTGGCCAGCTTCAGAGATGTAGCCCGTCTTTTGCAAACCGATGTCCCAGTTGGGACTTTTCACCAGTCTGTTGGTGGTGTTGTATTGCAGAGTTCTGCGGCCCACGGCCACCTCTCGACCAGGTGATGTCGAGAGTTCGCGCAGCAAAGGGACATCGTAAGCAGCACCGACCAGCACGGCCAAATCTGTGGCGCTGGATTGGTTGCGGCTGGAAAGCCCAGTAGGTTCGACGTAATGTGTGGACGCCATGCCAAGGCCTTTAGCGCGGTCGTTCATGGCTTTCACAAACAAGGGTATACCACCTGGATAAGTTCTGCCCAGTGCGTGTGCGGCGCGATTTTCACTGGCCATCAAGGCCAGGTGCAACAAGTCACCGCGGCTGAGTACCGAACCAACAGCCAAACGCGAGGTGCTGCCCTTTTCGGTGTCCACATCATCTTGGGTGATGGTGATCATTTCGGTTTGAGCCAAGTTGGCATCGCTAATCACCAAACCTGTCATGAGTTTGGTCAGTGATGCGATGGGCAAGACGGCCATGTCGTTCTTGCGAATTAAAACTTCATGTGTGTCTTGATCAATGACAAGTGCCACGCTTGAGCGCAAATCGAGAAAGTCAGCGCCTTGGTGTAAACCGGCAATGCGGCCAAAAGAAGGTCTTGTGTCTGTGGCCTTTTGCTTGACGGATTTACGGGGTTTTTGAGTATTTTTAGCTGAGGCCTTGGGTGAAGGTTTGGCTGAGGGTTTAACTGCAGATTTGGCTGTGTTTTGTGCAGAAACCACCGGTTTTTTGGCGGCAACTGGTTTTCGCGTGTTTTCGTTGTCTGCCGCAAAGCTTGGAAGTGACATCAAGGCCAAGATGCACAAAGGCAAACAAGGATTGAAAACACGGCAGGAAAACAGGCGATTTAGTGGATTCAAAGCATTACTTTCGAGGCTCAAAGTCATTCGGAAATTGGCGAGTCTCATAGAAACTTGCGACAGTGTACCAAAATAAAAAAGCTGCGCAAGATCAACACCTTGCGCAAGCTTCTTGAAGACCTTGTTCAGTCTTAGCTCTGAAGCAATTAGCCCTGAGCCGCCACCCTGTCTGCTTTGCTTTGAAGTTTATTCAAGGCGCTCAAATAGGCCTTGGCCGAGGCCACAATGATGTCGGGGTCAGAGCCTACGCCATTGACCACGCGGCCGCTGTTTTGCAAGCGAACCGTGACTTCGCCTTGGCTTTCGGTCGATCCGCTGATGGCGTTCACAGAATAAAGCACCATTTCAGCACCGCTTTCCACGATCGATTCAATGGCTTTGAGGGATGCATCTACGGGGCCATTGCCCTCCGATTTGCCATGAACTTCCTTGCCACTGACCGTAAAAACAATGGCGGCGCTGGGTCGCTCTCCTGTTTCACTGTGTTGCGCCAAAGATACAAAGGCATATTGCTCTTTGTCTTGGGTGACACTTTCTTCACTGACCAAGGCCAAGATGTCTTCGTCAAAAATTTCGCTTTTGCGGTCTGCCAATTCTTTGAAGCGCGCAAAGGCCGCGTTCAACTCTGTCTCACTTTCGAGCACCACACCCAGCTCTTGCATGCGTTGTTTGAAGGCGTTGCGGCCGCTTAATTTGCCCAGCACAATTTTGTTGGCTGACCAACCCACATCTTCTGCCCGCATGATTTCGTAGGTGTCGCGCGCTTTGAGCACGCCATCTTGGTGAATACCTGAGGCATGTGCAAAGGCATTGGCACCCACCACTGCCTTGTTGGGCTGCACAACAAAGCCTGTGGTCTGGCTCACCATGCGACTGGCCGCCACGATGTGGATGGGGTCGATGTTCATCTCTAAACCAAAGTAGTCTTTGCGCGTTCTGACGGCCATGACAATTTCTTCCAAAGAACAATTGCCGGCCCGCTCACCCAAGCCATTGATGGTGCATTCAACCTGACGTGCACCGCCCAACTTCACACCTGCCAAACTGTTGGCCACCGCCATGCCCAAGTCGTTGTGGCAATGAACAGACCAAATGGCTTTGTCTGAGTTTGGAATTCGTTCGCGAAGTGTTTTGATGAACTGACCATACAGCTCTGGCACAGCGTACCCAACGGTGTCGGGCACGTTGATGGTGCTTGCGCCTTCAGCAATGACAGCTTCCAAAATTTTGCACAAGAAATCCATGTCACTTCGGTAGCCATCTTCTGGGCTGAACTCGACGTCTGCGACCAAATTGCGTGCAAACCTGACGGACTGTTTGGCTTGCTCGAAAACCTGATCGGGCGTCATGCGGAGTTTCTTTTCCATGTGCAATTCAGAGGTTGCAATGAAGGTGTGGATGCGGCCATTGTTGGCACCCTTCAAGGCTTCTGCTGCGCGTGAAATATCGCGGTCGTTGGCGCGCGACAATGAGCAGATGGTGGAATCTTTGATGGCATTGGCAATGGCCTTTACAGCTTCAAAGTCACCGTTGGAGCTGGCTGCGAAACCGGCTTCGATCACGTCAACGCGCAATCGCTCTAATTGACGCGCAATGCGCAGCTTTTCGTCACGGTTCATGGAAGCACCCGGCGACTGCTCACCATCGCGCAATGTCGTGTCAAAAATAATCAATTTATCGGCCATGTTTCACTCCTGGTTTTAAATCTTCAAAAAAGCGACTCTGAAATAAAAAAAGCCCGCTGCGATTGGCATACGGGCTTGATGGGAAACTGAACAGCGTGCGCTATACATCCCGCCCGTGGGGCGTCAGTAGTAGGGCTAGCAAATTCGTTTTCATAGAAATACTGTATCACAACTTTTAGAAAAGGTCATTACCGGTGAAGCCCGCGCTCATCAGGGTCTTCGGTAGAGGTGCTAATGACGCTGGTGGGTTCACCCTTAAAACGGCGCCAGCCATACAAGACATAGCCACTCAGCCCGTAACTGACGAACAAGCCAAAAAGCACCATGGGGGGGTGAATGTTGACCGCCGCAATGCCAAGGGCAAGCAGCACAATGACCACAAAGGGCACACTTTGC
>OFRD01000601.1_pt1 | contig 13623 bp, 8 predicted proteins | sample 1543041 | NCBI WGS metagenome assembly OFRD01 (sample SAMN07774234, study PRJEB24372) | wastewater metagenome | isolation source: Exp Tend CN 100WW | collected 2016-02
GAATCACATTCGACGCCGCTGGCAAGACAAGCGCTGGTTGATCGTCTGGCGTCAAGGTGCCGGGGTGTGCAGCCGCTGCAAAAACCTGCGGACTGATCAACGGCGAGTAGTCAGGAAGGTCGCTGTGACGCATCAGTGCGGCCAGTGCGGGTTGAATTTCTTCGTTACGAATCAAGAACTCCACGTTTTCAAAGGCAGCGTCCAGCGGCATTTTGAGAATTCTGCTTAATGTTTTCAAGAGTACGGATTCAGGGCATGCATTCAGGAAGATGTAACAGCATTCGCCATCCGAGGTGATCAAGTCGCCAGGGCGAGATAAACCACTGTTGTTCAAAATGTCGATGATCGACGTGTTTTGCGTTGGCTTTCCAATAACCAGGGCACACGGAATATCAAGTGTTACCGCTCGCTCAAGAATTGTTTGAACTTCTCGTACAAAGCGCGTCGGCACAAGATAGCCGCTGGCGGTGGCCGGGAGCACACTGGCCATGGCGGCTTCAAAATTGATGTCGACATCACGGGAGAAAACTTGTCCGTTGAGCGACTCCAGCAAGAGGGGTAAGCGACTGGCTGGTACATCTCTGTAAACGACCAGATTGAGGCCGAGTTTCAACAGAAAAGCTTCGTTTTGATAGCGGAGGGAGGCGTCTTTTTCCTGAACGATAATCTTTGCATAACGTCCCAGACTCAGCCGCAGCGTATGAACTGTTTCAGCGAGTTGCCTCAAATTGGTGTCGCGTTGGTAAACCAGGATGGAGGTGGACGAGCGCGTGTTGCGCGTTGCATGCATCATGCCCACCAGGGTGTCCACACGCTTCCAGATACCTGGCGTCTGTTTGGCCAGACTTCCCAAGTCCGGGTTCATGTAGAAGTAATGGGGTTCGGCATCTTCTTTTATTTCGACGGCCCCATATTTACCCGAATCCATTGGCGGCTCTGTGGGCGCTACCGCTTCATAGAGTCCGGAATGGAGCGTTGACAATCGATAGTTTCTGGCGGCGATGGTTCCTTCGGGTGACTGCCAATAGTCGAAAGTGAGTTCGAGGCCTTCGCGGTCTCCGCCCAAGCGGACAATGCCATTCATGCTGTCCATGAGTGCATTGATGGCGCCGGAGTTTGTTTCGTTGGCACGCGAAAAGACCAGCAGCGCAGTGACGCGCTGTTTTTCGAACCAATTTTTGAGGGTGTTAATTTGATCTAGCGCCAGGGAGATGTCATGCAGGCTAAGCAGTTCATCGGCTTGATCGAAAAGGAGATAGCTGTTTTCAGGAAGTTCAAATTTCTCCAGCTCCTGCACAAAGGCATCGGCCCCAAAGCGAAACATCTTTTTTGAGAACTCTTCTTGGGTCACGAAGAGCTGAAGTTGATTGGTAGCGATCAGTTCTGGCGCGCCAATCTTTTCCAATGCTTCAATTCGTTGGAGAAACAATTCAGGATGCGACGGGACGATGACGCTGCAGGGGCGCCCGTCTCGGATTGCACTCCCAAGATTGCTGGCCAATATCGGAAACCTTGCCGACGGAGTTTCTGCGATCAGGACGTACAAGCCACCGGGAATCATGTTGCCGGTCAAATTTGGAAGTCCAAGGATGCCGAGCTGAACGACAGGCAATATTGAGGCCGCAGTGGCTGGGTTGGTCATAAAAAGAGATCCCTATTTCGCCGATTGGCGTGCCTACACAACAAACCATGTAGCGGCAGCGAGCTGATACTTCGCCCTGCTGCACGATGGAGGTGCTTCATCGAAAGGGCTGTTCTTTCTGTCATCGCGTTGAATATTTATTCCGATGCGATCACCGTCTCCAATGAAGGGCGTCAGTTTTCATGCGAGTGTCAGCCCAAACAGGAGTGGATTTTACCTTAGACAAAATTCGCCGCACCACGAACCAACGGCCAAAATACGGGCGACTTCAGTGGCAGAGCGCCAAGTCGTTCTCACTTGGGGCGCGCTAAGATGCATGCGTTTGTTGCGCCCCACGCTGGGGGTGATATGTGGCTCAAGTAATAAAACATATATTTTTAATTTAATTTTCAGGTGTGGAGAATTAATTTTTCCAGTATGTTTTTTTGAGCTTTGTGTTTCCTTATCAAGTTGATTGTTTTTTAAATGCTGAAGGTTGTCATGCTAAATTCAAAAAAAATATTTGAAAAGTGCATTGGCATTGTTCTTTTTTTTCTGTGCAGTGCGTTGTTGTCGGGCTGCGGTGGCGGCGTCTGGTCGGTACGCGAGCAGTTGGCGCCCGCAACGGATAGGGCCCCGGTAACGGGTTCAACGGTGACAGTGACGCCGACCTCGGGCCGCTTATTGAGGTCGTCTTCTGTCGTGAGTCCCGGTTTTACCTCTGAGCTGCCATTGCTGCTTTCGATCCCGACTGCGACGCTATCGGTTAATGCGGAAGCTAGCGCCGTTGCACTACCTCCTGCGGTATCGCCTGCAGAAGTTCCTTTGCCACCCTTGCCCTCTTCTATTCTGCTTGGCTCGGCAGCCAATCCACCCGTCGGATTCTTTATACCTGCAGGTATTTTTGGCAAACCGGGGAATGAACCGAAGCAGGCTACAGCATCAACCTCAACAACGCTGACGCCTGTTGTGCCCCAACCACCGGTTGCCCCGAAAGTGCTGCTTGCCAAAGCCACGATGCCGGAGGTTTTTCTGTATGCTTCACGTGCAACGCGTGCTTATTTTTCCGCAGGTGGAATTGATGCTTCAGCCAATATTCAGGTATGGGAAGATTTTCTGCGCAAATACGAAATTCCATTTGAAGTAGTGAGTTCGGTTGAGCGGCTCGAAAAGAAGCAAGGAGGCGTACTGTTGCTGCCTTCCAGCGTCGCCTTGTCGGAGCGCGAAAAACAAGCCGTGATTGGCTTTCGGGCCAAAGGGGGAGGGGTTCTTGCCTCGTGGCTGACTGGGGTGCGCAACGAGTATGGCGAGTGGCGCGGATTTGGTTTCATGGAAAACGCGCTGGATGCGAAGGTTGTGGGCAATACCGAGGCGGATGAAGATGATACGTTCATCATGCCGTATGGGAATAGCCCGGTGACGCATCAGGTGCCTGCTGGATTGCGGATCTGGATGGAACGTGTCAAAGAGTGGTATCCGTTGCGCCTGCTTGGGCGGCATCCCGCCGCACACGTGATGGATTGGTCGCGTGCCATTTCTGCTGAAAAGCAGAGTGCTACCCTGGTTTTTGATGAGCGCGATCAATCCTCAGGCAAGCCATCGCGCTCCGTCGTTCTTGGATTTCCGGAGCGGCTGTGGGTGTCAGCCGATAGTCAGGCCCTTGAGCCGATCATCCACAATGCCTTGATGTGGCTGTTGCGGCAGCCCGATGCCTACACCTCGGCCTGGCCTTATCCATACGCCAGTGCCTTTGTGTTGGCGCTTGATGCGGCGGACACCATGGCTGACACCGATTTGAGGTATGGCAGTCTGGTTGGGGATTTGGGGGGGCGTGCAACCTACTATGTGTTGACGGAGCAAGCGGTCAAATCTGCAGAAATACTGAAAAAAATTCAAGCCGGGGGGCATGAAGTTGCTTACCTGGGGGATCGTTTTGAGGGCTTCAAGGAGCTGTCGACCAGTGCGCAGGCCAAGCGGCTCGATACCATGCTGCGTGAAATGAAGGCTTCGGGTATTGAACTGGCTGCTGATGCCGGGTTTCACCCGCCGATGGAGTCGTATGACAAGACCACAGAGAAATTATTAAAAGAGCGCGGGGTTGGCTACTATGTGGCTGGTTTGGATGCGTCAGAAGCACGCCTGCCTTTTCTTGCGTCGAGTGGCGCCGCTGGGTCAGAAACCAAGCCAATCGTTGTGTTGCCACGGACACAAAGCGACCCCGAGGATCTGATGGCTGAGGGGGATCCTGTTGGCGGCTTGAAACTGTTTCTGAGTGAACTTGATCTGGCTGAAAAAATGGCCGGCTTGTCGCTTGTCCGAATGTCTAACCAGAGTACCCTGACCGACGTGCAGCTTGGTGCGATCTCCAGATATTTGAAAAGCAAACGTGACCGGATGTGGCTGGCAACGGCAGGGCAAGTGGCCCAATGGTGGCGCGAACGCGAACGGGTCAGCATCAGTTTGGACTCAAAGCTCATTCCACCTCGGCTGAGCGTGACGATCAAGGGCGATCAACCGTTGCAGCAGGCGGCTAATGTGTGGATCAATCTCCCCGATTCTGGCAGTTCCTTGCGTTTGATGGCGGCTGGAAATTATGAAAAATCGCCCAAAGTTGCGAGCGTCGATGCTTGGCGATCTGCCGTGGTGCTTAATGGGTTTGCACCCGGTGAATACCATTGGTATCTGTATTTTGACCGTGCGGCAATGCGTATTAACAAGTAGTGTGCGGCACAGGTTCTTTCAGTCCTGCTTTTAAATTTTAAGATCCACTATGCAAAATCAATCTCTGCGAACAGCCCCCCGTTTCTTCATGGCGGTGTTGCTGCTTGGTCTCAGCCTGGCAGCCAGTGCCCAGTCCACCGGGGTGCTTTACGACCCCGAGCCGCCTGCCGACTCGGCTTATGTCCGGGTGATCCTCAGCAGTCGTGAGGCGGCTGTCGATGTCATGGTCGATGGTCACGCGCGTATTCGCAAACTGGACGCAGGCGAGGCCAGTGACTATATGGTGCTGGCTGCGGGCAAGCACACCATTGCTCTTCACCCTGTCGGCAAGCCAGTGGCATACCTCTCGACGACGATTGATGTTGTCCGGGGGCGTGCCATGACGCTGGCGTTCACGGCACTGAAGGCTAATACGGCACCGGTCATATTTGAGGACAAGGCCAATACCAACAAGCTCAAGGCCTTGTTGGCGGTCTATCACCTTGATGCCAAAGCAGGGCCACTCGATGTGCTCACGGCTGACGGCAGTACCAAAGTATTTTCGGGCTTGGCGTTTGGCACTTCAAGCTCTCTTCAAGTCAATCCGATCGCCATTGAGCTGGTCGCGGTCAAGGCTGGGGAGAAGACACCCAAAACGCGCACGTCACTCACTTTGACGCAAGGTGGGGCCTACAGTGTGCTGTTGTTGCCAGACGAGGGAGGTAAATTGCTGGCGCGCACCACGCAAAATAAAATTGAGCGCTACACCGGAAAATAAGCAAGCGCCACAAGAATATTCACTCTAACGAAGATTGCAAGCAATGAACACACACACAATTAACAAGTTGGTATATGGGGCCATGCTCACCGGCTTCCTGGGCTCGACCGTTGTACATGCGGCCGATCCCGCGCCCGGTATTGTGGGTAAAAACGATTGGCTTTTTTATCGTTACGAGTTATCGGATGCGGTTGATACGGCAACGACGGACTCGTCACTTGACCTTATTCAGCGCTTTAACAAGGTTCTTGCAGCGAATGGTGTCAGCATGGCCGTGACCTTGGTGCCCTTGAAGATGCGGATCTATTCGGAGTATTTGCCTGACAATGTCAAAGTCAATGCCTACATGGCAGGCAATTACGAGCGCATGAACAAGGTGCTGCAGGCTGCTCAGGTCAATGTGATTGACCTCAACACCGTATTTTTGAATAGCCCCAAGCGCAGCAGCGACACCCCCCTGTTTTTCCGGCTCGATACCCATTGGGCGCCCGCCGGATCGATGCTTGCCGCTGAAACTATTAAGACTGGAATTGATGGAAACGCGGCCTTGAAAAAGGTGCTGGCGGCAACGCCAGAAGAAGGTTTTAAGCTCGCTTTAGGCAAACGCAGAGTGAACTCCAAATCACGCGATCTGGTGGATCAGCTTCCCAAGGACGCGCCCACTTTTGCCCCTGAACAATTCGTGCCATTCAGCGTGAGCCGGGCGCAACCGCCCAAGGAAGATTTACTCGGTAATCGTGAACCGCTGGGCATTACCCTGGTGGGGAGTAGCTATTCACATGCCTGGACCGGGTTTCCAGATGCTTTGCGTTACACCCTGCAGCGCGACATGCTGAGTATTTCTGTCGGTGCCGATCAAGGTTCCTGGGTTGGGATGGAGGGTTATTTGCGTGATGATGCGTTCCAGAATCAAGCGCCAAAAATGGTGATCTGGGAGATGCCCGAGCGTGACTTGCGCGCACCGCCGAATTACAAGTTCCGCGATGCACGGTATGTCAGTGACAACACCGAATGGCTGCTGCGCGTTTCTGCTTTGGTTCAATCCAGTTGCAAACCATCGGCGGTGGTCGCCAAACTGGCGCCTGTTGGGCTGGCTGCGAATGCGGCCAATCTGAAGGGTAGCGAGGTCGTGGCTGGATCGACCAGTGACGCTGACTTCATTGAGATCGGCTTTGATAAGCCGATCGAAAAACTGGATTATCTGGTAACGCGTGCGACAACGAATGGATCGAAAACGATCACCCTGGAGGGCTCCGGTCCGGGCGTTGCGACACGTCGTTTTACGTTGAATGTGGCCGGTGACGATACGGCGCATGCACTTAAAGCACCGTTGCCATCCAATGGGATCGGATTCACCAAAGTGCGCATCTTCCCCGGCAAGAGTAATGGCTTTGCCCTCCAGGGTCTGCAAGTTTGCCGCCAGCCGGAAGACCTGCTCAAGTAAAAGATTTACAGCGGGTGGCGGCTTGCTGGGCGCCACCCGTTATGCAGGGCAAATAAAAGTCAGGGGCGCAACCCTACGTGGGACAACCATTTCGCTTCGTCGTCCAATTTTGTGTAGAGAAAGCGCTCTGGCAGTTCCCATATCAGGATCTTCGGCTTGCTGGTACGAAAAGAGTCATCCGTTAAATACGCTGATGCGGCTTGTAAAAACCCACCACCATCCTTCGCGGTGTTGAGTACTTTGGCCGACAGTGCCTGCTGAAGAAATCCATGAAAATTCCCTCGCAATGAATAGGATGTACCTGTCAGTGCAACCGGTACAACGGCATCGCCAAACAGTCCCGCAGGGCTGTCAATGCTGTTCTGTTTCGTGGTCACCGGTGTTTCAATATCGTCTGCTGGGCGCAGGACGGCAGGCGTGCGGTCAAGCCCCATCAGACGAATCAAGTCGCCTGTTCGCTCGACCGGCTCGCTCGTGTTGGTCGTGCGGAAGGTGGTGGTGTCGAGCGCCACCCCAAGTTGGCGTACGGTTTGCATGACTGCATTGGCTGCAATCTGTGCGCCCCTCTGGTTCCAGTGCGTGTCGCTGCGGTAATAGACGTCACCCTGGGCTGCGCCGAGCGTGAGTGGTGCGAGCAAGTCCACAGCGGTCACGTTGTGGGCTTTAAAAGCCGCCAACGCATCCTGGTAGCGTGAATGATGGGATTCGGGATAGCGACCGTTTGCCAACTTGCTGGCGTACACGCGTGCTTTATCTGGTACCAATGCGACCACCAGTTTGACGCCCTGTGAATCAAGGCTTTGTCCGGCGGCGCCTAACAGCGCAGCGCGTGCGTTCAGATGGGCAGGCCCGTCTGCATTGAAACGTAACTCGTCGGTGAGGAAAATCCATTCATCCCTGCCGGTTCGCACTTGTTCTCCGGCGCCGCCGGTGAGGGTATAGCGAACGGTATTGGCCATCGCGATCAAGGCAGTACGGGCGGGCAGTTTCTGATCCAACTGCTTTTCGAGCGCCCCCGTCGTACGTCCTTCGCGGAAGTCGAGCAAAGTTCGCGGTAACTGCAGCGCTTCGGGGTGTTGTGCTGCGGTGATGACTTGCCAGGCACCAGCACACATGACCCCTACAAGCGTCAATGCTGCCAAGCCTGCATGGCGGGGTGGCCGGGGATTTTCGTGCGCAGAGAAATCGTTGTTTGGCATCGCGACCTCAAAACTGGAAATAAAGAAACGGTGTAAAGGCCTGCGCCGACAGTGTGGCGACTGCCCACAGAAACAGAGGGAACAGCAGGTGTCGGACATAGGATCCACCCTGGCGTTTAAGCCAGGGCATGGCATAAACCAAGCCAATACCGAGAAATAAAATACCCACCCGATCAGGGGTGACCTGCCATTCAACGGGCGCACTAAACGCCAGACCATTCAGCCCCAGCATGCCTTGAAACATGCGTCCCGCCCCCGCCAGATCGACCGCGCGAAACAAAACCCAGCCGACGATGACCAGTAGCATGGTTTTTATCACCTGCAACCACGCTGGGAGCAGCGGCTTACCGAATCGCTGTTCCCAGTAACGTTCCAGCACCAGGATGCCACCGTGCCAGGCCCCCCACAGCACAAAGGTCCAGTTGGCGCCGTGCCAAAGGCCGCCGAGCAGCATGGTCAAGAATAAATTGACATAGGTTCGCATCACGCCCTTGCGATTGCCCCCGAGGGACACATACAGATATTCCCGCAGCCAGTTTGACAGTGACATATGCCAGCGCTTCCAGAATTCAGTAATGGAGCGCGAAATATACGGGTCGTTGAAGTTTTCGGGGAACACAAAGCCGATCATGAGCGCCAGGCCGATGGCCATGTCGGTGTACCCACTGAAATCGAAGAAAAGCTGGATCGTGTAGGCAAGCGCGCCGAGCCAGGCATCTGCGAGGGTTGGCAATGGGGCTGCAAAGGCGGCATCTGCCAAGGGGGAGACTGAGTCGGCGATCAGCACTTTTTTGCAGAAGCCGATCATGAACACGACACAACCCCGTGCAAACCGATCCAGCGAGTGGGTGCGGCTTCTGAACTGTTCTGCCAACAAGTGGTAGCGCAATACCGGCCCTGCGACCAGATGCGGAAACAGCGCAATGAACGCGGCAAAGTCGATCAAATTACGCGCTGGCGGCGCTTCGCGCCGGTAGATATCGACCAGATAGCTAATGGCATGAAAAATATAGAACGACAGTCCGATCGGGAGCAGCACATGGGTGAATTCAATGGCGTGAAACCCAAGCCCGGTGAGTGCCACATTCAGGCTTTCAATACCGAAATTGGCATATTTGAAATAGCCTAACGCCAGCAGGTTCAGGGCAACCCCGCTACTCAATAAACGGTGGCGCCGCGTCTCATCGCTGGTGCTCCCCATGGCCAGCGCAAATCCATAACTGACGAGGGTCACGCCAACCAGAAGACCCAGAAAGTCAGGTCGCCACCATGCATAAAAAATATAGCTGAAAGCCAGAATCAAGCCAGACTTTGCACGCCATGGGGTCAGGTAGTAGCAGAGAAGAAAAAGCGGGAGAAAGGCAAAGAGAAAGATATTCGAGCTAAAAACCATAACGACTTCTCTGATCTCGGTGGGTTGGGATGTGGTCAAGGTGCCGCATCAAGAATTTTCTGGATCCGATCCGGGGTGCTGTCCTGACTGCGCGGGCCCCGTCGGCGTAAAAAATAATCAACCAGCTGGCCGCCATCGTAGCCAAGCAGAAAAAAGGCAATACCGCCGAGTTGCTCATTGAGCAAATAATCACTCTTACGTCCCAGGGCCCACCAGTCCTCAAACCAGCCCTCGACCCATTGTCCATTTTTCCGCTTGAATTGGTAATAGGATGATCCACTGACCGGGTCATGGGTGGCCCCATATTGCCTGACTTGATCTTGCACGTTGAGCGGAAAATCCTGCTGCAGACTGGCTGGTAAAGGGGCAAAGGTGGTGTGGACACCCTTGCCACGCGTCACACTGCGCAGCTTGCGTTCCTTCACCGGCCACTCGTAGCCAAACAAGGGGAAACCGAGGAGTAAACGTTCTTTTGGCACGCCAAGCAATGCACCCTGCGCGACCGCTTTTTCCCAGGTTACTGCCTCAGGGCCGGTCAATGGTGCCACCGGCCCTGCCACTTGACTGCCCAGCCAGTGCGCGTCATACCCTTGCAGCACCAGCTGATCAACCCCTTCCAGGGTGGCTGCATCGTAGAGTTGGGACTCCGTTCCCATCGGGAAAAATACAGACAAGTTTCTGGGGGGGGATTGTTGATGCAGGCGTTCTGAAAGCGTCTGGACAAAGTTTCTGTAACGTTTGATCGTGTCAGGGGGAATAAAGCTGTAAATTTCGATATCGAGTTGAAGCCCTGCGACGCCCATTTCAGCGCCAAGTTCCACCGCTTCGTCAAGTAAACGTTGCGTCGCCTCCTGGGAGGAAAACAGGCGCTTGAAAGCCGCTGGGTCAAGCAGCGTTAGCGTTAGATCAAGCGGGGTATTGTGCTGCTTGACGGCCTGCTGCAGGTCAGTCCACGCTTCCGGCCAGCCATGGCGCTCCGTAATCGCCCCGTCGGCTTCAACTTCAAGCTGAAAGAAAAGCAGGCGATCCAACTCCCCTAATGGCGCGCTACGCCAACTGTCTGGCAGCCACCAGCCAAGGTAAGCCCAAGCCTTCGGCGCCTCTGCCCTTGCGCTGGCCTGATAAAGGAGCAGGGCCAAAATAAGTCCCCAACCCAAACGGCGAAAAATCATTGCGCAAGACTGTCGAGCAACCAATCGACCACGTATTGCATATCCAGACTTGTTTGGCAGCCGGGCTCGTACTCAATCACTGGGCGCTCAAAGGCCAGCGCCTGAGCGACTCGCGCATCTTTGTGAATGGCGACGGGAACGAGTTGTTGCGCATAATTGGCATACAGTGCTGACCGTACCTGGTGCCCCAACTTGCTGTGAGTCGGCATCTGGTTGATCAACAGGCTCATGCCAGCAAAGTTGCTGCGTTCTGCCGTGTATTGCTCCACCAGAGAGCTGATTTTGGGTATGCTGGCATAGGACGCAGCATCTGCCAGTACCACGGCCAGCGCACGATGTGCTGCCTGCAAGGCCTGTTGCAGATAGACCGTCGCCCCGGGGGGGGTGTCCAGTATGACGAAGTCCAGCGTATTGGCATTCAGTGAGTCGATGCCGTCAGCGACCCAGTGCGGATGTCGCTTGAGTTCCGCTTCAAAATCCTCCAGCTCCGTCTCGCTGGCACGTCCGAACGGAATAAATTTAACATCAAACGGGCTATCAAACACCGATGTTGGCGTGATCCCTTCGCGGATCAAGCCTGCAATCTCATCTGGATCCATTCCGAGATGCAAGCGTTGTGAATTTTGTGGATCCAGATCGATCAACAGCACACGTTTCTTGCGGTGCGCGAGTGCGACGGCGATATTGGCGGCAAGGGTCGACTTACCAACCCCGCCTTTGCCTGAGATCAAGGCGATTATTTGCATGAGCGTTTTTTACAAACAGGGGTCAATGGGCGTGTGGGCTTCGTTTTTTCCGTGCTGCTTGGTCGTGCAGTCCACAACGCGGGCGGTTCGGGGATAAAAGTGAGAGAACTTGCCGCAGTCGTCGCTGCACCGGTATAAATTTTGACCCAGGCCTGTGCGTTGGCAAGATTTTCTTTGATGTCCTCCCGCAGGGGTGCCAATTGACTGGCCTGCACGAAAAAATCAAGTGCGGCTTGAGCATCACCCGCAGCCGCTTTTGCCACACCCATGTTATTGAGTGCGACAGGATCGGAAGGGTTGAGGCGGAGCGCTTCGGCGTAACTTTTGACGGCTGCCGCGTGATCCCCTTCTGCCAGAAAAGCACGCCCGTATTGCATGGGATCGGGTGGCGCCGCCATTGAGACGGTGCCGATCAAGCCGAATAAGCAAAGTAAAAGAAAGTACTTCACAGCAGGGCTCCCAGGCGTTTCAGCAAACGGCTAAGGTCGACAAAGGGCGATGATTTCAAGTTCGGGCTTGAATCGGCCTTGTCGAGGCTGGCGGGGTCGGTTGGCGTTTGACTCAATGGTGTGGGTGAGGCCGGTTGGCGCGGCGTCCCGGGTTCCGGGGCGGGATCAATCCGTCCCGGTGTCGGCACGCTTGGGGGGATGAATTCCGGCACGGGTAACAAGCCTGAGCGTTCGATCAGGGCTGGCTTGCTGCTGCGCTGTGGTGCAGAAAGTTCGTTGCCGATCAATCGCAGTGACAGGAGACCGGGTTCTCCGGTAAAAGCTTCTCGGTTGGATTCTTGCGCGTGTGCTCGCTGGAAATACATGATCGCCTTGGCGACGTTGCCGCGCATTTTTTCGACACGGCCGGCGGCGGCCAGCGCGCGTGGATGATCCGGTGCCAGTTCTAACGCTGCTTTGGCATGCCCGTCCGCTTTGTCCCATTCTTTGACCGCCAACGCCAGCTCAGAAGCCAGTAGCCGGTGACCAAGATCGTCCGACTCGCGCACAATGGCGCGCTCTGCGAGTTCTAGGGCAGCCGCTGAATTACCGGCAGATTTGTAAACTCTGGCCATCGTCACGAGCAGACGGTTATCGTCGAAGCGCTGCAAGGCCGGGTTGAGCATGGCGGCGGCCTCAGCCACCCGGCCAGACTCGCGCAGTGTTTCGGCCAAGCGCAAGGTATAGCCGAGGATGATGCGATTCACGTCATCTTGCTGTTCCGTGTTTAAGCGGCCGGGCGCCGATAGATCTTTCAAGATCGCAGACAGTTCGGCATCTTGCTGGGTACTGAGCAGTAGCTCCGCGTACTTGATCCGTGTACTCACCATTTTCATGGGATGGCTGCTGGCCATGTCGCGCATCAGGCGCAAGCCTTTGCCCGGCTGTCCAATATCTGACCACCCGCCGGACACGACTGAAAACAGGGCTTCATCTTTTCCTGCTGCAAGCTGTGCCTGCTCCATCAGCAGCATGGCCTGCTGGCTGTTCCCCTGGCCGAAAAATTGCCGCGCGCGTAGCACCTGCACGTTGACCCACATGCGCCGCTGCGCTGTCGTCTGGCTGGCGGTACGCACCGCCACCGGTATGCGTTCGAGTGTGTCGAGGCCCGCCCCCCATTTTTGTTGCGCGGCGTAAAGCATGGCGCGGGCATCCAGGCCCTCCGGCAGGTCGGGATGGGTTTCCAGCAGGTGATCGAGCAGATTGCCGGCTTCATCTGGCATCCCCAGCCGTTGATACTGTCGTGCCAGAGCCAGACGCACCCCTGCGTTGCCGGGGTCAAGCAGCATGGCCTCCTCCAGCAGAGTGCGTGCTCGCCTTGTCGCCTCTTGATCCGCACTCAAAGTCTGCTCGTCAGCCAGCACCGATCTGAGTAGTGCGCCCGCCTTCGCTTGAGGACTGTCGGTCTTGGTGGCCAGGCTGGCTTCCGTTTCCTTGTTGTCTGCCGTGGTCGGCGCGGCCCCTTCCAGGCGGCGCAGTCGTTCACGGATCAGGGCGTCATCGGGAAAACGAGTGAGATAGGCCGAGAACAGGGGGCGGTCGGTCGGTCGTGCGTGCAGCGACAAGAGGGCCTGCTGCCAGGCCTTTTGTGTTTCCTTGCTGCCGAGGCTGCGGTTGCTCAATGCCTCAAGCTGGCGAAGGGCTTCGCGCCGAGTCCCTTCTCGGTACGTGAGGTGGCGGGCCAGCGCCAGCAGATAGCGACTGTCTCCCGGGTTGTTCTGTGCGAGTTGTTCCAGCGCGCGGCGCGATGCAGCCCATTGTTTCTTGCTCGCCCGTGGCGTCTGAGAAGACGCCAGGCTGCCCTCACTGGGCTGCTTCGGTGCCGCACGTTTGTCCCGAATGGTGATGGTCATTTCCTCTTCCACCTTCGCCCGCTCCTGCTTGGGCGGGAGCGCTGGGGGTGGCGTGTCTTTTGGCGGGCCCTTGCTGACCAGCAAGGTCGCAGACAGCTCCTTCAACCCGGCCGGAGGCACCGGCAACTGACTGGCGCGGCTGAGGAGTGCGTCCGCTTCCTTGAGATGGCCTGCGCGGGCCTCAATGGCGCCGAGTTTGACCAGGGCCTCGGGATGCCTGGGATCGGTG
>OFRD01000602.1_pt1 | contig 13616 bp, 12 predicted proteins | sample 1543041 | NCBI WGS metagenome assembly OFRD01 (sample SAMN07774234, study PRJEB24372) | wastewater metagenome | isolation source: Exp Tend CN 100WW | collected 2016-02
ACAAGCATTAGCAGTGAGCCGACCAGCGTGTAGAGGACGAACTTGATCGTGGCGTAGATGCGATCCGCGCCGCCCCAGATGCCGATGATCAGATACATCGGAACGAGGACGATCTCCCAGAAGATGTAGAAGAGGAAGAGGTCGAGTGAGAGGAAGACGCCGAGCATTCCTGTCTCCAAGATGAGGAAGCTAATGAAGTACTCCTTCACGCGGTTCTGGATCGGGCCGAAGCTCGCCAGGATGCAGATCCAGCTGAGCAGCGTGGTGAGCACCACGAGGGCACCAGAGAGGCCGTCAACGCCCAGGTGGTAGGTGATGCCGAAGCTTGGGATCCATGAGATCTGTTCGCTGAAGGCGAACTCGCTAGAAAACTCGCGGATCCCTGGAAGCATCAGCAGGCTCAAGACGAAGGTGGTGAACGAGACCGCAAGCGCCGCCACGCGAATCAGTGACGGTCGTGATGATGGAAGCAGCGCGATGAGCAGCGCGCCCACGAACGGGAGCAGCGTAATCATGGAGAGGATCGGAAGCCCTCCAACGAGCTGCGTCAGGCTGCTCATGACCCGATCACCAGATAGGCGACCGCCATGGCGGCGAGTCCGAGCGCGATGCCGAACGCGTAGTTCTGCACGCGTCCTGTCTGAATCTGGCGCAGGCCGCGACCACCGGTTGAGGTGAGCGTGCCGACGCCATTCACCGCGCCGTCAACCACGCGGCGGTCAAACCACCATGCGGCGTTTGCGAGGCGGGTGCCGAGACGCACGAAGATGAGGTCGTTGAGATCATCAAAGAACCAGCGGCTCTTGCTTCCTACATAGAGCGGCTGAAGTCGCGCGGTGATCGCGCGAATGCGGTCGCCGTTATCGCTACGGAAGAGTCGCACGCCGATCACGGTGCCGATTGACGCCACTGTGACACTCGCGAGCATGAGCAGGCCGTCAATGCCGAAGAGTGTCCACGCCTCATGTTCGTGTCCAAGGAGCACGTTTGCCGAATGGAAGATCGGCTCAAGTCCGTGCACCAAGATGCCGTCAGCGAACGGGAAGCCGAGCAGCGCGCCGATTCCAATCGACGGGATTGCGAGCAGAATCAGCGGCAGCGTCATGGTCCATGGCGACTCGTGCACGTGGACGCTCTCACTGACGCGACTCTTCCCCCAGAAGGTGAGCCCCATCAGACGGAACATGTAGAAGGCGGTAGCTCCCGCAACCACCATTCCAACGAGCCAGACCCACGCGTAACCGAACTTAAATGCCTCACCAAGGATTTCGTCTTTCGACCAGAATCCGGCGAGCGGCGGAAGGCCTGCAATTGCAACCGTGCCGATCAACATCGTGGCGTAGGTGATCGGGATCTTTCTGGCGAGCCCGCCCATCTTCGGCATCTCTTGTTCACCTTCAACGGCGTGAATCACGGAACCGGATCCAAGGAAGAGGAGCCCCTTGAAGAAGCCGTGCGTGATGAGGTGGAAGATTGCAGGAACCCATGCGCCAACGCCGAGTGCGGCGAACATGTAGCCAAGCTGCGACAGCGTTGAGAAGGCGAGTACGCGCTTGATGTCGGTCTGCGTGAACGCAATGGATGCGGCGAAGATGGCGGTGAAGATGCCGATCGCCGCAACAACGAGCATCGCTTCGTGGCTCGCGGCGAAGAGTGGGCTCATGCGTGCAACCAGATAGACACCAGCGTTCACCATGGTTGCGGCGTGGATCAGCGCGGAGACGGGCGTTGGCCCCTCCATTGCGTCGGGGAGCCAGACGTGGAGCGGGAATTGCGCCGACTTACCAACGGCGCCACAGAAGATCAGCAGTGCGATGACAGTGGCAGCTGGTCCGGCGAGCTGACCCGCCTCAACACCAGCAAGGATCGTTGAGATGTCGAGCGTGCCGAAGACGGCAACGAGCCCCATCAGGCCGAGCGCGAAGCCAACGTCGCCCACGCGATTTGTGATGAAGGCCTTCTTTGCGGCGAGGCCGGGCTCGCGCTTCGTGTACCAGAAGCCGATCAGCAGATATGAGGAGAGGCCGACGAGCTCCCATGCGGCGAAGACAACAAGCAGGTTGTTCGCGAGCACCAGTAGGAGCATCGAGAACATGAAGAGGTTCAGGTAGGCGAAGAAGCGCCAGTAGCCAGGATCGTGGCTCATGTAGCCAACGCTATAAAGGTGCACGAGCGCGCCAACCGTGGTGACCACAAGGAGCAGCGCGCCGGTGAGCGCGTCTACGTGGATCCCCATGTTGAAGGTGAGGCTCCCTGATGCGATCCAGGTGAAGAGCTCGCTCGACGCCCCGTGCTCACCAAGGTCGCCGAGGAGCGCAGGGATCGCCAGGCTCATTGCGATCCCCCAGGTGGCGACGATCGCACCGAGTGGAACGAGATGCGCCAGTTTGCCGAGTCGGCGACCGATCGCCGCAGTGAAGAGGAAGCCTGCGAGCGGCAGGATCAGGAGGAGTGGCGCGTATTCAGGGAGCTGTGCGGCCGGCTCGCCACCCTCTGACGCGGTACGGATCAGTGCGTTGAATACGTTCATCACTACTGTCGCATCGTGTCGTACTCATCCACCAGCGGGGTCTTCCGATTGCGATAAATAGCCATAACAATGGCAAGGCCTACGGTGGCTTCCGCGGCGGCGACGGCGATGATCAGCAGCGCAAAGGCGATCCCCTGTCCAACAAGCGCCGGGATGAACACGCCGAGTGCAACAGCTGAGAGGTTTACCGCGTTGAGCATCAGCTCAATGCTCATCAACATGCTGATCGCGTTGCGGCGCGCAAGGAAGCCGAAGGCGCCAATGGAGAAGAGAATCCCGGCGAGCACGAGGTACGGCTCAAGATGACCAGCAATCTGACTCATCGAACCTCCTCGTCGTCCTCTGCACCGATCTGGCCAGCACGCGGAATAGCAGCAAGGTAGACCCCGCCGATGACGGCGGCGAGGATGAGAACGCTGACAACCTCAAAGGCGAGCAGGTACGGCCCGAAGAGTTCGGCGGCGGTACTCGTTGTCCCCTGTGGTTCTGGCGTGCCCGGAAACACGGTTGACTTCCAGTCGTTTGTGCCGAGCGTGATGGCAAAGATGATCGTAAGAAGTAACGCGATCAGTGCTGCAGGAATCGCCTGGGTTTGAAATGTGAGCTTCGCTGCCGCCGCCTTTGATTGCGTCAACATGATCGCAAAGAGGATCAGCACGCTGATCGCGCCGATGTAGACGAGCACCTGTGCGCCAGCAAGGATCGCCGCGCCGAGCATCACGTAGATCCCTGCGAGTGCGCCAAGCGCAAGGATCAGCATCAGGCCGTTGCGAATGATGTCGCGACCGAGCACCACAAAGAGTGAGGCGGCAATCGCGACGCCACCGAGCGTCATGAAGAGTGCGTCAGCCCACGTGATCCCAATCAGCGGAAGTGTGTCTGGTAACGGCATGAGTTACTTCCCGCGCAAGTTTGACGGCAGGACCGGAAGTGCGCGTGCCGGATCGTGTCGTCGCCCTGCAACGGTGTTCTCCCAGTTGCTCTCACCGCGAATGAAGGTCGCCTCGGAGGTGCGCTCAATCTTTGCAAGCGCAATGAGGTCAATCATCGGCTCGCTGCGATCAACATGCGCAAGCTCAAAGTCGAAGCCGCTGCGTAGCGCGTCGTATGGACATGCATCAACACAGATGCCGCAGAGGATGCAGCGCGACTCATCAACTTCAAACTTTGCGAGGAGTCGTGGCTTCGGCATCAGCGCGCCAGTTGGGCAGGTCTCTGCGCAGCGACCGCACGAGACGCACGGCGACTCGTTGAGGCTCATATCAAGTGGCGTGGTAACGAGCGTGTCGAAGCCGGTGCGCATGAAGTCATAGCAGGCGGCGCCAACAACTTCGGCGCAGACGTTGGCGCAACGACCGCAGTCGATGCAGCGCGAAGGTTCACGCAAGATGAAGGCGTGTGAATCGTCGCGGACATAATCATGATTCGCGCCGGTCCAGCGATTCTCTGTAATGGAGCGGAAGCCTGCGCCGTTCTGGTGATCCTTCTCCAGTGTTTTGAGCGTGGTGCCGTACTCAATGCCGAGGCGACGCAAGTCGCAGAAGCCGATCGCTTCGCAGGTGCACTGCAGGCAGCGCGTGCTTTCGGCCATCACTTCGGCCTTGCTGTATGGGATCTCGTACTGGATGTAGTCGTGCTTTCGCTCGTCGGCGTGGAGCGCCTTCAGGCGGAGGCGTGGCTCCTTCGTCTCGCCGGTGAACGGCACGATGCTGAGGAACTCTGGCTGCGGCTCGGCAAGCGTCTGTCGATTGCGAATCTCGCCAAGGTCGAGCCCCTGCAGGTAGGCGTCCGCGGCGTAGGCGCAACGACGGCCGTCAGCGACCGAGGCGACCACGGTGGTGGCGCCGTTGCGCACGTCACCGCAGCCGAAAACACCGTCGCGTCCGGTCTGGAAGGTGACGGCATCCGCCTTCAGGCGGCCGTTCTTGGTGGCGCTGACGCCATCGGCCCCAACTGTCGCCCAGGTCATATCCGGACCCTGGCCGATCGCCTTCAAGATGCGGTCGCACTCAATGATGAATTCGGTCCCAGGCGCTGGCTCTGGTCGACGGCGTCCAGAGGCATCTGGCGCGCCGAGCTGCATGCGGATGAATTCGAGGCCCTTGACGCGATTCTTCTCGTCCACGATGACGCGCGTTGGTCCCGCCTGGAAGATGGCGCGCGCCCCCTCTTCGATCATCTCGTGCACTTCGTCTGAGGCGGGCATGTCCTTCATGTCGCGGCGGTAGACGAGCGTCACCTCTTTTGCACCGAGTCGGATGCTGGTGCGCGAGCAGTCCATGGAGGTGTAGCCGCCGCCGACCACCACCACGCGGCTCCCTTCGTGGTTCGGATACTCAAGGCCGAGTGCGGCGGTGTGCAGATAGTCGAGTCCGTCAATGACGCCTTCAGCGTCTTCGCCAGGAATGCCGAGGTCGTTCGTGTCGTAGCAGCCGATCGCCACGATTACCGCGTCGTAACCCTGCGCCTTCAGGTCGGCGGTGGTGAAGTCACGCCCGAGCATCTTGCCGCACTCAAATCGGCCGCCGAGTCGCGTGATTGACTGGTACTCACCGTCGAGCACCTCAATCTTTGGCAGGCGGTACTGCGGAATTCCGTAGCGGAGCATGCCGCCCGGCTCTGGGTCTTTTTCAAAGATCGTGACGTCATGGCCAGCAACCAACAGGTAGAACGCAGCAGACGCACCGGCGGGGCCGGAGCCGATCACGGCAACGCGCTTCCCAGTCTTTGGCTGCAGCTCAAACGGAAGTGGTGGATCAATGTTCTCGTCCCACATTGACTTGAGCACCTGGTCGCCAGCGTAGCGATGGCTATCGCGAATCGCGATCGCTTCGTCGACTTCGTCGCGACGGCAGTGATCTTCGCATGGCGCCGGGCAGACGCGGCCGAGGATGCTAGGGAAGGGAATGGTGCGCTTGAAGATACGCGCCGATTCGCGGAACTGCGATTCAGCGTTCGCTTTCAAGAACCCAGGAATATCAATATGGCTCGGGCACTTGTTCTGACATGGCGGCAGACAGTAGGCGTTGTGGTCGCTGAAGATCAACTCAAGGTTGGTGCGACGAATCTCGCGCAGTCGATCGGTTTGCGTTGCAATTACCGTTGCTGGTTCAGCCTTAGCCGAGCAGCTTATCAGCGGTGCATCGCAACCCTCAACATCAACAACGCACATGCGGCAGGCGCCAAATCCTGGAAGCTTCGGGTCGTAGCAGAGCGTTGGCACCTCAATGCCGTTCGCGCGGCAGACCTCAAGGATGGTCTGCCCTTCAAATGCTTCGAGCTGCTTCCCGTCGATCTCTACATAGAAGGTTGGCGTGCGCTGTGGGCGCTGTGGGCTGCGCGTTGAGAGGAGCTGTTCAAGCGCCTGGCTCTCCGCAGCCTGTTGCGTGGCAAGGCTCTCACTTATGACGGCGCCCTCGCTTGGGGCGTTGCCGCCACTCGGCGCAAGGTTGCCGCTCGGTCGCTCCATCAAGCCGGCCATTATTCGCTCCGTCCCACTACTGCGCCGCTCTTCTCTGCGACGACTCCCGCTGGTACGAACTCTCGCTCGAAGTATCGCATCCCCGTAAGGAGTGGGCTCGGCGTCAGGCGCTCATGCGCGCAGAGCGCGCTATCGGCAACATCGGCGGCGAGTGCATGCAGTTTCTGCACATCTTGCGGTCCCGCCAGCCCATCAACAAAGCGTTGCCCGATCTCAGCAAGGCGTCGTGTGCCGATGCGGCACGGGATCGTCTTTCCGCACGCCTCATCGGCGCACCAGCGCGTCAGCATCGCTGCGAGCTCTGGGATCGCCACGCTCTGGTCGATTGCCAGCAGCGCGCCGGACCCGATATGCGCGCCGACTGCGGCGAGGCCCCCGCCGCTGTACGGCGTGCTCGCCAAGAGGTTCGCTGGGACGAAGCCGCCAGACGGCCCACCGATCAGCAGCGCCTTGATCGCGGCTCCCTTTGTGGGGCCCCCGGCCGCGGCGGCGATCTCCGCGAGTGGCGTACCAGTTGGCACCTCCATGACACCTGCGTTGGTGAGTGAGCCACTGATCTGCACGAGTGCCGTGCCAGGCTCCGCCGGATCACCGATCTGCTTGAATGCTGCCGCGCCGTTACTGATGATCCACGTCACCGCGGCGAGCGTTGCCACATTGTTGACGACGGTTGGCTTTCCGAGATAGCCAACTGTTGATGGGTACGGTGGTGTCTGTTCTGGCTGGCCACGCTTTCCGGCAAGCGCCTTCAGGAGCACCGTCTCTTCGCCGATCATGCTTGAACCTTGCAGTGGTCGCACACTCATGTAGAGCTCACGTCCGCTCCCGAGCACGTTTGCACCGAGTACGCCATCGCGCTCTGCGTTGTGAATAATCGCTTCAAGAGCACGAGCCGCTTCGGTGTATTCCGCGCGCACCGCAATGAACGCTTCGCGCGCGCCAACAGCGAGCGCGGCGGCTGCGAGCCCTTCAACGACCGCCTGCGCGTTCTTCTCAAGGAGGAGTCGATTCGTAAACACCGCAGGGTCTGACTCGTATCCGTTTGCTACGGCGTATTTGACATCCGCGTCACTGGCGGCGGTGATGCGCCACTTCTCTCCGGTCAGGAATCCGCCGCCACCACGGCCGCGCAGGCCTGCGTCAATCAGTGTCTGCATGGTCGCTGCGGGACCAGCGGCGAGCACGCTGCGTAGCGCCGCCCACGGTGTTGCTGGTGGCGTCAGCAGGAGCTGTGCCCAGCCCTTTGGTGCTGCGATCTGCTTCATGCGGCGTACCTTCCGGCGAGCGCCGCCGCCCACGCCTCAGCGTTACGGCTAGAGAGATCGCGCTGCGGTTCGCCGTCAATCACTACGAGTGGCGATGGCGCATCTGGAAGGTGTGAAGGAAGCGCTTCAAGGCGAAGGTTGCTCCACGGAATTGCGTGGCCGAATTCTGTACCGAATTCAAACGTGAGTGTGCCGATCACGCGCCCTGCGCCTGCAACCAGGCAGTTTGCGCAACGGCAGACGGCGATGGTGCGGCTACGTCCCGGCTCAAAGCTGAGGTGTTTATAGAAGGTTGCGGTGCCGTAGACCATGGCGTACCAGGCACCGGTGGCGTGGCTGATGCGCTTCAACGCGTCAACGGGAAGGTGCCCGTATGCCGCCTGCACCGCCTCAAGGATCTGCAACATGTGGTGTGGGTCGTAATCAACGCGCTCAAGCGCCGCTTCTACTGGTCGCAGGTCAATCGTGCTGCCGTGTGCCGCAGCGGCATTGGAGACGGTGCGTCCAGAGCGGCGCATCGCCGACTCCTCGCGTCGCTCGGCGTACTGCTCTGCAGGACCCCAATGCACGGCGTAGCGACCCTTCGTATCCGTGCCGCCCATGTCGATGCACTCAATTGGACACGCCTGTGCGCACTGGAAGCAGGTCTCGCACTTCAGCGTGCCGCGCTCGTCGGTGACGAGTTCAAGGCGGCCACGGTTGCGCGGCGGGATGTCGGGCTTCACCTCTGGATACATCACCGTCTTCTTCGGCTGGAAGAAGCGGGTCAGCGTGAGGCCCATCCCGCGGATGATTCCTGAGCCTGGAATTCGTGCCATCACTCCCCCTTTATGACGTCAGCAGCACGGCGGCAGCCGTGGCGAAGAGGTTGAGGAGCGATGCTGGCAAGAGCCACTTCCAGGCGAAGCCCATCAGCTGGTCGATGCGTGCGCGCGGGAGCGTGCCGCGCATCCAGACGAAGATGAAGATCAGCGTGAACGTCTTAAGCAAGAAGAAGAGGAGGTCGGCGATCGGGGGAAGCATCGCCCAGGCCCAGAAGCCGATCGCTGCCGTGGAGAGGGCGCCGAAGATCAAGAATCCGCCGAGGAGCGCCTGCCAGCCCTTGATCTTTGAGCTCACCATGTAGATCGGTGCTGCGAAGAGGAGCGTTCCAGCGACTGGAGCGAGGCCGGCGAGGATCGGCAGCATGACGCTGAGGCTGCCGAGGTTCACGTTGATCTCCGGATTGAACGGAAGGTTGATCGGAGCGTTGGAGCCGCCCAAAAAGAGTGCGGAGAAGAGTGCCGAGACGATGAAGACGTTGACGTATTCGGCGAAGAAGAAGAAGCCGAAGCGCATCCCAGAGTACTCCGTTGCGAAGCCAGCAACGATCTCCTGGTCTGCTTCGGTGTTGTCAAACGGCGTGCGGTTCGCTTCGGCGGTGATCGCAATGAAGAAGATGATCGCCGCAAGTGGCTGGCGGAAGATGAACCAATCGAGCAGCGAGCCGCTCTGCGCCTCAACAATCTTCGGCAGCGAGAGTGTGCCCGTAAGAATGATGATGCCAACAACGGAGAGCGTCAGTGGAATCTCGTAGCTGATCGCCTGCGCTGCAGCGCGAATGCCGCCAAGCAGCGAGTACTTATTGAATGACGACCAGCCGGCCATCATCAAACCAACAACACCAAGACCACCAATGGCGAAGAAGTAGAGGAGGCCGAACTCAAGCCCAGCGCTTGTAAGATCCGGCGCAAATGGGATCACCATTACCGTCATGAAGCTTGCGAGGTAGACAACAACGGGGGCGAGGGTGAAGACCGGCACGTCAAAGCTTGGCGGTGTGAAGTCTTCCTTCATCAGCACCTTCAGGCCGTGCACAACGCTCATGACGGCACCGGCGGGGCCAATGCGGTCTGGCCCGATGCGCAGGTTCATCAGCGCAATGATCTTCATCTCCATGTAGATCAAGAGGAAGGCAACGGGCACCGTCACAAGGAAGGTGATCACTGACGCGGCGAGGAAGCGAACGATCGGAAGGTTTGCGCCGATCGTTGCGCCGATAAACGGCCCAGCAACGATCAAGAGTGCGGTGAGCGCCGCGCCGCCAATTGAGAGGATCGGAAGCAGCACGGCGAGTGCGCGTCCGCCTGGCGTCAGTCGCGACCAGGCCATCTGCGCGCCGCTCACTTGTCCACCCCACCCATCACTGGGTCAAGGCTGGCCATGACCGCCATCGTGTCAGCAATCAGGTTGCCGCGCGTCAGTGGGCCGACGAGTTGCAGATGGACGAATGACGGATCGTGGATGCGCATGCGGAACGGTTGATCTGTGCCGTCAGAGATTGCATAGACGCCGTATGCGCCGCGTGGCCCCTCTACCGCGCCAAAGGCGCGGCCTGGTCGTGGACGAATCAGGCGCGGCAGCTTTGCCATCACTGGACCGTCTGGCATTTCGTGGAGGACCTGGTCAATGATGCGAATCGATTCGCGAATCTCGTCGATGCGCACCATGTAGCGCGCAAGCGAGTCGCCTTCGTCGCGCGTTGGCACGTTGAACTCCAGCTCTGGATAGACCAGATACGGGTGATCGCGACGTAGGTCGAACGGAACGCCAGTTGCGCGAAGGTTCGGGCCGGTGACGCCCATGCGCAGCGCCGTAGCCTGATCAAGCGTTCCGAGTCCGCGCGTACGACGCACGAAGAGTTCGTTTTCATTCATCAAGCCCGTGTTCGAGTCAATCTGCGCCGCAGCGCGGCTCATCCAGTTGCCGAGGCGGCTCATGAACTCGTGATTGAGATCGCCGTTCACGCCACCGATGCGGTAGTAGTTGTAGAGGAGCTTCTGCCCGGTGAGCGCCGCGAGCATGTCCACGATCTCGTCGCGCTCAATGAACGACCAGAGGATTGGTGTGATCCCGCCGAGATCGAGCGCCATCCAGCCCTGGAAGAGGGTGTGGCTGGCGATGCGGTTCAGCTCCATGGTGAGCACGCGAATGTACTGGGCGCGGCGCGGCACCTCCACGTCCATCAGCTTCTCGAAGGCGGCCACGGGAGCCGCCTCACAGAAGAGGGAGGCGACGTATTCGAGCGGGTCGGTGTAGCAGATCGCCTGGTGGTAGTCGGCGTTCTCGCAGAGCTTCTCTACGCCGCGGTGCAGGTAGCCGAGCACGGGATCGAGGTCCACCACCTGCTCGCCGTTCACCTTCACCACGATGCGTAGTACGCCGTGTGTTGACGGGTGCTGTGGTCCCATGTTGATGAACATCTCCCCGTCGCGAAGGTTGAGGAACTCCGCCTGGCGCTCGGTCTGCGCCGTTGGCGCTGGCTCGTACCACTCAGAGGTGGACGGGATCGCGATCCGCGGATCGTCGAGCGACGGGCGCGTCTGCTGTGTTGTCATGACTATGCCCCCGAACTCTTGCGCAGCGCGGTTGCGCGCGTAGCGTCAGCTGGCGTTCCAGCGCGCTCCATGTTGCGCACGCCTGCCGCAGGTGAGCGCGATGCATCGTCGGCCAAATAGAAATCTTTCCGTAGCGGATGACTCAGGTAGTCGTCTGGCATATAGATGCGACGCAGGTCGCGATTCCCTTCAAAGATGATGCCGAACATGTCGTACGCTTCGCGCTCCATCCACTCGGCGCCAGGCCAGAGTGAGACGAGTGAGTTGACGCGCGGTGCGCTGCGATCAACGCCAGGAACAATCACGCGCAGCCAATCACCCGTTGTAGATGATGAGAGGTGATAGACAATCTGCATCTCTTCGCCAGTATCTACTCCGCAAAGATCAATCAGCATCTCAAAGGCGAAGTTTGGTTCATCGTGGAGTGCGCGAAGTGTTGGGATTGCATCGGCGATACTGACGCGAATCTCTGTCTCATCAAATCGCTGACGAACAGGCGTGAGTAGTGTTGCGCCGAATCGCTCTTGTAGCACTGACGCGAGTGCGCGATCCATCAGATGCCATCCGGAACGGTTGGGCCAATGGCGCGCTCTGGCCAGTGGCCGCGACGATCTTTAATGAGTTGCTGCAGTTTCATCATCCCGTAGATGAGCCCCTCCGGTCGTGGCGGGCAGCCAGGAATGTAGACGTCAACCGGCATGACGCGATCAATCCCCTGGACGACGGAGTAGCTGCGCTTGTAGCGACCACCAGAGCAGGTGCAGTCGCCCATTGCAACAACCCACTTCGGTTCTGGCATCTGCTCCCAGAGACGAATCAGTGGCTCTGCCATTTTTGTTGTGAGTGTTCCAGCAACAATCAACACGTCCGCTTGGCGCGGTGATGCACGGAAGGGGAACATCCCCCAACGATCAATGTCGTTCTTTGGAGTTGCGGTGGACATCATCTCAATCGCGCAGCAGGCAAGGCCAGAGAGAAGTGGCCAGAGGCTGTTTGCGCGAATCAGATCAAGGACGATGTCCGCCTTTGTTGGAATTGCGCCGAGCGCACCGCTCCATCGCGCATCATCAACGCGTCCGTCACCGGTTGCGTCATAGCGTGCAAGCTCAAGGTTTGGATGTTGCGCAAGTGGGACGCCGCCGTATGCGCGCGGGTCATCTGTTGTCCAAAGCGTGTTCGGCGTAACGATCGGCGCTTGGAGCCCCTTCTTCGGATCGCGCGTCATCGCCATGAGAGCACCCCCTTGCGCCAGGCGTAGCCGAGGCCGATGAGCAAGATGCCGATAAAGATCGCCATGGAGATGAGTCCGTCCATCAAGAGCAGCTTGAAGTTGAGCGCCCAGATGTAGATGAAGACGATCTCAACGTCAAAGGCGACGAAGAGGAGCGCGTAGAGATAGAAAGAGAGGCCGAAGCGGCCGTGGGTGTCGCCATAGGTGTCAATGCCGGACTCGTAGGGGACCTGCTTCCCGCGACTTCCGCGGGTGCGGTGGGAGATCAGCCAGGCGATGCCGATCGTCAAAAAGACGAACGAGACACCCGCGCCGGCGAAGCCGAGGACGTACCAGAGTCCGTTCATGCAGCTCCTCTGTTGGACCCCTGCTCCCGCGCTGCGCCCCGTGCGGGACGAAGGGTGGATCCTTCGAAGATTCTAGACGAGGGGGCGAATCGGAGCCGCCGCTCCAGGGAGCGGATTGGCGGGGTCCGCCATGCGTGATCTGTGCTCAGGACTGCCGAGGGCGAAGAGCTCAACGGCGAAGCCCCCCATGCCTCGCGGGTTCATCAGGTGGGCGAGGGCGGAGCGAAGGGCGATCGCCCCCTCGAGGGTCGCCTCTGGCCCCCGTCGCAGTCGGTCGACCTCGTCGTCCAGCCCCGCCCCAGCGAGCAGCGCCGCCTGGCTGGTGGAGGTGACTGGCTGGAGCCCCGCGGCGGCGGCGGCCCTGCGCAGTGCGGTGAGGTCCACATGCGCGGTGAGGTCGCGCTCGCCTGGCTCGCTCAAGAGGTCGCTAGTGGCGCGGTGGCTTTGATAGGCGAGTGCCGTCCCTGCCATCCGGCTCGCCGCATCGCGAAGCGTCACGCCATCGCGCCCGTAATCAATCACCGCCACGAGGCCGCTCGTAATCCGCGTTGCGGCCTCGCGAAGCCACGCATCAAATACAAAGCAGGCTTCGGCGAGCTGCCCTTCAGCAAGTGGTGCGCCGAAGTGCTCCGCTACGCGCTGTGCCTCGCTCGCATCAAGCTCGCGCTCAACCCAGACTCTGGTTACGCCGTCTGCAGCAAGTCCAACGCAACGTTCTGACACTCCGTGCGCTGCGGCCGCGCGGCCAACATAGATGTTGAATGGAAGCGCATCAAGATACTCATTAGCAACCACTATCCCAGCAACTGGCGGCGCATCGGCGTAAACGAGGACTGGCGCGCCGTTCTGCTGTTCGCTAGTTACTGCACTGCGTAACTCCTCACTACGAAATGTGTTTACATCAATCGGTTGAATCTCCAGTGCGTTTATCAGCGGTGATTCATCTCGGCGCAGCTGTGCAATCAGCGCAAGGGCGAGTGTCCCCGATCCTGCGCCGTACTCAACCCAGCGGAATCGCGTGGGCTCACCAGCCCTGCGCCAGACTTCGGTTGCCATCCGCGCAAGCGCGGAACCGAGAAGCGAGTGCAGTTCTGGCGCCGTAATGAAGTCCCCTTCTCGACCAGCTCGCACCCGCTCCGTTACGTAGTACCCAAGGCCGGGCTCTGTCAGCGCGCGCTCCATGAATCGTGAGAACGACATTGACCCGCCCTGGGTGATCTCCGCGTTGATGCGAATGTCAAGTTCTTTGCTCATCGTGTATGCCGCATGGTTAGCGCCGATAGTGACGGCGACCAGTGAAGACCATCGCCATTCCGTTTCGGTTCGCGATCTCAATCGCCGCCGCATCGCGCCGTGATCCGCCAGGCTGCACGACCGCCGTGATG
>OFRD01000603.1_pt1 | contig 13613 bp, 10 predicted proteins | sample 1543041 | NCBI WGS metagenome assembly OFRD01 (sample SAMN07774234, study PRJEB24372) | wastewater metagenome | isolation source: Exp Tend CN 100WW | collected 2016-02
TCAAGGTCTGGCCGGCTGGATGGGGCTGTCTGATACATCCATTGAGAAACAAGTGAAAGATTTCGTGTTCTCTCACCACCAGCAAGCAAAAGCCACTCTTCAAGCTGATGATATTGAGTACTTAAAGATCTTGGGAAATGACAGGCACGGTCGACGCTTCGTCTGGAGCCAACAGCCGCAGGCCGTCTTAGCCTTAGATCGAATTGCTCTATGCCGACAAAATCATATTGGGGGCTACCGGTACTTTTCTGGCGAGTTACATAACGGCACTCTGACCACTGAGGCCCCCGTTGTGCAGCCGCCAACCCAAATAATGTTCGCCCTGGCCAATTTCGTCGCTCTTCCAGTGACCGCCAAGGTGCGTGAAGGAGTGGCTCGAACACTATTCAACGTGCCAGAGCGCCTACCCATAGACGGGTATCGTCTTGCACTTTTGTTGGCAACAGAGATATCGCGACAAGGCTATACCACCACGTACTCCGTAGAGTCGAGCCTTGCTCCCGCCCTGAATAGACAACTGTCTGCCCTTGGATGCTCTTTGGAGATTTTGCAGTGACCTCGAAAACCTATTCTGTCAGGTCCGTGCATGATTCACTGCTAAGGACGTTCCATCAGTATTTGCAAGCGCAGTATCACATTTGGGATGAGACGCTGATCAGTGAGCGTGATCGCATCATCAAAGAAACTGGAAATACTTATCAGGAACCCCGGTTGGAGGCGACGCCGCAATACGCTTCAGGCATTCCCTACTCTGAGTTGGCGGTGCCATCAGAGGCGCACTCTATTCTGACGCTCGCTTCGAGCAAACCCGAAACAGGCATTCCCAAGGTCGCGTATACGCACCAATGCAAGGCCATTGAGAACTTCATCGGAAAAGGGCGCGACCTTATCGTGGCAACGGGTACAGGCTCCGGAAAGACCGAAAGCTTCCTGATGCCGATTCTTTCGAGTATGGCCTTGGAAGCCTCTAGATCCACCACAACTTGGGGACATACTGCTGTAAGGGCACTTTTGCTTTATCCAATGAACGCGCTTGTCAACGATCAGCTCGCGCGACTTCGGCGCCTGTTCGGGAATCCTGCCGTTAGTGAAGCACTCCGAGGAAGTAATGAAAGGCGTGCAACGTTTGGCATGTATACGAGTCGAACACCGTACCCTGGGCAGTCAACTCCGGCCAAGGACCGGGACCGTGTTGTAGCTGAGATCAACAAGCTGTACTTCAACGAGATGACAGAAGAGTATGGAGCTCGTCTCAAAAAAGAAGGCAAATGGCCCGCAAAGGATCTTGAAGCGTTCATTGCCAGTGGGCTGAAAACGGGCGCCTCTGACGTCGAGCTCTTGACTCGTCATGAGATGCAAGCGACGAGCCCAGATCTCTTGGTTACCAACTACTCAATGCTCGAGTACATGATGCTCAGGCCGATGGAGGCGAGCATATTCGAGCAAACAGCAAAGTGGCTGCACGCTAGTTCAGATAACCATCTGACCATCGTCCTTGACGAAGCGCATATGTACCGTGGATCTGGCGGTGCGGAGGTGGCGTATCTTCTACGCCGATTGCAGTCTCGCCTTCGAGTACCACGCAACAAAATTCGTTACATCCTAACAAGCGCAAGCCTTGGATCGTCCAACGAGGCTCGTGCCGAGATCATGGAATTTGCGGCAAGACTGACCGGCGGAGTTTCTAATCAATTCGAACTTGTCACTAGTGTCCTCGAGGCACGTAGAAACGGTGCTCGTGCAACTGCTTCTCAGCAAGGGATTCTCGCTGGCCTTGACTACTCCCCACTTCTCAGTGCCAACGTCGACCCGCAAAAAACACGCATTAGTCTGGTTGAACTCGCGGAAGCACTCAGCATAGACATTGAGGCTCCAACGGCAGCATTGGAGCAGATGCAGCAGTTCGCTTATGAGCTACTTGAGCGGCTTCCGGTTGCGGCACTAGTAGCTGAGCACCTGACGCGATCACCCTCAACGCTTACGACGGTAGCGCAGGAGGCTTTTCCAGAATCGGCGGGACAGGAAGCCGCCGCCGAATCGCTTTTGGCGCTAATGGCCTTTGCCAAGGACCAGCAGAAGGGCCGCCCCTATTGCCCAATTCGATCACACCTATTTTTCCGAGGGTTAGCCGGGCTGTTTGCATGCACAAACACAGAATGCAACGCAAGGACTGGCGTTGGTTCTGGCATCCTGGGTCGGCTTCATGCCAACGAACAACTCAGGTGTGTATGCGGTTCTCGCGTTTACGAACTTATGACGCATAGATCGTGCGGCGCAGCATACATTCGTGGCTACATGCAAGGCCAAGCTGGCGATTTTCTCTGGCACAAGGCCTCAAATGGAATCTGGAGCGACGAGCGACTTGTTGAGGCGCAGTTCTACGTCATCCCCGCCACTGATGTCGATGAGATAACAGCGAATATTGTGTGGCTGCATACGCCCACTGGTCGGCTAGTTCCTAAGAAACCTAGCGGCGCGCCCGTCGGTGCATATCTTCCATTACTATACCCGGAAAAACTTGTCAAAGATCGTGGCAGACACGTCCTTAGCGATAACTGCCCAGCGTGTCGTCAGCCAGCTCGCAAGGAAGCACCAATTGCCATGGACTTGGCGACGAAGGGCGAGGCACCGTTTGCACACATCGTTCGTTCACAGGTCGCAACTCAACCGATTTCTGCACTCTCGACACGTCAGTCTCCTAACGGTGGACGAAAGACACTAATTTTCTCCGATGGTCGCCAAAAGGCCGCTCGCCTGGCGCGCGACATTCCTCGCGAAATTGAGCTCGATGTTTTTCGCCAAACTTTGTTCATTGCTGCGCGAGAACTCATCGCGATCGGGCAGGATCCTCGCTTGGATGGTCGTTTATATGTGGCTTTCCTTAAGTGCTTGGTTGACCACAATCTGAGATTCTTCGACGGAGCAGATCAGTCAAAACTTGACAGTCATATAAGGGACTTTGAACAGATCCATGGCGGCGATCTGGAGTCAGCACTGGACGAGTTGCCAAAGCCTCCTCCTAGCTTCTCCGCATTGTTACTAAAGCAACTCGGCACACCCTACTACTCAATTAGCGCACTAACCCTGGGTTACGCAGTTCCAAGCAAGACGGCACTGACCACTATTCGGAAGCACACCGTCCAGTACTCGCAGGAGCAGGTCGACTCAATTACAACCATCTGGATTCAGAAGCTGCTGTCGCGCTATGCGTTTGATATGGATCTATCAGAAGGAGTTCGCAGGAAGGCTTCGCGCTATCCGAACGACCCCGCGGAAGCGATTGATGGACTGTCGAAATTGCAGCAAGAATTCTTGAAGGCCAATGGATTTGACGTAAAGGCACTCGTAAATGTGTTCGCAAATGCTCTTTGTCAGGTAACGCCGACTGGATCAATTTATCTAAACCCAAGTCGCTTGATCCTTAAGTCGGCATTGGAAGATAAATGGGCGCAGTGCGAGAGATGCAGAACCGTATCGCCAGTGTTGCTTCTTGGCCATTGCCCGAACTGCACTCAGCATGGGGCTTCGCTCGTTGACCCAGCTAAAACAAGCTACCTGCGAGCGAGAAAGGGCTTTTGGCGCGATCCGGTGACTTCAGCCGTCGCAGGACTTGAGGCCCCGATGAACATCGATGTTCAAGAACATAGCGCTCAGCTGTCGTACAAGGACGCCGATACTCCTGCGCCCACCACAGAAGTGTTCGAGCGACAGTTTCGCGACATTTTGAGGGCAGACGAACGCGCGGTAGATGTTCTCAGTTGCACGACAACAATGGAAGTTGGTATTGATATCGGCTCTTTGATCGCGGTAGCGATGCGCAATGTCCCGCCCATGCGCCAAAATTATCAGCAGCGCGCTGGTCGAGCAGGTCGCCGTGGGTCAGCGGTGTCGACCGTCGTCACCTATGCGCAGTCCGGGGCTCACGACGCGTACTACTTTTCCAATCCAGACAGGATGCTTGCTGGTGATCCACCAAAACCGGTCTTGGACACCACGAACGAGCGCATAGCTATAAGGCATGTGTATGCGCAGTTGCTACAAGATTTCTTCCGCCCCCTAGCGGTTGGCAAAAAGTCGTCCGATATATTCACCGCTCTTGGTGACACGTGGAGCTTCTTCAACTCTGATTCTCCCTCAAGTTTTACTGGCTTTAAGCGATGGGTGCTTGAATCCCAGGCGGGAATGGAGTCGCTGGAGCGAGCGCAGCAATGGCTCCCTGCCGGGCTTGATGCGAAGGTCGTCGCTAGTCAGTTTGTCGATGCACTTGAGAAAATATCGCCCTCCTCCCAGGAAAGTCTCGAATCGAGTTTTATCGAATTTCTATTCGAGCATGGCCTCCTACCTTCGTACGCGTTCCCAAGAGATCTATGTTCCCTGCAGGTCCAGGAGCCCGTAGGCGGCTACGATTTTAAGGTGTCCGAGCAGGCGCAGCAGGGCATGAACGTAGCGCTGTCCGAGTTCGCACCAGGCCGACTCGTGGTCTTGAATAAGAAGACCTACCGCATCGGAACTGTCGCTGCTTCTGGGCCGGACACTGAATCTAATCGTGCTGTACCTTTATTCGAGCAAGCAAGGACATATAAACACTGCACGCAATGCACCTATACGGCTGGTTTCGTTGCATACGATGACGGCAAGACGCAGTGCCCCCAATGTGGTGCAGAGTCTATTCGAAGCATGATGGTCATTCGTCCTGAGATTGTGTATCCGAGCAATAAGAGGGAGATTGACGAGTTCGATGATGAGCAAGTGTTCAGTCGTGTAACGAAGGCGCAGTTGCCGCTGCCTGATTCGGATCGTCGACTCGAGACTTCTCCGTTTGGAGAATATGGCGGGCTTGCGGCCACGCGAACGCAGAGTCTGGTTGTAGTTAACGAAGGCGATCCGTCCTCAGCTGAGGATGGATTCAGGGTGTGCGTAAAGTGTGGCAAGGTGCTGTTGGAGGGTGAGCAGGAGGGTGGCCATACTAGGGACTACTATGTCAAAGTTTTCAAAGGAAGCCCCCCAGGGAAATGCGATGGAGAGTTCCAACGTGTTTTTCTTGGCTACGACTTTCCCTCGGACATTCTTCTATTGCGTGTCGCGCTAAGCAGCCCCTTGCGATACGGCGTAGCTGAACGTCGAAACCGTAAGCCCCTGGAGGATGCGCTGCAAACACTCTGCGACGCCTTGACGCTTGCTATTGCGCGTACTCTCGACGTCGACTCGCGAGAAGTAAGCGCAGGATTTCGGTTTGGTAACGACGGCAAGTCCGAGTTCGCTGATATCTTCGTGTATGACACGCTATCTGGTGGCGCGGGCTATGCGCTGGAGGCCAGTAAAGCCTTTACCTCTGTTTTTGATGAGGCTGTTCGACTGATGAATGCCTGCGACTGCTCGGCGTCTTGCGAGAAATGCTTGCGACACTACGGCAACCGATTCCACCACCCAGACCTTGACCGATTTCTCGGCCTTGACCTCGCCCGCTATGTTCTGACAGGTGAAGTTCCAGAAGAACTGACATCGGCACAGCAGAAAGAGGTGTTGATGCCATTGATCGAGATGGTCAAACTAGCGGGATGGGAGATTTCGGATGGTGGCGAGGCTGTTCAAGTGGTACATCAAGGAATGCGATTCACCTTGGCGGCATTCCCGTCCTTGCGCGCTTGCGAGTCTCGCGTCAAAGAAGGTGGAACGCTGCGGCTGACGTTCACTCCCTATGAACTATCTCGCGATCTGCCGAATGCGTTTGCAGGACTGTCATGAGCAGCGCGAAGATTATCGAACTTTCCGTGCGAGAGGCACGCCTAAAGCGATTGGTCCGCAAGCACTTGCGTGATCTTGGATTTCAGCGCGCCCCCGACGGCTCGCTTCAGCCGCCCAGTCTGGATAAAGAGTCATATCGACGCTTCCATCGATCGCAGCGAGCGGACAAGCTTGAAGCAAACAGCCGGTGGCTGGGTCAAAATCAGGCCAGTCTGATCAGATGGTTCGCAGATGGAAGAGATGTTGATCCAACCGCCATCTCTCCGGAAATAGAGCTTGTTTCCAAACAAACCTGGCAATCGGATCTCTTTCGCCTCGCGTCGCTTTATTGGCAGGTCCCCGTTTCCGAAGGTTACGGTCGCCGCATGCGATTTCTTGTGTGGGACCGGGCACATGACAAGTTGATGGGAATATTTGCGCTCGGCGATGCAGTTTTCAATCAAGCGGCACGCGACGCACACATCGGGTGGGATCACCATCAGCGGGGCGAGTCACTGGTGAACCTGATGGATGCCTACGTGCTCGGAGCGTTGCCCCCATACAGTCAACTGCTTGGCGGAAAGCTTGTTGCGTCTTTGATCAGAACACGAAATGTTGTCGATGCGTTCAATCAACGCTATAACGACTCAATTGGACTTATTTCCGGACAAAAGAAGCGGGCAAAACTTGTGGCTGTCACCACGACTTCAGCTCTTGGACGCTCCTCGATCTACAACCGACTCCAACTTTCAGGCCAGAAGATCTTCGAGCCAATTGGCTTTACCTCTGGATGGGGGCACTTCCACTTTTCCGGAAAGATTTTTGATGAACTCAGGGGCTACCTCGACTACATCAAAGACGATTACGCCGATGGCTTTAATTTCGGATCCGGACCAAATTGGCGAATTCGCGTAATCAGACGCGCATTGGGGCGTTTGGGCATGGATACATCCTTGGCGCGTCATGGCTTCTCCCGCGAAGTGTTTATTGCAAAGCTGGCAAGGAACGCCGAAGCGTACCTGCGTGGCGATAGCAAACGGGCACTCTACGGCAACTTACCGACGGTTGCGGAGATATCTCAAGTTGCCCGGGAGCGCTGGGTAGTGCCACGGGCGAGTCGTGATCCAAGCTACTCAAGTTGGAAAGCAACTGATCTACTAGCCTCGATCCATATGCGGCCAGTCACTAGTCACGAGTTGCCTCTGCCTACCTATGAAATGGGCGATTAACCATCGTAATCAGCACGTCCGGGCAGATACGCCCGGTGTCTACTCGTGGCTTGAATTACATTGTCCGGTTTGCAAGCAGCGGGTATATCCACGACGCGGGGCTGTTCGAGAAGCGCACTTTGCGCACTACGGAGGAAACTCAAGCAAGGTATGTGAGCTGTATCAACCAGGAGATGGGGAATCAAATGGCGCATCCGCTGTTACTCAAAGTGCGAATCACGCTCATAAAAGGAGCGAATTTGGCACACCTGCGCTATTGTGGATAAGTGAGCAACCGTTCCCGGCGAGTTTGTATTTGCGGTTGCCGAGCAGTCCATGTGGATTTGGCTCAAGCGTTAAAATTATCTCGCGTGCCACCAGTCAGTTCCTTGGAGCAGACCTTGCTCGACCGATGTTTGCGGGCTTGCGGCTTCAGGTGCCTCCTGCTGAACTCGAAATAGTGCCGGCTGATCTAGCCCTAGAAGCGCTCATAAACGAGACGCTGTCTCACTTTAAGTTTGCCGGCAACTATTTCCGTGCCACGAATGGGGGAGGTGTACTGCTGGCACCGGATGACCCACTCGAACAGGGTGAGGACTATTGGCTTGTAAGCCAAACTCCACTTCGCGAACCCGTGTCGGACCACCTGCGCGTAGACGAGCGCCGCTCCGACCGAGCTTGGTTCGCCTATCGAATCGCCCTACCACTGAGCGAAGGAGATGCCGCCGAAGTGCTTGGGGAACTGGCCTCATACTTGCAACGAAAAGTCATTCGGCCGAGCCCCAAAGTGAACCTGGTTTGGCCGACCCCCAATCGGATCGATCCAGATGGAGTACCTGTTTTTGATTTCTCAGTGTCAGAGATCCTAGTCCGCTCCTCTGCCGGGATCCCGCAATGCCTTTTGGATACGGCGCGAGTTGTTTTCGGGGAGCCAGTTTCTCAAGAATTCTTTGCATTCCGTTTCGATGGAGTGGCGAACGAGGCTCTTATCGGCACGCCTCAGGGCACCGAGCGACGACTTCGATTCGCCTCATGTGATCTTTTGCACCCGACGGGCGTCGTCCTTCACAGTGGCGACAAATCTCTCCAACTATTTGATCCTCGAGCAAGTGAATTTATGGCGAAGGCCTCCGATGTGCGCGTCGAGGTTCCATCGCACCGGCTCTGGCGAAATGTCCGGGTGAATGGCGCGGCGTTACGGCCGCTTCCAGACGGGAACGAGTACGCCATCAGTGGGCAACTACACGCCATACGTGCGGGCGCATTTGGCGGGGTGTTCATAGTTGCCGAAGCGGATGGCGCAGACCCTGAGGTGTCATGGCACTCATCCATAGAGAAAACTGTTGCGCTTGTTGTCGGCCCGCTAGCCGCGATACGACTCAGGCACGTTCGGACCAAGGGCCAGTTGATTCGCTGGGCATCCGATCACGATGCGCATGTTGTTCTTCCGAAACTATTGTCTATTTTGTCTGTCGAGGTAACTCGTGGCGTACCGTGATCTGAACTCGGATAGGTTCTTCTTCCTTCTTGCGAAAGGAACGCATGAAGGAGAACTAAAACGTTTCTTCACTGAATCGAAGAGACAGCTTCTCTTAAAACAGGCAAAAGTCCAGAACCTTCCGTACGGGCGAATGGAGCGAATTAAATCGCTTTGCGATCGACTCCCACGGTCAACCGATGACATTGTTCGCGCCTGGTTCCATGAAAACATCACTATGGCCGAGCCAACTCCCATTGACGAGGTTCTGTCCGATTTTTCTCTCTACGAACAGATGAAAGAGTCAATTCCTGAGGATCGGGCAAAACAGTTGGCGCGATCCACTCTGGTGCACTTGTTTGACGATGAGCCGTCCCCCGCCCTCATCACCTTTCTTAAGAGCCGCATTGGCGAAGCAGTTGGTAACGACACACTAGAAGTACCATCCCCCGCCGAGCAGTCATTCTACGAAGCGTTAGATCAGGACGACGAATGTCAAAATGACGCTTCGGTGATACACCCCAAAGATTCAAATCATTTGGCAACCCTGCTTTCAGCTGTAATCGTTGGAGATGAGCAGGCTATCGATGAAGCCCTAGCCCCGTACACGGACGGCATCCAGACGTTGGTGGACGCACTAATAAGCGCACGCGGCGGGGACATGGCGAGTGCCGTCTCGCTCTCAACAACCCTTCCTCAAGACTCCTATGAGTACAAATTGTTTCACAAAGCCCTGAGTCAGGCGCGTCATCGGCCCGGCAGTACGACGACAAAGTCTTCCGGGCTTCGTGTCATGGTTCCGCAATCACTGAAGGCGAACTCGGACATATCTGAGTTCGACATCATTGGGGTTTGTTCCAACGAAACGGACAAAGTGGTGTTTGTTCGTCCTTTAGCGCTCGTGGCTGAAGGAAGCGTATTTCTTATCACTGCAGAAGAGCGTCTACGCCTATTTCCAGAAAGTGGCGACGTAATGTCCCATCGCTCTATAGGCCGGCGCCTACCACATCGCGGCGACATTGTGCGGTGGGAGGTCTCGGAGCGGGATGTCGCAATTGGAAAGACTCGGTTTCACTATGTGGACGAACCCTGTCCTATGGTTGAAGTCATCAGCGTTCCCTTTGCCAGTTCAGCGCCTGATGAAGTGCGGAGCTACATCAAGGAATTGATGTCTGCGCGCAAATCAGTGTCGCTTCCGTATCCGATGTTCGCCCTTTCTGATGGCGTGGCTATTGCACCTCCAAAGTCGAGCGACCCAAAACGGGACGATGCTTATGAGCAACCATGGCAATCCTGGGGGTCATTGGAAGTCTGGCTGTTCGAGGGAAGGCAGTTCTTAATGGGAATGCCTGAGGCTCCTGCTTCTCAGTTGGACTTGTCGCCACTTGAAGCTGCTTTCAAAAAGCTAGTCAAGAACATTGCTGAAGAACAGAAGGCAACAATCACTAAGGCTCAAATTCGAGATATCGCCGCATTGATTCGCAGTCAGCCAATCGGCGAGGTGAACTTGCGTGCCGCTCGCATTGTGGATGCCTTAGATCGAGTTGCCATGGACGCTGAGTCTCTGGAAGCACTTTTACCACTGCTTGGCGCTCGTGAAGAGGTCCGGCAACGCGTAGACGAGATAGTTGAACAGCATGTCGATGAGAAACTGAAAGAGAAAGCTGGGCTTACTACTGAATTGGAGGCCCTGCGAATCAAGAAGGAGGACCTCCAACGTGAGATTCGGGAGCTCGAGCGCCGCATTAAGAAGCAATCTGGAGACATAAAAGCGTCTGTCGCAAAGGTGTTTGCTCGCGCCCTTGAGGACGGCGTAGCATCGCTTGCGCAAGTAGAGATCTTTCGTGTGCTCTCATCAGTGTCGAGCGAGCACTCAACGAGTTCAGGCGGCTTCAACAAGAATGATTCCGAACTAGTGATACGTCAAAAGCATGGCGCGCTCACCAGGGACGAAGGAATTTCCCGTCTAATAACACTTGGATTAAAACGTCGACAGGCTGTCGCGCTAACGCTCTTGGCACAGGTCATGGCAAAAGCGAAAGGCTGCCTCGTGCTTCGAGGTCACGACGCTCGGCAAGTGGCTCGCGTTCTTGGTCGAATTGATAGTGCTTTGAGCGGATTTCTTGATGTACCAATGGGCCTTACTTCAGGCGCTCCAGTCAGGAAGGCGCTTTTGGATGTCACGCAGGACTTGGAGACACTCGTAGTTCTGGACGCCGATCTTTCGCCTGTCGAAGCCTATGCCTCTCTGTTGTTTGATGATCCTTTTGACGATGCGGTCGGAGACAACTCAAGAGGTACGCGCATTCTTCTATCGTGCCTAGGTGGAGACATGGCCCTCCCGCTTCCGCGTTCCATTCAGCGCGTCTCTGTGGTTGTCGATCTCGATTCAGATTGGGACAAGCACGAGCATTTACTGGGTGAGCTTGAAGAAGACGATGTAGCACTTGTCAAACCGATATACGCTGCATTGATTGAGGAAGTGGATCGGCTACATGGGGCTGAGCGCAGCTTAGTCGAAGGTGTTCTTGCGGCCGCACTACAGAATCCCGCAAGCAGATGAAATTAGCGACGCGAACGCCTGGCTGGCCATGGGCAGCTTTTGAACATGCGCGAGCTTAAGGAGGCTTAGCCCCCCCTCCCCGTGCTGGATGATATCCAGTCGATGGCGCACGCCGTGCCTTCGGCTCCTCTGATGCTACAGTTCCAGGATGCTTCCCGTCGGGCAGATTCCCATCTGATTCAGTTGCGTGCGCAACGCATAGTGAAACTCTCACTGGGACCCCGCTCCGTATCGAGGAACCGGGGGGACGTCGGCCCTTCCCTACCACCGATAAATTTTCCTAATCCCCTGTCCTTGTGGGATGCCGCTTCCGGCCAAGGGCGGCCGTTCAACGGCTGATTCAAGCCGCGCCGCGAGGCGGCGTCAGCTTGAATGAGATTGGTAGGCATCATCTTGCCTGGGACTTCAGGGCTCCGACAAGCTCTTTGATAGGCTCACCAAATCCGAGGAGCTCCAGCAGGCTGTCCAAAAGCACCTCTAGCAATTCTGTAAATTTTTCCATGGCGCGACGCTTTCCACCCAAGGCGCGGATTGCAAGATACCGCAGCAGATCAAGTTTGTATCTCAGTTGTTCGCCCCAGAGCCCGACCTGGATCAGCGCCTCTTCACGGGTTTCACGCAGGGCGCCGATGAAACGCTCAAGAGGATTTGTCTCTTGGAATTCCATCCATGCGTTAGCTGCTTGGGTTCTGACAAATCTGAACGGTCGTATCGTCAGCCAGTCGGCCCGAGGGGAAAACTGATGGTCGTTGTGTGAATCTCCGACCCAGTGATAGATGCTCTCCATCAGATCAATGAGAGACTCGCGATCTTCTCGAAATATCATGTGACCTCCTTGTTATGTCTAACAACTGAGTCAAGCCGCGCCGGGAAGCGGTATCGGCCTGGACGAACTGTCGATATTGCACGATGCTTAGTAACAGCTCGGAAGCCTATGCTGCCAGCTCCAAGTATCTGTCTGCTTCTTCTTGCGTGATGCTGAAATCTAGAAGATGTGTCGCTTGGTTGCGCAAATTGCTCAGCTGCTCGCACAGCGCAGCGCTGCCCTGTGCGAGTTTACCCAAACAAACCAGCTCATCCAAGAAGAGAGATGGGTTTGCGCGCGGCACGCTAGCGCCTGGGACGAAGCCGGATTTGGCCGCGGCCTCTTCTACCAATACCCACGCCTCAAGAAGCGTTGGCTCAAGGCGCGACGTAAGTTCTGAGGCTCCCGCCCCCGTTTTCACGGACACTTACAAGAAGCCCGATCCAGGCCATGGGGAGTGTTCATGTCAAAGCGTAGGAAGTTCAGAGCCGAGTTCAAGCGTGGTGCGGTTGAGCAGGCAAGCCAGCCCGGTGTCAGCTGTGCCCAGGCCAGGCGGGAGCTGGGACTTCGGGACCCCCTGCTGACCCGCTGGAAGCGAGAAGCACAGAACCCGGGAGCTGCAGCTTTCGGCGGCAGCGGGACGCCACGGGACGAGGAGCTGGCTCGCCTTAAGCGTGAGTTGCGGTGGGTCAGAAGGAGCGGAGTTTTTTGCGAGAAGTGGCGACGTTCTTTGCAAAGGAATCATGAGGTACTAGGTGACCGAACGTCGCCGCGATGAGTTTCCGATTCGGCAGATTGGTCTCGATCAACGGTCCTGGCGCGCTCCTAACGGCCATAATACCTTTTGAATTTTGCTTCACTGCCGCACGGACACAGCCGCCCCTACCCTCCATAAACATCCCTTATCGCCACTCCCTGTACTGAAGTGCACTGCCACTCTCAGCTTGGCGCTCGCCGAGGTCCAGCCCTATTGGGCTTCCGAAACAGGAATCACACCCTTTCGCAGAATCTCCAACCTCCCAACATCGCCAACAGGCACAAGCACTGTAGCCTTCCGCGCCGGCTCCCACAGTGCATAGCTGTCACCAAGTCGACCAATCAGGCTTAGGTCGCCCTGCACCTTTCCATCAACAGTCACAGCCGTCACGTGCTTGCCGCCGCCAGAGGAAATCTTCTCGGCACGCTGGGAGCCAAGCATGCTTGAAGCTATCGAGACGTAGACCAGCATCACCAAGGCGTAGATCAGCCAAGGGGAATCTTTCACTGCGGTGGGCACCACCGGCGAAAGATGCACGATCAACGCACAGATGACCGTCAGAAGAACCCCTATCAGAAGAGGCCACGTGTTCGACCACCAAAGCAGCAGCCCTAGGGCAGTGAAGAAAAGCACTGGAAACAGCCATGCGAATAGCTTGCTTTTGGAGCTGCCGCTCGTGACCTTCATCTCCATCCAGCCGCCAAACAGCGAGGCCAGCAGCATGAGAAATAACACCATGCCGATCCCAGCAAGCCCTGCCAGCGCAAGCTCACTCACCGCAACAAACTGGAAGGGATCCAGGCCGAAGTGGCCCCAATACGCCTTCAGATAGAAGGCCCCTTGAATCAAGCCAAACGTGACCAGCGCCGAGCCCCATCCAGCAACATCAGCCATCGTTAGCGCTTTCTGCGTACGCTCCATGTATCCCCTTCCATCAATGCAGCCCCGCTGCATAGTGACATGTAGCGCTCCACCTCGCAGGATCCAACCTTATTAACGTGACGCGTCACGCCAAACTACCCCACCCCATTGGCGCCTCACCCCTCCCCCACTATAGTTCCAGCCCCACAAGGACGAGG
>OFRD01000605.1_pt1 | contig 13600 bp, 12 predicted proteins | sample 1543041 | NCBI WGS metagenome assembly OFRD01 (sample SAMN07774234, study PRJEB24372) | wastewater metagenome | isolation source: Exp Tend CN 100WW | collected 2016-02
TGGCGGCAGGCACGGCAAAACGCCGCCAGGTGTTGAGCACCCCGGCCGCCAGGGCGACCAGCGACATGAAGGCAATGTAGGGAAACATCCAGCGCGTCATGACGGTCGCGATTTCAAACGCCCGGGGATCTTGTTTCAAGCCACTGGCCATGGCCCATACCAGCGCGGGAGCGGCCGCCACGCCGATGATGCTGATCAGCAACAACACCCATCCCAAAACCGTGGCCACGCGGTCAATCAACACCTGGGTGGCGGCCTCACCGTGCTGCGCCTTGGAGGCGGCCAGCACCGGCACAAAGGCCTGGCTGAAAGCACCCTCGCCGAAAAAGCGCCGAAACAGATTGGGAATGCGGAAGGCGACGTTGAACGCATCCGTCAAGGCGCTGGCGCCAAAGGTGGAGGCGATCAGGAGTTCACGCACCAAACCGGTGATACGCGACGCCAGAGTCAGCAGGGAAACGATGGAGGCAGATTTAATAAGTGACACGGCGCAGAGTGTAGCCCGAGGTGCAAGGGGCTCCGACGCCTCCCGAAGAGCGCACAATAACAGCGCATTCCTTCTTCGGCCCCACCCTTGGAACACCCATGAACCTCAGTGGTCACTTCTCCTCTACCCTGCCCCTTGACGGCGAATTGGCCGTCTACAAAGCCATGCTGGATCACCTGCCGGTGGGTATCGCCGTGTTTGACCGTGACTTCAAGCTACAGGCGATCAACCACTTGCTGGTGGCTATGCTGGAATTCCCCATGGGTATGTTTGAGAGCGGCCTGCCAACGCTGGAGGAGATGACGCTGTTCAATGCGCAACGCGGCGAGTACGGCCCGGGCGACCCGCACCAGCAAACCAGCGAACGCATGGCCTTGGCGCGCCAATCACTGGCGCACCGCTTCCAGCGCACCCGCCCCAATGGACGCGTCTATGAGATCACGGGCGCCCCCTTGCCCAATGGCGGCTTCATCAGCATCTACACCGATATCACCGATCACCAGCGCAGCAAGGCCACGTTACGTGAACAGGCCTTGTACCTGCACAGTGTGGTGGATCACCTGCCTCAGGGCATCTCGGTGTTTGATGCACAGCTGCGTCTCAAGTGCTGGAATAGCACCTTGCTGGAGGTGCTCAATCTCCCGCCGGAGAGTGCTTACCCGGACGCCTCCTTTGATGACTTGCTCATGTACCCGGCTCTGCGGGGCGAGTACGGCCCTGGTGATCCGGTCGAGCAGGTGGCACAGCGGCGCGCCATGGCGCTGAAATTCCAGCCCCACCGGTTTGAACGCACCCGACCCAATGGCCGCACGCACCTGGTCGAAGGGCGCCCCATGCTGATGGACGGACACACCGTGGGTTTTGTCACCAGCTACACCGACATCACCGACAGCAAGCAACGCGAGTCAACGCTGGCGCAAAAGACCGATCTTTTGCAAACCCTGATCGACAACCTGCCCAGTGGCGTCAGCGTTTTCGACAAACATAAGCAACTGATTCTGATGAACGAGCAGGCCGTAAGCCTGCTGGGGCTGACCCGGGAAGTGCTGGCGCAACACCCTGATTTCATCGAGTTGGCCCGCTGGAATGTCCTGCGTGGGGAGTACGGTGACGTTGATGTCGACGCGTTCATGGCAGACCTGATGACCAAGGCCGCCAACCCGGTGCCGCACCGACTGGAGAGAACACGCCCCAATGGCACGGTGATTGACCTGCGTGGCGCCCCCATGCCCAATGGCGGCTTCGTCACGATTTACTCGGACATCACAGAACAAAAAACCATCGAGCGTGAACTCAGGCAACAAAGCGAAGTATTTCAAACGCTGGTGGACAACATTCCCGGTGGCGTCACGCTGTTTGGCGCCGACCACCGCCTCCTGGTTCATAACCAGGAATATGCCCGCTTGCTCGACTTTCCGCCTGAACTGTTTGAAGACACCCCCACGCTGGAGCGTTTTTTTCGCTACAACGTCGAACGCGGCGAGTATGGAGTGGGCGATGCCGAGGCCCAGGTTCAACAAATGCTGGAGCGCGCGCGTCTGCATCAAGCCCACCAATTCAAGCGCACCCGCCCAAACGGCACCATTCTCGAAGTGCGCGGCCTGCCACTGGCGGATGGCAGCTTTGTCACGATCTACACCGACGTGACCGAACAGCACCGCGCCGCCGAGGCCATCGAACGCCTGGCCCACCGTGACACGCTCACCGGACTGGCCAATCGCTACACCCTGGAAGCACGGCTGGATCAGCTGGTCGCCGACGCGCGCCGACATGAACGGCGTCTGGCCGTCATGTTCCTGGACATGGACAACTTCAAAGCCATCAACGACACGCTGGGCCACAGCATCGGTGACCAGTTTTTGTGCGAGGTAGCCCGGCGCCTGAGCGCCACCGTGCGAGACAACGACATCGTGGCACGCCTCGGCGGCGACGAATTTGTGGTGGTGCTGGCCGATCTGCTTGACCCGCAGGATGCCACGCGTGTTGCCGCCACGATCATTGACTCCCTGGGCCTGCCCGTCGCCGTTGGCAAACATGCGCTGCGCACATCCGCCTCGATCGGCATTTGTTTTTACCCGCAGGACGGACAAGACCGGGGCGCCCTGATGCAAAGTGCAGACATCGCCATGTACCACGCCAAAAATGCGGGCAAAGGCGTGTTTCACTTCTTCGATAGCGCCATGATGACGGCCGCCGCCAAGCGCCTGGAGCTGGAACATGCCCTGCGGGAAGCCGTCAGCCAGCAACAGTTCGTCCTGCACTACCAGCCCCAGCTGGAGGCAGGCAGCCAGCGCGCCACCGGCGTGGAGGCCCTGATCCGCTGGCACAAACCCTCTGGCGAGCTGGTTCCGCCCAATGATTTCATCCCGCTGGCCGAAGAACTCGGCTTGATCAACGAGATGGGAGATTGGGCCCTGCGCAGCGCCTGTGACGTGCTGGCGCGCTGGCGCCAGCATGGACTCCCCGAGCTGACCATGGCGGTCAATCTCAGCGCCATCCAGTTGCGCAACGCCGCGCTCCCCCAACAGATTGCCGCCGCACTGCACGCCAGTGGTCTGCCCGGCCAGGCCTTGACGCTGGAAATCACCGAGTCCGTCGCCATGCAGGATCCGCAGGCCTCGATCGAACGCCTGGGGCTGATCCGCGCCCTGGGGGTGCGCCTGGCGATGGATGACTTTGGCACCGGCTACTCCTCGCTGGCTTACCTCAAACGCCTGCCGCTGGACTACCTCAAGCTCGACCGGGCGTTTGTGCAGGATCTGGAAACCGACAGCAACGACGCCGCCATCTGCACCGCCACCATCGGACTGGCCCACAACCTGGGGTTTGCAGTCATCGCCGAAGGGGTTGAAACGCGGGCGCAGCGCGACTACCTGGCGAATCTGGGTTGCGACGCGTTTCAGGGTTATTACTTCAGCCGCGCGCTCCCGGAAGCCGCCGCTTATGACTGGCTCGCAACCCGAAACCAGGTGCTGTTAGAATCGTAGGCTTTGCTGGCAACATCCTCAGACTCAAGGAAATATTAATATGGCATCTACTAAACCAAAGAAAAAGAACCCACGTCTCGCGTCGGGTCGTAAGCGCGTCCGTCAGGACATCAAAATCAATGCAGCAAACACCTCGCTGCGTTCCAAATACCGCACTGCGGTGAAGAACGTAGAAAAAGCGGTTCTTGCTGGCGACAAAGTCAAGGCAACTGAATTGTTCGCCAAGATGCAAGCGGTGGTTGACACCGTGGCTGACAAGGGCATCTTCCACAAGAACAAGGCTGCTCGCGATAAGAGCCGCCTGTCGACCAAGGTGAAAGCCCTGGCCGTCGCCGCCTAATTTTAGGCAAATCGCACGGATCGACTCCTCAAAAAAGTTGATCCGCCGTTTGTAACGGGTGCGCTGCCAGCAAAGCAAAAAAGCCGTCGAAAGACGGCTTTTTTGTTATGTGCGTTACTTTTTCAGTTGATTTCACTGCAAGCATCAAGCTTGCCGCGCTGACTCAGCCCGCGCTGGGCGCTTTAGGCGCGGGTGCGCCCTGCGAGATTTGCAGGTCGTTGTCTTTGGCAAAGTTCATGCAAAAGTCCCACGCCATCACATCGTAGTCACGCAAGTCGCGGTGAATGATCACGCAACGCACGCCATTGACCGAGGTGGGAACACACCACGGCGAGTAGCCCAAGTGGCTGCCCGGTTGCGGCCCACCGGGTCGAAACTGGCTCATGACGCCAGCGAGTCGCTCAGACCAGTCGCTGGGACGAAAAGCGCGTCCGCTTTGGGTTTGACCCAAAATATAAACTTCGTTGGCAGAGTTGGAAACCATCGGGTAGATGTCAATCAGTAGGCGCCATCGGGATGTTGCAGCGCACGGGAATTTCATTCTATCTTATGTCTTATACAAGACCTAATCTGAATGACGAAGTGCATCACTGTGATGCCCAATTGTCAAAAAACAGACACCACGATGCGCCTAGAATCACACTTCAACGGCCCAACACACGTTGGGCCGCTTTTATTTTCAAGCCGTTCAGGGACTGCACGCCGCTTCGCCAGACGGACAAGCGCCGCCCTCAACGGATAAAGACACTGGAGTTTGACACCATGAACGCCGCACTGCCTGCCATCGACGCTAACGCACCCCATTTCATTGAAGCAGCCTCGCCCCACGTGATGAACACGTATGGCCGCCTGCCGATTGCCCTGTCGCACGGCCAGGGCTGCCGCGTCTGGGACGTCAACGGCAAGTCGTACCTGGACGCATTGGGCGGCATTGCCGTCAACACGCTCGGGCACAACCACCCCAAGCTGGTGCCCGCCCTGCAGGAACAGATTGCAAAGATCATCCACAGCTGCAACTACTACCACGTGCCCCACCAGGAAGCACTGGCGAAAAAGCTGGTGGAGCTGTCGGGCATGACCAACGTCTTCTTCTGCTCCACCGGCCTCGAAGCCAATGAAGCGGCCCTGAAGCTGGCGCGCAAGTTTGGCCACGACAAAGGCATTGAACGTCCCGAAATCGTGGTCTACGAAAAAGCGTTCCACGGCCGCTCCATTGCCACCCTGAGCGCCACCGGCAACCCCAAAATTCAAGCCGGTTTTGGCCCGCTGGTGGAGGGCTTCATCCGGGTGCCGGTCAACGACATCGAGAGCCTGAAGCAAGCCACCGCAGGCAACCCCAATGTGGTGGCCGTGTTCTTTGAATCCATTCAGGGCGAAGGCGGCGTCAACCCCATGCACCTGGACTACCTCAAGGCCGTGCGCCAGCTGTGCGACGAGCGCGACTGGCTGCTGATGATTGACGAAGTGCAGTCCGGCATGGGGCGCACCGGCAAATGGTTTGCCCACCAATGGGCCGACATCCAGGCTGATGTGATGCCGCTGGCCAAAGGACTGGGTTCGGGCGTGCCGGTCGGCGCGGTGGTGGCGGGCCCCAAAGCGGCCCACATTTTCCAACCCGGCAACCACGGCAGCACCTTTGGCGGCAACCCGCTGGCCATGCGCGCGGGCGTCGAAACCATTCGTATCATGGAAGAAGAAGGCCTGCTGGAGAACGCCGCCAAGGTCGGCGCGCATTTGGCCGCCGCTTTGACCCAGGCCCTCAGCGCCGAGCTGGCCAGCCAGTCGGTCAAAGAAATTCGCGGCATGGGCCTGATGCTGGGCATTGAGCTGGCCAAACCCTGCTCGGCGCTGGTGCAACAATGCGCTGACAACGGCCTGTTGATCAGCGTCACCGCCGACACCGTCATCCGCATGGTGCCGCCGCTGATCATGACCGAGGCCGAAGCCGACGAAGTGGTCAGCATCCTGTGCCCCCTGATCAAACAACTTTTATCAGCCGCCTGAGTTCAACCCTGCCAGCCGAGTACCCAGAAATGAAACATTACCTGCAATTCAGCGACCTCGATGCCAGCGACTACGCCTACCTGTTCGAGCGGGCGGCGCTGATCAAAAAGAAGTTCAAGACTTATGACAAGCACCACACGCTGGCGGATCGCAGCCTGGCGATGATTTTCGAGAAAGCATCCACCCGCACCCGGGTCAGCTTTGAGGCCGGCATGTACCAGCTGGGCGGCAGCGTGGTGCATCTGACCACCGGCGACAGCCAGCTCGGCCGCGCCGAGCCGATTGAAGACAGCGCCAAGGTCATCAGCCGCATGGTCGATCTGGTGATGATCCGCACCTTCGAGCAAACCAAGATCGAGCGTTTTGCCGCCCACTCCCGCGTGCCGGTGATCAACGGTCTGACCAACGAGTTCCACCCCTGCCAGATTCTGGCCGACATCTTTACCTACATCGAGCACCGCGGCTCGATTACCGGCAAAACCGTGGCCTGGGTCGGTGATGGCAACAACATGGCCAACACCTGGCTGCAAGCGAGCGAGATTCTGGGCTTCAAGGTGCATGTCAGCACCCCTGGTGGTTACGAAGTGGATCAATCCATTGCCGGACTGCGCTCCGCCGAGAGCTACCAGGTGTTCAGCGACCCGATGCAAGCCTGTGCCGGTGCCGATCTGGTCACCACCGATGTCTGGACCAGCATGGGTTACGAGGCCGAGAACGAAGCCCGCAAGATCGCCTTTAACGACTGGTGCGTGGATGCCGAGATGATGCGCACGGCCAAGCCCGACGCCCTGTTCATGCACTGCCTGCCCGCGCACCGGGGGGAGGAAGTGCAAGCCGACGTCATCGACGGCCCGCAATCGGTGGTCTGGGAAGAGGCAGAAAACCGCATGCATGTGCAAAAAGCACTGATGGAATTCCTGCTGCTGGGTCGACTCTGATTTCGACACCCGAGAAAACTAGCCAACGGCGGATCAAACCGCAATTTCGTCCAAGACCCGGACGGACAGACGCCTGACACTGTGCTGCCATCACCAGCCCAGTTCAGGAGTTTCATGTTGTCGATTCTGTTTTCCATGTTTTTATTCTCCCTTGCGGGCGCCATCACACCCGGCCCGGTCAACCTGGTAGCCGCCAGCGTCGGGGCGAGCGCCGGTTTTACCCGGGCTTTGCCGCATGTGAGCGGCGCCAGCCTCAGTTACGCCGCCATCGTGTGGCTGATGGGGAGTGGGCTCCATCGCGTCCTGCTGGCACACCCGCACATCACGCATTTACTGCCCTATGCCGGGGCTGCCTACCTGCTGTATCTGGCCACCCGCATCGCCCGCGCCCCGGTCGAGACAGGCCTGAGCCAGCCGCCCGCACGTGCAAGCGGGGTGTGGCAAGGCGTGCTGACCCAGAGTCTGAACCCCAAGGCGTGGCTGTTCGCCATGTCCGGCGTGAGTCTGTTTGTCGCAGACGCCCCCGATGCCGCCACGCTGCTGCTGGTTTTTTGCGGCATGTCCGGCGTGGTGTGTTTTCTTTCGGTGGGCACATGGGCCGTGCTGGGGCAATGGATCAGCCAATGGCTTGCCAGCCCCGTTCGCCAGCGGCGCTTCAACCGCCTCATGGCCTTGATGCTGGCGCTCACGGTGGTTACCATGCTGTGGGCCGCTTGAGGCCTGCCAAACGAGAGCGCCAGCGATGCCCCTGACGACTGAAACCTACTTCCGCCGCAGCCAGCTGCTGCCCCATGTGGAGATGCGCCGGGCCAACCAGTCAGCGGCCTGCTATCACACCCACAGCCACGACGAGTTTTCAGTCGGGGTGATTGATGCCGGCACCGCCAGCTATCGCAACCGCCAGCAGCAAACCCGCATTCATGCAGGAATGAGCGTCATGATCAACCCCGGTGATGCGCACTCGTGCAACCCCGATCCCGGGCAGCGTTGGTCCTACCGCATGCTGTTTATGGATGCGCGCTGGATGGCTCATCTACAGACGGAGGTTCAGGGCCTGGCAGTCGGCGACTACGCCCCGTTTGCACAAAGCAGCAGCGCGGCCCCCGCGTGCAAGCAGGCGTTTGATGCGCTGTTCCACACGCTGGAGCAGGATGAAAACCCGCTGGCGGCGGACGAACAACTGGTCTGTTTTTTGATGACACACTGCTTTGATCCGGCTGCGTTTGAACCGGATCGGCGGCAACCGCAAAGCCAGCTGCAACGCGCCAAAGAACTGATCCTCGATCAGCTGGCAGAAAACATCACGCTGGCCTCGATGGCCGAGACCTCAGGCCTGAGCCCTTACCACCTGATCCGCAGCTTCAAACAAGCCTATGGCCAGACGCCGCATGCGTTTCAACTCGATCAGCGCATCAACCGGGGCAAGCAGCTGTTAAAGCAGGGCCAGACGATTGTGGATGTGGCGCTGCAGCTCGGCTTTGCCGATCAAAGCCACTTCCAGCGCCATTTCAAGAAGCGTCATGCCTTAACCCCCAAGGTTTACCAGCGCCCCACAGGATTACAAGAGAAAAATACGCCCCCAGACCTTATGGAAACTGCGTGAGTAGCTATGATTTCAATAGCAAGTCACGCCCCACGATAGAGCCACGGCACATCCAGTAAACGTTCGCCCAGCAGCGCCATCGCGGCATCGCGACCCCAGCGCACCGGGCCCGTGGCGTGAAAGATGCGGCCATTGCGGATGGCGCGCGCCTGCACCCGGGCGTTGCGCTGCCAGCGGCGGCTGGCGTATTGTTGCAAGCGTGCGGGCACATCGCGCGTCACCGCAGACACTGGCAACGGGCTGGCGGGGGCCAAGACCCGTGCCAGCTCGGCCGCATCTTCAATCGCCATGCCCGCGCCCTGCGCCAGGTAAGGCAGCATGGGATGCGCCGCATCGCCCAGCAAGGCCACCCTGCCCTTGGCCTGCTCATGGGCACCGCGCATCGGGGGGCGGATGCTCAACGCCCACAAGCGCCAGAAATCAATCGCCTGAATCAGGTCCTGTAAGGGCGCGCAGGTCTGCGCCATGTGGCGTTGCAACTCGGCCGCGTTGGCACTGTGATCCCAATGCTGGGGGTCGCCCTGGGTGCGGCCATGCACGATGGCCACCACATTGAGCCACTCGCCACCGCGCACCGGGTACTGCACCACATGCAGTTTGGGCCCGAGCCAGGCGGTAATTTGCTGTGAGCGCAGGTGCTCGGGCAGGCTGCTCTGCGGCACCATCGCCCGATAGGCCAGATGCCCGGTCGGGCTGGGCGTGCCGTCGTTGAGCAACTGCTGGCGCACCTGGCTCCAGCCGCCATCGGCACCCACCAGCGCCCCTCCCGTCGATTTCCGCCCATCGGCGGTGTGCAGCGTCACGCCCTCGGCGTGCTGCACAAAACGATCCACCGAGCTGTTCACATGCAGTGGCACGCCCACCTCTTTGACCGCCGCCAGCAGCAAGGCCTGCAAATCGGCGCGGTGAATCGTGACATAGGGCAAGCCGTAACGCGCCACCGTCACCGCGCCCAGCCGCGAAGTGCCCAGCACGGCGCCCGACATCGCGCTGCGCACCTGCAAGCGCTCAGGAAAAGCGGCCACACCGGCCAGCGCGTCTTGCAAGCCCCAGCCATGCAGCACCTTGACGACGTTGGGGCTGAGCTGAATGCCCGCCCCGACCTCGGTAAATTCAGCCCCGCGCTCGAACAGTTCAACCGGCGCACCCACGCGGGAACACGCCAGCGCGGCCGCCAAGCCACCAATACCGCCGCCGACGATTAAAGTTTTTGTTGTCATAAGACGCTATTTTGCCTGCTGCACAGAGGCGGCTCAGGGGTGCATGCAGGCCTCAGCGCACGTTCTTGCGCGGTGCTTTCGGGTGCTCGGCCAGTTGGCAGGCCCGACGGAAGGCTTGCAGGGTTTTCTGGGCCCGACCCAGCACGCTGTCCGGCGCATACGTGCCCGTTGTACACGACATACCCGAGGCACAACCGGTGAGCAGGGCCATGCCGTCGCTCACATGCTCGGCGGTGTAGACATGGAACAAGCCCTGCTTCACGGCCGCGAGCACCGCCTGATCAAGCATCAAATGACGCCGATTGCGGTGCGGAATCAACACCCCTTGCGAGCCATCCAGCCCGGCGGTTTGGCAGATGCGGAAGTAGCCTTCAATTTTTTCATTGATACCGCCCACCGGCAGCACTTCACCATGCTGGTTGACCGCGCCGGTCACCGCAATGCCCTGCTTGAGCGGCAGGCCCGACAGCGACGAGAGCAACACATACAGCTCGGCGCAGGAGGCCGAATCGCCCTCGACGCCGTGGTATTCCTGCTCGAACACGATCGAGGCATTCAGTGCCAGCGGCGCCATAAAGGCAAACAAGGCCGACAGGTAACTGTGCAAAATGAGCACACCCTTGTCATGGATGGGGCCGGACATTTCCACCTCACGCTCAATGTTGAGCAGCCCTTCATTGCCGGCGTAGGTGCGCGCCGTCAGCCGCACCGGAAAGCCGAAGCGGTAGTCCCCCAGATCAATTTGCGTCAGGCCGTTGAGTTGCCCCACTTTTTCACCATGCAGGGAGATCAGCCGGTCGCCATCGGTGATGGACTCCTGCAGGCGCTGATCCGGGTAATCGTGGCGCAAGTTGCGCGCCTGCAGTGCCATTTCGATGTCGACCGCTTCCACCAAAACACCCGCACGGGCCCGGCACAGGGCGGCACTTTCGATCACCAGTGCCTCGGTACGGGAAAAAATGGCACTCTGGCGCGACTGGTCGTCCACCTCGCGGTGCGAATCTTCCAGCAGGCGCGCCACCGCTGCCGCCGAAAAATGCGGTAAGCCCCAGCGTTTGCAGACATGGGCGACAAAAATCGCCGAGGCGCCATAGGTATGGGTATTCGCCGCAAAGCTCTCGGCAAAGTCTACCTTGACGCGAAAGCGCCGCGCAAACTCCGGATCCGCCTCCTGCAACTCATAGTAATGTTCAGCCGAACCAATCAGGACGATCTTGACATCCAGATCCACCGCTTCAGGCTCCAGCGACACGGAGGCAATCGGCGCCATCACCGTGCCGGCCTCTTCAATCTGCAGGCGGCTACAGCGGAAGAAGCGCCACAGCTTCTCCCACACCAGTTCATTGCTCAGCAAGTCGCGCAAATGCAGCATCAAAAACCCGCCATGGGCATTGAGCAAGCTGCCCGCACGGATGCAGGAAAAATCGGTCACCAGCGCGTCATCTTCCTGCTGGTACTCGATACTGCCAAACAGGGAGCGAAACGAGGGGTTGTTGTCAATAATCACCGGGGCCCCGACCCGCCCGTCGTGATCCACCAGCAGGTTCACCCGGTAACGGGCTAACAGGGCCGCAAGTCCTCCTGACGCAGATCATCGTCGACTTCCGCCGCGCTGAACAAGTCCAGATTATCGAGTACATCAAGCATCACCTGATCCAGGTAGGCCGCTAGTTTGACGGCGTCCTTGGCCTGCTCTTTCAACCCGGCACGAATCTCCTGCAGCTCATGCACCAGCCAGGGCTTGATGAACTGGCGCTGCATCGCGATCAAACCGTCACCCATGACCCGCTCCAAGGGCCGGGTGGTATCCAGGTAGCGGGTAATTTCCTCGCGCAAAGCCTGCTCGTCCTGCTCAATCTGGGCCCGCCGCGCCTTCGGCAAGGCACGCGCTTCACTCTCCGTGAGGGTGATGCCTTTGTCACCCAGCAAGGTAAACACCAACTGGCCGGACTCGCGGTACAAGGCAAAACTACGGGCTTCGGCAAAGGCATCCAGCACCGCATAGGCCTTGGCTTCGTCAAGTTTGTAAATTTTTTCAATGCGCGCACGCTCGGCCTTGCAATCAGGCGCCTCCAGTCGCAGGGGGATTTCGTGCTCCAGCGTTTTGCACAGCTGCACCATCAATTGACGCAGCAAACGCCCCTCCCCCGGCGGCAGGCGCAGCGCCTGCGGTTTTTCCGGGGTATCAAAATTGTGCAAATAGCACAGATCAGGCGGTACCGCCTTGGTGGCAGCAACCGACTCCATGACTTGGCGCAGCAGGGTGGAGCGGCCACTGCCGACCTCCCCCAGCACGAACAGGTTGTAGTCCGGCTGATTCATGCCCAGACCAAAACGTGCCGCAGTTTCCGCCCGCTCCTGTCCAATCCAGGGCAGCGGGAGTTGCTGCAACTCGGACGTATCCGAAAATCCGAAAGAGTGTGGGTCGATGTTGATGCGAAGCTCGCCGGGTGTCAGGCTTGAGATGGACATGGTGTGCACTCCCGCTTATTCACGTTGTTCAAATTCCCGATCCCTGGCACCGAGAAGCGCCGCTGCGAGGTTGGCCAGTTCCCGCGTCAGCAGTTCAAGCACATCTTCCATCGTGGCAATGCCCGTCAGTTGTCCGGCCTCGTCCACCAGAACCAGGCGGCGCAGCCGGTGAGTGCGCATCAGCTGAACCGCCTCCATCGCATCCATCTCGGCACTCGCCAGCACCAGCTCAACCGACATGATGTCACCCACGGTAAACAGCGCCGGATCCAGCCCCTCGGCCATCAGGCCCAGCACCAGATCCCGATCAGTCAGGATGCCAATTGGCCGTTTTTTTTCCTGGGCCTCGACCACGACCAGGGCTCCAACGTGGTGCTGGCGCATGAGCTGGGCCGCAACCAAGGCAGGGGTTTCAGGCTCGACCACGGCGACCACGGCAGTTGCAAAATCCTTCAGGCGGGTGGACATGACGTTCTCCTTGTTGACTTGTATCATGAGCAAGATGGCCCATTGTCTACCTGAATTCAGTCGCCTGCCAGTGGTGTCATAGGCTTTAAAACTCTCGTAAATCGCACCCCGTCTGCGCGCAGAGTGCGTCCGAAATTACAGCAACAAGGCGCCGAAATGGCGCACGAATGCTTGCGTGGTTTCCGCGCTCAGTCGCTGCCCAATAAAGATCTCGACACCACGCAGCAATTTACGCAGTTCAGCCGGACTGTCGCAGCGATCAATGGCGGCACAAATAGGCTCCCCGGATTCACCCAGACGATCCTGCACAAAGCGGGAGGCTTGCTGGCGCACTTCTTTGAATTCAGCCGGACTGGTGGCTGGCCGGGGGGCTTGCGTTGCCTCAGCTGCGGAAAAACCCGGGGCTGCGGGCGCCAACAAGGGGATGATGCAGTCCGTTGCCGCAATCAAGCCCGCCTGCAGCAGCTCTGCCAACGCCGTGTCCAACTCGCCAATCCGGACAAAAGCGCCCAGATCGTTGACCGTTTTTTTACCATCCACCACAATCAGAACACGGCGCTGCAAGGCGCTCAAGGTACCACTGCGCGCCGCGACCTCGGCCCGGCCCCTGTCTGTTTTGATGTAGCTTGTTCCTGGATTCATCATGGCTTTATTTGAACAGAAGCGTGGTTTTTTATGACCCTATTTCTGGCAACGATAAAGTGAATCGCTGGTGGTTTCCGCCGATGCGATATTGACCCAAGTACCGAAATTTCAGTGACCCAGCTTCAGTGAGTGAAAACCAATGCCGCAGCTGGAATGACTGGATTTCAGATAAAAAGTCCATCATGGGCATCTGGGGCCATACCGTGCCGGAGACAACAGACTTGGAGCGCCGCACAGGAAAGCCAGAGCAGAACTGCGGGTAAGCGCATCGCGGTAATTTGTCGCAAGAACCGCCTTTAACTGCACCGAAAACAAAAAAGCCTGCTATCCAAAAGATAGCAGGCTTTTCATACTGAACTTGGGGTGGCTGATGGGGCTCGAACCCACGACAACAGGAATCACAATCCTGGACTCTACCAACTGAGCTACAGCCACC
>OFRD01000606.1_pt1 | contig 13573 bp, 11 predicted proteins | sample 1543041 | NCBI WGS metagenome assembly OFRD01 (sample SAMN07774234, study PRJEB24372) | wastewater metagenome | isolation source: Exp Tend CN 100WW | collected 2016-02
GAAGCGCTAGAAGCGCGCGCTCTGACGGTCATCGATCACGGCAATTTACACGGCCCCGCCAACCCATGGCTGGAACCGGTGAATGGTTTGCGTCATCTGAAAGAAGCCATAGACTGGAACCAAGCGGTGTACAACGCCGTGGAAGCCGCCTTGGCAGCTGGCCAGATGCCTATGATGCTGGGTGGCGATCATTGTTTAGCGATAGGTTCTATCAGTGCGATTGCCAATCATTGCCGCAAGGTCGGCAAGAAACTGCGCGTCTTGTGGTTTGATGCGCATGCCGACAGCAATCTCTCGACCATTAGTCCTACCGGCAATATCCACGGCATGCCAGTGGCTTGTCTGATGGGTCATGGCCCGAAAGAGTTGATCAGTTACGGTGCGCATACGCCTGCCATGCTGCCTAGCGAGATTCGCCTGATCGGCATCCGCAGCGTCGATGAAGGCGAACGCCGCTTCATCCACGAGATGGGTATGCAAGTGTTTGACATGCGCTACATCGACGAGATGGGCATGCGCCATGCCATGGAGCTGGCGCTGGCCCTGGTCGATGCCAACACCCATTTGCACGTCAGCCTGGATGTGGACTTTCTGGATCCCACCATCGCCCCCGGCGTCGGCACCACCGTGCGCGGCGGCCCGACCTACCGCGAAGCGCAGCTGTGCATGGAGATGATTGCCGACACCGGCCGCCTGGCCTCACTCGACGTGGTGGAACTCAACCCCGCGCTTGATGTGCAGAACCAGACCGCCGAGCTGGCGGTAGACCTGATCGAGAGCCTGTTTGGCAAAAGCACTTTGATGCGCCAGTACAGCTGACGCATCTGCCCGTCCGACCGCTCTATCAATGCCAACCCGCACTCTGTCACGCACCGGCGCCAATCTCTGGTTGATGCTGGTGGCCGTCATCTGGGGCTCGGCCTTTGTGCCGCAAAGCTATGGCATGGCCCATGTCGGGCCCATGACGTTTACCGGCGTGCGCTTCCTGATCGGGGCGCTGGTGGTGGCGCCCCTGATGTGGCTGGAGTGGCGCCGCCTCCAGGGCCAGGCCCAATCCCTGCAGCGCACGGATGGACTCAAAATTACCGGCCTGGGTTGTCTGCTGCTGTCAGGTGCTGCCATGCAGCAAATCGGCCTGCTGAACACGACGGTGACCAACGCCGGCTTCCTGACCGCCCTGTATGTGCCGCTGGTGCCCGTGCTCGGCTGGCTGCTCTTGCGCCAGTTGCCGCACTGGTCGGTCTGGATCGGCGCGCTGGCCTGCCTGGTCGGGGCCTATCTGCTGTCCGGTGCGCAGCTCCAGTCCATCGGCACTGGCGACCTCTGGGTGATCGCCTCGACCGTGCCCTGGGCCTTTCATGTGCTGTTGATCGGTCGCGTCGCCGACCGCATGGCGGCCCCGTTTCTCGTGGCGGGCGGGCAGTTTGCGATCTGCGGTGTGCTGGCTTTGCTCTGGGCCCTGGCCGCCGAGCCGGTCAGCTGGCCGGCGCTTCACGCGGCGGCCTGGCCGCTGGCCTACACCGGCATCTTTTCTGTCGGCATCGCGTTCACGCTGCAGGTGGTGGCGCAGCGCGCGGCCCACGCGGCTGACGCCGCCATTGTGTTGTCCTCCGAAACCCTGTTTGCCGCACTCTGCGGCTACTTGCTGATGGGCGATCGCCTCAATGCCTATGGCATCGCGGGCTGCGGGCTGATCTTCGTCAGCATGATGGGGGTGCAGCTGCTGCCGATGCTCAAACGCCTACCCCATCAGCCTATTCCCCGGAAAAACCAAGGGTAAACGATGATGAAAAATGCCCTGCGGTGGGTTGTATATACAAGTATAAAAATATAAACTTTAATTTATTTAAAAATGCATGAAGCACCAGTAAATGCACAGGTAAAAATAATAAGTGGCAGGCGAGAAGACCGGTGATTTTTGTTATTTGATTGACCTCACCCGGATATTGGCGAGTTAATTGTTGATTTAGATTAACTTTATTTTATTAATAGGAGACATAAATGCGATTATTTAAAAAATTATGCGGGATTGCATCCTGCACATTATTGCTTTTGACCGGGAACGTCCAGGCGCGAGACTGGAAAGTCATCAAGGAGGCGGGCACGGTGGTGGTCGCCACCGAAGGCCAGTACTTTCCGTTCAATTATTTTGACGGCCCCAAGCTGACCGGCTTTGAAGTGGAGCTGGCCGAAGCGGTGGTCAAACAAATGGGCCTCAAACTGGACTGGCGCGTGGTGTCCTTCGATGCCCAGCTCGCCTCCATCCGGCAAGACCGCTTTGACTTTGCCATCGCCTCCCATGGCTACACCGAAGAGCGTGCCAAAGCGGTGGACTTCGCCAACCCGCACTACTGCTCGGGCGGCCAGATCGTGGCCTTCCCGGGTGGCCCGCTGACGGTTGCCGCCCTCAAAGGCAAGACGGTCGGTGTGCAACTCGCCACCACCTACTTTGACGCCGCCAAAAAGATTGACGGCATCGGTGAAATCAAAACCTACAAAGACGAAGCCGCCAACTTTGCCGCCCTCAAGGCCAAAAAATATGACGCCTGGATTTCCGACAAGTATCTGGCCAAGGCCACGGTTGAGAAGAATCCAGGCTCCGGTGTCGTTTTTGGCGACATGGTATTTGTCGAACATATTTCGATGATCACGCGCAAAAACAACAAAGAACTGGTGGAGCAGTTAAACAAGGCCCTGGCGGAGGTGATGAAAAACGGCACTTACCAAGCCTTGTCCACCAAATACTTCCAGACTGACATTTCCTGCCACTGAGCATCACGACCATGAACTGGAGCAAGAAAAACCCCGGCTGGACGATGTTCATGACCATGACAGGACTCTTGCTGTTCCTGTGGGGCATGGCCATTCCGTTGTCGATGGCGCCCGCGCCGATTGGACCGGCGGCCCAGGAGTTCACCGAAGGCGCCCGTATCACGGTGCTCTTGACCCTGATCTCCGGCATCTCGGGCATGCTGATCGGTGTCGTGGCGGGCCTCGGCAAGCTGTCGTCGTTCCTGCCATTGCGCTGGTTGTGCGATTTTTACGTGTGGTTGATCCGTGGCACGCCTCTTCTCCTGCAGATTCTGTTCGTGTGGCTCGCCTCACCGCAGTTGCTGCCTGATTCGATGCAACCGTCGGACTTTGCCTGCGCCGCGATTGCCCTGGCCATCAACATCGGCGCCTACAACACGGAATGTGTGCGGGCCGGCATTCTGGCGGTGCCCCATGGGCAAGTAGAAGCCGCCAAGGCTTTGGGCTTGTCACCGTTCCAGACCTTCATGGACATTGTGCTGCCCCAGAGCATGCGGGTGGCTTTGCCAGCCCTGGCGAACAACCTGGCCTCTCTGGTCAAGGACTCGTCGCTGGCCTATGCCATCAGCGTGGTCGAGCTGACCATGATTGGTTACCGGGTGCAAGCCACCAGTTACCAGCCCATTCCGGTGTTCCTGACCACGGCCTGCCTCTATCTGATTCTGACCACGGCCTTCACGTCCCTGACGTCTGCGCTCGAAAGCCGGCTGGATGTCGGTACCAAGCGCTAGGAGATAACGATGAGCACACCAGTAGAACTCAAACCCATCATTGAGGCGCGCCATGTGGACAAACACTTCGGTGAATTCCATGCGCTGAAATCGGTATCTGCCACCTTTTACGAAGGACAGGTGACGGCCATTATTGGCCCCTCCGGTTCCGGCAAATCCACGTTTTTGCGCACCTTGAACCGGCTGGAAGCCCATGACGCGGGCTGCATCCGGATTGACGGCATTGATCTCAATGACGACCTCAAGAACCTCGACGCCATCCGGCGCGAAGTGGGCATGGTGTTCCAGAACTTCAACCTGTTCTCGCACCTGACCATTCTGAAAAACGTGGCGCTGGCACCGATCCGCGTGCGCAAGATGCCCAAAGCCGAGGCGGAAGCCAAAGCCATGGCCTTGCTGGAGCGTGTCGGCCTGAAAGAGCAGGCGCACAAGTACCCCGTCCAGCTCTCGGGCGGGCAACAGCAGCGCGTGGCAATTGCCCGGGCGCTGGCCATGGATCCCAAGGTGCTGTTGTTTGATGAGCCCACCTCCGCACTGGATCCGGAAATGGTCAACGAGGTGCTGGCCGTCATGCGGGAGCTGGCCCACACCGGCATCACCATGCTGGTGGTCACCCATGAGATGGGCTTTGCCCGCGAGGTGGCCGATCGCCTGGTCTTCTTTGATCGCGGCGTGATCCTCGAAGACACCACCCCGGATGAGTTTTTCTCCAACCCGCAGCATGCCCGCGCCAAGGCGTTTCTGTCGCAGGTTCGCCAGAGCTAGCACCCTGACATCACCCGCAAGCACCCCGTTTGCCTGTATTTAATAACAAAGAGGATTCGCCATGAAAGTTAACAAATTAGTATTGAGCCTGTTGGTCGCCGGTCTGAGCGCCGGTTTTCTGAGCGGCGCACAAGCCGCCGATGCCGACCGCATCAAGGCGCTGGAAGACCAGCTGCACATGTTGCAGCAAGCCATTGCCGAGCTCAAAAACACCACGCCCACCAAAAAGGAAATCGCCGATTTGAGCGATCAGGTCACCCTGCAAGGCAAGGAAGCCGTGGTGCTGGGCGACATCCCCAATTCATTCCGCATGCCGGGCAGCGATACCTCGGTACGCCTCTATGGCTACGCTGAAGCCAACCTGATTCATGACATGGGCAGCAGCGTCCCCGGCGACTACTTCTCCCAGCTGCAATTTCAACCGCTGAAGAAAGACAGTCCCTCCACTGGCAACACGCGTATGACGGTACAAACCACGCGCTTTGGTGTCGAGACCAGCACCCCGACCCCGATCGGCCCCTTCAACACCAAATTCGAAGCTGATTTCTTTGGCAACGCACGCGCCCCTGCCGATGACAGCAATGGGCTGAGCAACAACAGCGCGCTGCTGCGTCTGCGCCATGCCTATGGCGAATACGCGGGTTTCCTCATCGGGCAGACCTGGTCCACCTTCATGGACGGCGACAACATGCCGGAAACCGCAGACTTCAACGGCCCGCCCGGCGTCACCTTTTCGCGCCCGGTGCAGATTCGTTATACCTACCAGGTTCCCAATGTGGCCAAGTTCCAGGTCGCGTTGGAAAACCCCACCACGGGTAGTTCCAATTTGACCAATACACATGCTCAGGCACCCAGTCTGGTGCTGCGGGCTGACAAAGCCTTCGACTTTGGCGCTGTGAGCCTGCGTGCCGTGCGGCACACCGAGATGGATGAAAGCACCGGCATCAGCGCCTCGGGCACGGGCTTCGGCATCTCCGGTTCCTACAAGTTCACCGAGACCCTGACCGGCTTTGGCCAGTACACCCGAGCCGACAGCGATATCTGGGGGGCACTGGTCGTGGGCGCCAACGGCACGGCCGTCATCGGCAATGAGTTGGTGATGGATAAATCCAGGGGCGTGGTGCTGGGCCTGAGCAATGTGTTCAATCCGCAATGGCGTACCACCCTGGCTTACGGCCAGACCGAGTCCCAGTTCAACGCCGGCGACGCATTTGCAGCAGCGTCAACCTCCACGGGCGTCAACAACAAGAACGTCAAGCAATGGCACTTGAACGTCTACTACACCCCGATCAAGAACGTCGATCTGGGGGCTGAGCTGGTGCAAGGCACCCGTACCACCTTTGCCGGTGATACCGGCGACTTGAACCGCTTCAACCTGCAGGCGCGCTACACCTTTAACTAAGCCCGCGCCCAGAGACGGCGCTTGAACCGCCCCGGAAGGTGAAAGCCTGCCGGGGCTTTTTTCTGCTGCACCAACGCCGTTAATAACAAATAGGCACACAAGAGGGGTCAGTGGTGCGGTAAAGTCCATTTTTTTAACCAGGGAGAGATAAGAGATGGCCAACAAGGGGAAAGAATCCGAAGTGGTGTACGGCACCGAAGACCTGCTGACAAGCCTGTGCAACTCGGTCACCCGGGTGCTCAATGTGGCGACCCAGTGCCAGATTCACTACTCCGGCATGGTGCAGCGCATCACCAAAACCTGTCTCAAGCCCGACATCGGCTGCTTTGTGCTGTTTGATGGCGGCTTCTCGGGCCTGGTGGTCATCAACTTCTCGGCCGAAACGGCGATGGAGCTGTACGAGAGCTACATGCTCAACATGGGCATGCCCAAGAGCGAACTGGCCAGTGCCCACACCTCGGACGAGGTCAGCGACATCATGGGCGAGCTGATGAACCAGATCGTGGGCGACTTCACCGGTAAGGTGCGCCGCGAGCTGCAAACCCACATCACCCAGAACCAGCCCAAGATGCTGGTGCTCAACAAACAGGTGGCCCTGAGCGTGGACACCCATCTGGACAAACCGGAAGCCCGGCGCGTGACCTTCTACACCGGTAAAAACAACATTTTTTACCTGGAACTGGCGATCGACCGCACCGAGTTCATCAAGCTGCATGACTTTGAAGTCAACGAAGTGACCAACCCGGACGAGCTGATCGCCCAGACCCACGCCGAGCTGAACGCCACGCCGCCCGCCGCCGCACCGGCTGCGGATGTTGACCACGACGAACTGCTGCGCTCACTGGGCATGTAAGCCGGAGTAAAGCGCCGCGTGTCAACAAAAAAAGCGGCCTCGGCCGCTTTTTTTGCTTTTGCTATCGATTTAATAGCTATCAATGCACATGCCATAAGGGCTGGAGGCTGAAAAACTATCAGCCTCAGCCCCGGCGCGCCATCCGCAGCAGCGGCAGCATTTGCACCCCCAGCATGCTCATGAAAATCAATGCACAGCCAGCAATACCGGCCGCATTCAGGCGGTCGCCCATCAGCAGGAAGCCGAACAGGGCGGCAAACAGCGTTTCTGCCGACAGCACAATCGCCGCATCGGCCGCATGCGCGTAACGCTGGGCCACCACCTGCGCCGTGAACGCCACCCCGACCGACAAAATACCGGCATAGCCCAGCGGCAACGCCGCCGCTTGCAGGCTGGCCCAGTCCATCGGCTCATAGGCCAGCGACCACGCCAGCGCCAGCACGCCGCAAACCACAAACTGCCCGCCCGCCACCAGAAAGGGTGCGCCCATGCGATCGGCCACGCGCCCGATCAACAGCACATGCAAGGCCCAGGGCAGGGCCGACGCAATCACCCACAAATCGCCGGTGCCGATGGCCAGCGTGCTGGCCCCCGACAACAGGTAAGCGCCGCCCAGACACGCCAGCGCGCCCGGCCAGACCGACCAGTGCGGCAACTGGCGCCACAGCAGCCAGCCCAGCAGCGGCACCAGCGGCACATACAGGGCGGTCAGAAACCCGGCATTGGTCACCGAGGTCATGGTGATGCCGACTTGCTGCAAGGCCGCGCCCAGCAGCAGCAGGCCGCCGAGCCCGGCAATTTTGAAACCATCGCGCTGTTGCAGCGGTTTGGCCATGCGCTGCAGCTGGCGCCATTCCACCCACATCAGGGGTGCCACCACCAGCGCCCCGATCAGGAAGCGCACGCCGGTGAACGTGAGGGGGCCCAAATTGGCCATGCCGTGGCTTTGCGCCACAAAGGCCGAGCCCCAGATCAGGGCGACAACGAGCAGCAAAAGATTGGCTTGGGTACGTGACATGCTTGAGTAGGTTCAGGTTCATCAGCGTCCATCAATTGGCGCTTTTTTTCATCCGTGGAGCTTATCAGGGGCTTGCCAGCTGGCGGATGGCGGGCGCTACAGCCACGTCAGCTTCTTTTCCAGTCGTGGTACCTGCGCACCCAGGCCAGCAGCCGCTCGGGCTGGTGCGCCCGCTTCCACTCGCCAGCGGCGTATTTATTGGCCTCGGACAGGGTCGGGTAGGTGTGGATGGTGCCCAGAATCTTGTTCAGACCCAGGCCGTGCTTCATGGCCAGCACGTATTCGGCCAGCAGGTCGCCTGCGTGCGTGCCGACCAGCGTCACACCCAGGATCTTGTCCTGGCCCGGCACCGTGAGCACCTTCACAAAGCCGCGCGCCTCGCTGTCGGCCATGGCGCGATCCAGCTCGTCCATGCCGTAGCGGGTGAGCTCATAGGCAATGCCTTTTTCTTTGGCTTCCTGCTCGTTCAGGCCGACGCGCGCCACCTCGGGGTCGACAAAGGTGGCCCACGGAATCACCGAGTAGTCGGCCTTGAAGCGTTTGAAGTCACCAAACAGCGCGTTCACCACCGCATACCAGGCCTGGTGCGCCGCCACATGGGTGAACTGGAACGGCCCGGCAACGTCGCCCACGGCGTAGATGTTGGGGTAAATGGTTTGCAGGTAGTCGTTGATCCCGACCGTGCGCTGGGTCGGGATGCCCAGCTCTTCCAGCCCGTAGCCCTGCAAGCGCGCCACCCGACCCACGGCGCAGATCAGCTGGTCAAACTCAATGCGCTGCTCGGCCCCGTTATGCGCCACCACCAGCACCTTGGCCTGGCCCAGCTGCTCGCAGCGCAGCGCCTGGTGGCCGGTCAGCACCTGCACGCCGTCGGCCTGCAGCGCAGCGCGCACCAGGGTGGACACCTCTTCGTCTTCACGCAGCATCAGGCGCGGCGCCATTTCCACCTGCACCACCTGCGAGCCGAGCCGGGCAAAGCTTTGCGCCAACTCGCAGCCAATCGGGCCACCGCCCAGCACCACCAGCCGCTGGGGCACTGCATCGAGTTCGGCAAACCGCTCCCACAGCGTGTCGCTGGTGACATAGCCCACCGCGTCCAGGCCCGGCAGCGGCGGTACAAACGGGCGGGCGCCTGCGGCAATCACGATGTTGCGCGTGCTCAGGCGCTGGGTGCTGCCGTCATGCAGCGTCACCTCCACCGTCCAGGGGTTGATGATTCTGGCGTGGCCCTGCAGCACCTCCACGCCCAGGCCGGTGTAGCGCGCCACGCTGTCATGCGGCTCAATGGCGCGAATCACGTCCTGAATGCGCTGCATCACCGCCTTGAAGCTGAACGCGGGCACCGTGTCGCTCAAACCATAGCGGCCCGCGTGGCGCATCTGGTGCGCGAGTTTGGCGCTTTTGATCAGCGCCTTGCTCGGCACGCAACCGTAGTTCAGGCAGTCGCCGCCCATCTTGTGGGCTTCAATCAGCGTGACTTTGGCCTTGACGGCGGCGGCGATGTAGGCCGACACCAGCCCGCCGGCCCCGGCGCCAATCACCACCAGGTTGCGGTCAAACTGCCTGGGGCGCACGGCGGCCCAGCGCGCGTACACCTGGCGCCGCTGCAGCAGCGCCACCCCCCGGCGCGCCAGCAGCGGAAACAGCCCCAGCAGCACAAACGAGCCCAGCAGCGCGGGGCTCAAAATACCCTGGAGCGAGTCAATCTGCGCCAGCTGTGTCCCGGCGTTGACGAACACCGCCGTGCCCGCCAGCATGCCCAGCTGGCTGACCCAGTAATACGTCCAGACCTTCATCTGGGTCAGACCCATCGCCAGGTTGATGACAAAAAACGGCAGCGCCGGAATCAGCCGCAGCGTGAACAAATAGAAGGCTCCATCTTTTTGAATGCCCCGGTTGATCTCGCCCAGACGCTGGGCAAAGCGGGCCTCGAGGCTGTCGCGCAGCAGGAAGCGCGCCGTCAAAAACGCCAGTGTGGCGCCCACGCTGGAGGCAAACGACACCAGCAACAGCCCCCAGCCCAGCCCAAACACCGCGCCGCCCGCCAGCGTGAGCAGGGTCGCGCCCGGAAACGACAGGGCCGTCACCCCCACGTAAAGGGCGAAATACAGCAGCGCCACCCCCAGCGGCTCGCGGGCGTAGAGATCGCTAAAAGCCGTCTGGCTTTGCTTGAGGTAGTCCAGGCTGAGGTAGCGGCCCAGATCCAGGGCCACGAAGGCCGCCACCGCAGTGGCCAGCACCAGCAGCAGTGCCCATTTTTTGAGGTTCATCGTGAGTCCTTTTACCAACTTGGTCGCGTGGTGCGGCGCATTCTTACAGTGCGGTGTGCTGGCAGGGCGGGGGCGAGGCGGCTGGCAAGGCGCGCAAATTGCTATCAATTAGATAGCTGTATACGCAGCTAATACGAGGGCTGCAGCCCTGAAACACCCGGTCATTGCTCCGACCAGGCCAGCCGCGCCGCCAGCCCGACAAAGATGGTGCCCGCACTCCAGTTCAAGGCCCGCTGCGCCCGCGTCGAGCGCTGGAACCACGCCCCCACCCAGCTCGCAAAGCAGGCCAGAGCGCCAAACACCAGCAGCGCCGCCAGCATGAACAAGCCGCCCAGCCACGCCACTTGCAGCGCCACCGAGCCCGCCTCGGGGCGCACGAACTGCGGCAAAAAAGCCAGAAAGAAGATCGCCACCTTGGGGTTGCTCAGGTTCATCAGCACACCCCGGCCCAGCATGCGCCACGGACTCAGCGCCACCGCCGCGCTGCCGGTCATGGGCCCGACCGGCGCCCGAAACGCGCCCCAGGCCAGGTACAGCAGGTAGGCCGCCCCGGCCAGCTTGAGCAGCGTGAACGCCGTGGCCGACGCCGCCAGCAGCGCCGCCAAACCCAGCGCCACCGCCGCCGTGTGACCGATCAACCCGGTACACAACCCCAGTGTCACCAGCAAGCCCGCTTTGCGGCCGTGCGTGGCCGACTGCATCAGCACAAACACATTGTCCGGCCCGGGGCTCAGGCTCAGCAGAAGGGACAGGCCGAAAAAGGCGAGGGCGGTATCGAGGGTTGGCATGGTCTGGTTTTCTTGAAAATCAGGGTTGGTGGAGGTCGGTTTGTAGCGCCGGGGCTGTCGCGAGTTCACAGGAATTCGGGCTTGATCCGGGCGGCGTCTGCAGCCAGTGGCACCAGGCGCTCGGCCTGGGCTACGACAAACGCACTGATCTGCTGCGCAAAGGCCTGCTCATCCTCCAGGTACTGCGCATCGTGCACCAGGCGCGGGGCCTGAGCTTGAGCTAGCTTGGCCAGCCGGGTGGCTTCGCGCTTGAGCAGGCTCGGCGGGATGCCGCAGCGCTGGGCAAAATCGGCCAGCGCAAAGCTCTTGACCTGCGCCAGCTCAAACACATCACCAAACGCCATAGCCAGTTCATGCGACACCCCGGGGTACTGCACCACGCTGACCAGGTCGTACCAGGGGGTAGGGGTTAAACCAGCGGCTTGCACGAAGAAGGAGAAGTTCTTGCCGTGGGCGTCGCAGTTGCCAATCAGAAACTGAAACAGCGCCCAACGCAGCAGCGTCAAACGGGTGGCGGCGCTGAACACCGCCTGCTCGCAGCGGGAAAACAGCCGCTCAAAGCTCATGCCATCCCGGTAATGGGCGACCAGCTCCGCGCTGCCCAGATGGCGCTCGTACTTGAAGCTCAAAGGCAGATCTGCGGCCTGGCAGGCATCAATGATGTGCTTGCGGTGAACGCGCACCCCGGTTGGCGTCGGCACCACCTGGCGATCAAAACGCGTCACCACCAGCACCGGCAGCGGCATCCGCAAAATCTCGACGGCCGCCACCGGCAGGCCCATGGCCGCCGCCAGACGCATGCAGTAATGCTCATTGATGACCAAATGCGGCATGTCCGGGCGCGTGGGTTGCGGCTTCAAGATGTGCGTGGAGGCCAGGGGCGGCTCCGCCAGGTACATCCGGCCACCCTCGGCCAGCGGCGCATCCAGGTACACCAGCAATTTGTCCTGGTAGCCCGCCAGGGACGTGCGCACACGCTGATCCCAGAGAACAAAAGGAACCCGGTCGCGCTCCTCCAGGCGTTGGGCCAGCTCGGCCCGGGGAATCTCGCGCTGTGCCGACCCGGACGCAGCCCCCGGCGCCGCTGTGGCCGGACAAAACCGGAAAGCCCCGGCCGTCTCAAGGCCCAGGGCGTGGATCAGTCCAAAAATGTTGCTTTTGGCCAGGCCGTAGGTGGTGGCGGAAATGTCCAGCGCCCGCCCCTCTGGCAGCAAATTTTCGACAAAACGCCGAACCGCACCGGGCGCGTAGCCCCGCTGCGGCTCCACCAAGGGCAGCGCCGGGGAGAGCGGGTAGGCACCGGGCGCCGTCTGCCAGCTGGGCGCATAGCGCAGCGTCCAGAGATCAGCCAGCGGATCGTATTCAATGGTGGCCACCGCTTGATCCTCGGCCCACAGGATCAAGGTCTGCGTCATGGGGCGTCACTCCCCGGCGCCCCTTTGGGGCCTACCAGCAAGCACAAGCCCAGGCCGTCCAGCACCGTCAGCAGCTTGTCCAGGCGCACCCCGCTGGCGCCGTTCTCCAGCCGGGAGACCAGGTCCACCGACACCCCCAGCAGCGCGGCGGCATCGTCAATGCGCAGATGCTGGCTGCGCCGCTGGGCGCGCACCAGCAGGCCCAGCTCCTGCGTGGTTTGAACGGGACAGGTATTGAGCACCGGAGGGGTTTCGCGCATCGGGGAGACTTTCGGAATTTCAGAAATAACTGGCTAACTGTGGCCAGTTGCACCATTATTTCTGATAGTCCGAAATTATAGAAGTCTTGGCAGGATTTGGTTTGTAATTTCTGATAGTCCGAAATTATTGGGGCTGCAAGCGCGCGGGTCTAGTTCGTGGCTGATGCGGGTTCAGCCCCATCCTGCAGAAGGCTGGTCACCTCCAGCACGGCCCGCTCGCGGGTAATCTCCTGGCGCAATTCGTCTTCTGAGGGCAAGACCAGGCGGTATTTGCTGGCAAAAAGCTGGGTGCTGTCGTTCAGCACCGAATACCGCACCACCGATTCGTCTTTGTGCTCACACAGCAAAATGCCCACCGTCGGGTTGTCGCCCTCGCCCCGCTTGAGGTCGTCGTACATGCGCACGTACATGTCCATCTGGCCAATGTCCTGGTGGGTGAGCTTGTGGGTTTTCAGGTCGATCAGCACAAAACACTTCAGCAGGTAGTTGTAAAACACCAGGTCAATGTAGAAATCCTGCGACTCGGTGCTGATGCGCTGCTGACGCGCCACAAAGGCAAAGCCCTTGCCCAGCTCCAGCAAAAAGGCTTGCAGCTTGTCCATCAGCGCCTGCTCCAGACCGGATTCAAGCAACTTGCCGGTGCCGGGCAAACCCAGAAACTCCAGCATCACCGGGTCGCGCATGAAGGTGCGGGGCGCTGGGGGCAAGGCCGCCAGCTTGGCAGCGGCCTCGGCGCTGACGCTGGCCTTGTCGCCACTGAGCAGCAAGCGCTCGTAAAACAGCGTGCCCATCTGGCGCTCCAGTGCGCGCGAACTCCAGTTTTGCGTGGCGGCTTCGGTCATGTACCACTGCCGCGCCGGGGCGCTGTCAACGCGCAGCAGCAGGCGGTAGTGCGTCCAGCTCAATTCGCGACGCAGTGCGTCGCGAATTGGAAAAGCCAGGAAAAAGCCGCGCATATGCCGCAGGTTGGTGGCATCAAACCCCCGGCCAAACTCGCGCGTGAGGGCCTGCGCCAACGCGGGCAACAGCCGTTTGCCATAGGCGGCGCGCGCCTCGCCCCCCTGTTCAAACTCCACAATGTGGCGCCCCACCTCCCAACAGGTTTGCACCTGCACCATGTCCACGGCCCGCAGCGCCTGCTGGCGGCCTTGCGCATGACGCTGGCCCGCGCGCTGGCCGGGTTGTCGCGAGCGAGCGCCTACGTCTTTCCGGGGCGGGATCACGGCTCCCTCTCGGAGAGCGGCGTGTGGAACCATGTAC
>OFRD01000608.1_pt1 | contig 13550 bp, 13 predicted proteins | sample 1543041 | NCBI WGS metagenome assembly OFRD01 (sample SAMN07774234, study PRJEB24372) | wastewater metagenome | isolation source: Exp Tend CN 100WW | collected 2016-02
TAAAACCTGCCCGTCTTCAAAAAATAAATATTGACCTTTTATTCCTTTAAGCAGGCCATTTATTTCCGGTGTTTTGTCAAAAGTTAAGGTTGCTACTTTTGTGGGGTAAATTTCAACGGGATAATTAAAGGTGTGGATGCTGTCGTCCTCACTCCAATAGCAGGTTAAGTCGCTCGGAAGTATCTAGTGGACACGCCATTTTTCATTTTCTAAATCAATCTTTTCATCTTGTAAGTTACACAACATACTTTGCCAGTTTGTTTTATCAGAAAAATGATCTTTCAATGCAACTTCAATTTTGCCAGCTAAATAGCGATTTGGGACTTCAGCTAAAATAATTGCCTTGTTTGCCCCTTGATCAATCCATCTTGTAGGCACTTGACTAATTTTTGTAACACCAACTTTAACGATATCTGCGCCAGCTTTAATTAACTCTCTTGTGCCATCTGCTGTAACAACATTGCCAGCCACGATTGGCACATTTGGATTTAAGGCTTTAATTGTTTTAAGAGCATCAACCATCTTCTTTTGATGACCATGAGCGGTATCAACAACTAATACATCTGCCCCAGCTGCGATGAGCGCCTTGGCTTTCTTTTCTACATCCCCATTAATTCCAACCGCTGCAGCAACCCTTAACTTTCCATTAGCGTCTATTGATGGTTGATACATCGTTGCTCTAAGCGCCCCAGTGCGAGTAATAATTCCGACTAGCTTTCCAGATTTATTAATTACTGGGGCAAGACGCCTGCGCTTATCAGTTAAAAATTCAAATGCTTCTTTAGGCGTTACATCATCTTTTAAACTTACTAAATCTTTTGACATGATTTTATTTAACTGAGTAAAGCGATCAACATTTTCACAATCTGCTTCAGTAATGATTCCAACTGGAACATCATCTTCAACCACAATTAGAGCGCCATGAGATCTTTTAGTTATCAAATCAATAGCATCTGCCACAGTTTCATTTGGATTTAAGGTAACTGGGGTATCAAAAATAATATGACGAGACTTAACCCAACTAATAACATCAGCAACAATCTCAAGTGGAATATCTTGTGGGATAACAGCGATACCACCACGTCTGGCAACTGTTTCAGCCATTCTTCGGCCACTTATTGCAGTCATATTTGCGACAACTAAAGGGATTGTGGTGCCAGTTTTATCAAAGGCGGTTAGATCAACATCCATTCGGCTAGATAAAGCAGAGTAGGAAGGGACCATAAACACATCGTCATAGGTCAGGTCGTGGCTTGGATTATTTATGAAACGCACGTGGGGAAATTATACTCAGGTTTATCTAAGCCGCCCACGCTCAGTTCCTTCAGCCACTAGCGCTAATTAAGTTAATTACACCCTCACCTATCAGCCTTAATTGCTAGGGTTGTCTTACTTCCAAAGCAGTTTAAGCCTACAGGAGAGAATTTGGCCGACGACGACGATATCAATTCAGAGGAAATAATTACTGAAGAGATGCTTTGGGAAAGAATTCCTGAAGTGCAAGGTCTTGATCGAGCAAATACATATTACGAATTATCTGCGCGAATTTATGCCCGCGGTCAATACGATGAAGCATTAGCGTTAGCTGAAACTGCCCGAGATATTTATTCAGATCTTGGCGCAATCGCACCAGCTGATGGCTTAGCCCAGGCTTACTCAGCAATTGGTTATAACTTAAATCAATTAAAGCGGATGAATGAAGCAGCGAACGCTATGAGTAAAGCAGTTGACCTACTTCGTGAAACAAAATCACCAATGGCAATCGAACTTGCCTGCACCTTAGGTGAGTGGTGGTTTAACTCTAAAGAGTATGAAAAAACTATTGAGTGCATGAATCTATGTGTGCAGGAGCATTTAGTAGACGGAAATGATTCAGGTGCTGCTAATGACATGCATTTAATTGGTTGTGCATACCGGGAACTAAAAAATTATGAGAAAGCACTAGAAGCATTTAAAGAATCTAGAGCTTTGTTTAAGAAACTTAAAGAGGTTATTAATGTGGCAAGGTGTGATCAAAAGATTGCGCACTGCCTAACAGAGTTAGGCGACGCCGAGGGTGCATTACTTTCTGCGCAAAAATCACTAGATGTTTTTGTTACCGCACATGATCACAGGCGAGAGACCTACTCCTCATTTGAACTAGGTAAAGCACAGATTGCTTCAGAGCAGTATGAAGAAGCCCTTATGACACTTGAGAATGTACTGGAGAATGTAACTGAATCAGAGTTTAAAGATTTTGAATTTATTATTGATATTGAGAGAAAAATCTCTATAACACTTACTAAATTAGGTCGCCTTGATGAAGCAAATGAAATCGCCCGTCGCCTTGACGCTGTAGTTGAGGTAATTGACGAAAATTAGTTTTTTGGGTGATTACTTGGATTTAAATGTTGCATCGCCCAGGCATACATTGCAATAGCACCAGCTGCTGAGGCGTTCATTGATCTAGTTGAACCATATTGAGAAATAGCAAGAACTACTGAACAAACTGCCACACCCTCATCACTCATCCCAGCACCTTCTTGGCCAAATAACATCACACATCTTTTAGGAAGATCCGCACTCTCAAGTTGCTTTGAAATAGGAAGATTATCTATTCCAATAATTGGCAAGCTTTCTTTATCACACCATTTCTTAAACTCATCAACGGTTGCGTGGTGATGAACAGTTAGATATCTATCAGTAACCATTGCGCCTCGTTTATTCCAATCTCGCTTACCTACAATATGAACTGCGCTTACATTAAAAGCATTTGCAGTTCTAACAATTGATCCAATATTTAAATCGTGTTGCCAATTTTCAATTGCAATTTGTAGATCATGTCGCTTGGTATCAAGTTCAGCGACAATTGCTTCAACCTTCCAATATCGGTATTTATCTAAGACATTTCTTCGATCACCATGCTCAAGAAGTGCTTGATCAAAGTGATTATCAGTAGGCCATGGTTTAGAGTGTGGTCCTACGCCAACAACCTGGTAGAACTCACCAGGGCCAACGATTGATTCAGACATGAGTGAACCTTAAGGGTTAAGGAGTGATGATGAGAAAATCTTGGCTCCCGGCTTATCTTGCTCTTGGAACAGTCTGGGGTTGCTCCTTTATCTTTATCGAATTAGGCCTTGAATTCCTAACCCCATTTGGCGTGACTTTCATCAGGTGTGCTTTAGGTGCAATCACGCTAATCATAATCTCAAAAATTCGAAAGATAAATCTGCCAACAGATAGGAAAGTTTGGCAAAAGCTGTGGGTAGTTGCCCTGTTATTAAATGTTATCCCAGGTGTCTTATTCGCTTTTGCTCAGCAGTATGTAACATCTGTTTTTGCTTCAATTATTAATGCAGCAACTCCACTAATGACGCTGGTATTTATACTTGTTATTTTTAGAGAAGAAAAGTTAAAGCGAGAACAAATTCTTGGATTACTAATTGGCGCTCTGGGTGTAATGACTGTTGTTGGTGTTTGGAAAGAGCTAGGTGATAACCAACTAGTTGGCGTGCTTGCGCTACTGATTGCAGTATCTTGTTATGGCGCCTCATATCCATACTCAACACGAAATGTTATTCCACTAAAACTAAAGCCAGAGGCGCTAGCGGCTGGGCAATTGATTATGGCAGCAATAACTCTGCTACCACTTTTCTTAATTAATGGTATTTCAAATGATTCTTACCCCCGCCAATCAGTAATAGCAATGCTTTGCTTAGGAATTTTTGGTAGTGGATTTGCTTATATTTGGAACTTTTCTATTACAGCAGCGGCTGGAAGTGCAATTGCAAGCTCGGTGACATATTTAACTCCGGTAGTTGCAGTAATTGTGGGGCGTTTATATTTAGGAGAAGAAATAGTCTGGCATGAAATAGTCGGGGCTATAATCGTAATAATGGGTGCACTACTCTCACAAGGAAGATTAAATAGATTGATGAAGACTAAATGAGAAAATTATCAGTCTTTATAGCTGCTCTTCTGTTTTTAAATATACAACCAACTCATGCAGTAGAAACATTACCGCAACCATTTTTTAATTATCTAAATTCAAAATACCTTGGAGATCCTGGTGTTATTTTAATTGATAAAGCAAGCGGTGAAGTTATATATGAAAGTGGTTCAACAAAAGCTAGAACTCCTGCCTCGGTTTTAAAGCTCACATCAGCTGCCGCAATTGCTTTAACTTTAGATGCCAGTACTGTTTTTAAGACAGCAATCTATAAAACTGATAAAAGAGGAGTTTTTGTTATCTGGGGAGAAAATGATCCTTGGATAACATCTAATGCAAAATATCGAGATGCTAATAAGCGCGCCTATATGCCAAAGCTGATTAAGGCAGCATTTGCATCAGATAAAAAACTTAAGAAAATAACACTTATCTATAAAGGTGTAAACAACTCTGATATCTATTATGCAAAAAAAGCATTAAAAAGAAGAGCATCAGTTGCCTATAAGCCACTTAGTAAAAATATCGAAGTTGAATCATTAATTACCGAAAAAATTAGCCAAGTAGAATCTCCACCACTTTCTAAGATGATTAGATTTGCATTGCTCTATAGCGATAATGTGCTCTCACAACGACTTGCAATGCTAGCGACAGGTAAGAATGGCTATCCATTAAATAAAGATGGATTAAATGATATGGCTCATGAAAAACTTACCACTCTAGGTATTGATACCACTGGAATGAAATTAGTAGATGGATCTGGTCTTGGTGGATCTAATCGAATTTCAGCTGTAACTGTCTCACAACTTCTTCTTAAAATTAGAAGTGAGCCACAACTTCAGGTTGTATATGACTCTTTGCCAGTTGGAGGTGAATCTGGCACATTAATCGGCAGGTATCACACAACCGCTCCACAAGCTGTTGGCATAGTTAAAGCAAAAACTGGTTCAACTCGTCACACAGTTTCATTAGCCGGATATACAAGCTCAGGTGAAAAAGAGTATGTATTTGTTGTAATTGCAGATGGTGTTGGTAGAACTAAGCGAAGCCAAAATGCTGCGCGAAGTGCAATTGATCGAATGCTTGGAACAATTACTAAGCCAGTTGTGATTGGGCTAACACCACCAACGGTTGAAAATAATCCAGTAGCAATCACTCAGTAACCAACTTATATAAAGCAGCGGTAGGGTTAGCGGTAAATGAAACAATATATATCGCTAATGAAGTTGCGAGTTGTTGAACTTTTATTAGTAACAACTGTGCCAGCACTTTTTCTAGCAACCAATGGCATACCGGACCTATCTTTAACCTTTTGGAGTTTATTAGGTGGCACATTAGCTGCCGGGGGCGCTAATGCTTTCAATATGGTAATCGAATCAGATACTGATAAATTAATGAAGCGCACTGCAAATCGTCCAATTTCAACGGGACAAATTTCAAAAAGAAATGCACTTTTATTCTCTTCAATTATTTCACTGCTTTCATTAGTAATTTTCTATATTTTTACTACTGAATTAGCTACTGTATTAACTGCACTAGCAATCATCTTTTATGTTTTTGGGTACACAATTGCGCTTAAGCGCCACACCTCACAAAATATAGTTTGGGGTGGGATTGCGGGATGTATGCCGGTATTAATAGGTCAAGCAGCGGTTACAAACTCATTAACTGCTACATCTTGGCTATTTTTTCTTTTAATCTTTTTTTGGACTCCACCACATTTTTGGGCCTTAGCCGTTAGATACAAGGATGATTATGCAGCTGCTGGCATACCTATGTTGCCAGTAGTTGCTCCGATTCGATCTGTGATAAATCAGATGTGGTTTCACTCACTAGCGATGGTAATTGTTTCACTACTTGTGATTAGAAGTGCTGGGCTAAGTAATTGGCTATTTGTAATTACTTTATTACTTATTGCTGGTTGGAAGCGGCAGTTAATTAAGTTAACCAAGCAGCCGAGTGAGGTTAATGCTGGCAAATTATTCCAAGCATCAATCATATTTCTCAGTATTTACTCATTTTTATTAGTACTCGGTGTATTGCTTAAGTAGTTTTCACAGTATTTAATGGGATAATTTTCCCATGTCCTCCCCTCTAGCAATTGATGTTGCCGATTTATCTAAAAAATATGGCGAGCGGATGGCGCTTTCACACGCTAATTTTGAAGTTCCAATGGGAAGTATTTGTGGCTTTGTTGGTCCTAATGGTTCTGGTAAAACCACAACAATAAGAATGCTGCTTGGATTAATCTCACCTACAACTGGTAGTGGACATGTATTAGGTGAATCAATAACAGAGCCAGAGAAATATTTACCAAGAGTTGGCGCAATGATTGAAGGCCCAGCTTTTTATCCAGCACTTACTGGAAATCAGAATTTAACGGTACTAGCAAAACTAGGTGGCTTTGATACGAAATCAATTCAAGGCTTACTTGATTTAGTTGAGCTAGGAGATCGTGGTGATTCAAAGTATAAAACTTATTCATTGGGTATGAAGCAAAGATTAGGAATTGCAGCGGCACTACTACCAAATCCAAAGCTATTGGTATTAGATGAACCAACAAATGGTTTAGACCCAGCCGGAATTCAGGAGATTAGAAACCTACTTCGTAAGTTAGCTAACTCAGGTACTACAGTTTTTATCTCATCTCACCTTTTATCTGAAATTGAAGTAATTAGTGATTATTTAGTGATGCTTAGGTTAGGTAAGGTAATTTTTTCTGGCAAAACTAGCCAGTTATTAGCCAAACAACAACCAGTTATTGTGGCAAAGCCTGAAAAATCTAGTGATCTAGATAAGTTGTTAAAGATTGCAAAAGATGGGGGCCATGAGTGCACAATAGTTGGCGATAGCGTTCACATAACTGGCTCAAGTGATTATGCCGCCAAGTTTAATAAGGCAGCTTTTGATGCTGGAGTTGTATTAGAAACTCTTACCCCAGTTAGACCATCACTTGAAGATACGTTCTTTGAAATGACAGGTGAGTGATGATTAATGTAGTGCGAGCTGAGCTAACTAAGTTGCGCCGGCCATCCCTATCCCTTTCTACAATTGCAGCAGTTACTTTTGTAATCGGATTAGTCACTTCCTTGCTATTTTTATTAGTTGATTCCCCAGAGGGAAATGGTGAACGAGGGATAAGAATTGGTAGAGATGTTTTATCACTTGCTACCGGTGTTTCAATTGGATTTAGTAACTCAGCTGGCTTGCTAGGAATAGTTGCTCTTTGTATCTTTGCTGCTCAGACGGCGCAGGAGTACACATACGGCACACTACGTAATTTATTAGTGCGCCAGCCTTCTAGAATGAAGATTTTAATTGGAAAATTAATTTCAATGAAGTTATTTGCAATCGTAATGGTTACCTTAGCTGCAGTTTTATCAGTAGCACTTTCTTACTTATTTGCTGGAGTTAAAGATATATCAACAGCTGCCTGGGCAAGCTCAGAAGCTAATGCAGCACTTACTCGCACATTTATAAATGTATTAATTGCCACTATTGGTTATGGAATATTTGGAATGATTTTAGGTTTACTTTTTAGATCACCAATTTCTGCTATCTCTATTGGTGTTATTTGGAACCTAATTATTGAGGGCTTATTATCTGCATTCGTTACAAATATTGATCGATACTTTCCAGGTCAATTACTTTCAATAGTTGCCCAGGGTGGCAGCGAGAAAGTTTCCTATCAGTATGCATTAATTACCTCCTATGGATTTTTACTATGCGGGCTCCTTATTGTGGCTGTTTTATTTAAACGACGAGATGTGGCAAATTAATGAATAAAAAAATTCTTATAACAATTTTAGTATTTGCACTTATGCCAACTACAGCGTTAGCTGCTACGCCAAAGCCAACTCAGGCTCAAATTGATGCGGCAAAAAAGATTGAAGCCGAGAAAAAAGCTGCTGCTGATGCTGCTGCTAAAAAACTTAATTCAGCAAAGAAAACCCTAAGCCAATTAACTTCAATTGCATTAGCAAAGCGTAAGATTTATGTTGCTGCTCAAAATGATCTAAAGCGTAAAACTAACCAAGCAGAAATTGCAATGAAGCATCTGCAAATAGCCCAAGCCTCAGTTAGTACCGGCAAGCGAAATATCGGAAAACTTGCTGCTAATGCTTATGTAATGGGTGGCGGCTTTACTGATCTTGATTCTTTACTTAACGCCGATGGTCCTCAGGATTTAGCAGATCGGCTAAGTGCGCTAGACACATTAGGTGAAAACAACTCAAATGCATTAGATAGATTTAAATCAGCTGAGGTAGTTGCATCTAATGCCCAAAAAGCGGCTGATGTAGCAAAGAAAGCGCAAGAGGCTGCCACAGTTAAAGTTGCTGCCGCTAAGAAAGAAGCTGATCAAGCAGCAGCTATGCAACAAGATGAGGTTGATAAATTACAAGCAGTTCAAGATAAATTAGCAAAAGAGTTAGCAGTGGCTCAGAAAACGCGATTAACACTTGAACAACAGCGCCAACTTGCCTTACTTGAAGAAGCCAATGCTGGCCGAGCCATTCTTACTCCAAATCAATCAAAGATTTGGCCAGATATTGGATTTACTGGAAGAAGTAGTACTAGATCAACAGAGGCAATGCGAATAGCTGCGGTTGCATATGCTGCAAAACAGGTCAATGCAGGAAAGAAATATGTTTGGGGAAGTGAAGGACCTACTACTTTTGATTGTTCAGGTTTGGTCTATGCAGCTTATAAATCAGCTGGTCTTGGCTGGCCTAATTGGGATCGACTTAACTCATCATTATTTTGGGTAGCAACAAAACGTGTGCCAATTTCAGAATTAGTTCCTGGAGATCTTCTCTTTTATTCCTATAAAGGAACAGTTAGCACCATCCACCATATTTCAATTTATGCTGGTGATGGCATGATGTGGGAGGCGCATAATAAAGATAAAGATTTGCTCTATTCCAGCATATATAGTGTTAAGGGTTTAATGCCATACGGGGGTCGGGTCTAATCTTCTCTGTATGAACACTGCCGCTAGCACAGCACTGTGGGAGATCCGCAAAGCGGTAAAACCTTGGCTTGAAGATACATCCGAAACTATTTTATTTGGTTGTTCTGGTGGAGCCGATTCCATGGCGATGGCATTAGCACTTTTTATTGAAGCAAATGGTGTGAAAGTAATTCCAGTAGTTGTCGATCATGGTTTACAACATGGTTCAGCTAAAATCACGGCGCAAACTATTACTAAATTAAAAAAGATTGGTTATACCCAAATTGAATCAGCAGTTGCTCAAGTAACTCTAACTGATGGATTAGAAGCATCTGCTAGAAGAGCGCGGTATCAAATCTTTAATCAATTCATTGATACTTATCGACCAAAGTATTTCTTTTTAGCTCACACCCTAAATGATCAAGCCGAGAATGTTTTATTAGGTCTCGCTAGGGGATCTGGCGCAAGATCATTATCTGGTATGGCGATTGAAAATAACATTTATGTAAGGCCGATGTTAAAAATTGATAGACGAACCACTATCACTGCCTGCCAAGAAGGCGGTGTTGAAATTTGGTCTGATCCGCACAATGAAGATTTAAGATTTACAAGAGTTCGTGTCCGTAAAAATGTTTTGCCAACATTAGAAGAAAATCTAGGCCCTGGCATTACGCAAGCATTGGTAAGAAGTGCTGATTTACTCCGTGATGATGCTGATGCATTAGATGGTTTTGCAAATGAATTTTTTACTCAAATTGATTGGATGAATATTAAAGTTAATGATTTAGAGCGCCTACCGAAAGCAATTAGAAGTAGAGTTTTAAGACTTGCTATTTATAAAGCAGGCTCTCCTGCTGGCTCCTTATCAGCTGAACATATTGCATCTGCTGAGGCGCTTGTTTCTGATTGGCATGGTCAAAAAGAGGTGGCCTTACCCGGGAATGTGAAGCTTTGGCGAAATTCGGGCACAATATCCCTTTCAAGCCAATAAATAAGGAGTGATGTGGATCTATCAAATCTCGGCAATGACATTGAAAGAGTTGTTGTAAGCGAGGAACAGATTCAAACTCGTTTAAAAGAGTTGGCTAAGCAAGTTGAAAAAGATTATGAAGGTAAGGATTTAGTTTTAGTTGGTGTGTTAAAAGGTGCGGTAATGGCAATGGCAGATTTTTCTCGCCACTTACAACGCCATGTTGATATGGATTGGATGGCAGTTTCATCCTATGGCGCAGGTACAAAATCAAGTGGTGTAGTCAGGATTTTAAAAGATTTAGATAATGATATTTTAGGTAGAAATGTTTTAATCATTGAAGATATTTTGGATACCGGTCTAACACTTTCCTGGCTAACTGAAAACCTACTTTCTAGAGGAGCCAAATCTGTTTCCGTTTTAACTGTACTTCGTAAGCCAGATGCAGCCACCGTGAAGGTAGAAGCTAAATATGTGGGCTTTGATATACCAAGTGAGTTTGTGGTTGGTTATGGCCTAGATTTTGATCAGAAGTATCGAAATCTGCCGTTTATTGGCGTTCTTGCCAAACACCTTTATTCTTAAGCCCCCAAGCGGCTTTAAGAAAGTGATGAAACTAAGTGGCGCAAAAGAAAAAGCTAAAAGTTCCTAAAATTAAAGGAATAAAAAGTGGCAAGAAGCCAACTAAACCATCACCTGCATTAATTAGAAAAATTCTGCGTGGGACACTATTTTGGATTGTTGCAGCATTAATTGCTGTAAGTATTTTTGGTCAGATTTCAACAACCGGTAAAGAATTTATAAAAGTTGAAACTTCAACTATTTTAAATGAGATTTCAAAAGATAATGTTAAGTCGGCAATTGTTATTGATCGTGATCAAAAAGTTAGAGTTGTATTAAAAGATGGTGAATTTGTGGATGGAGCCTCTAAATTAGAAGCTTCTTACATTAAAGGCCAGGAAGTATTAATTGTTGAATTATTAACAAGTAATCCTCCAACCACAACATGGGATATTGAAGTCCCTAAGCAATCATTTTTTGTTTCACTTATCTTAAGTATTCTTCCAATACTTTTAATTATTTTCTTACTACTGTTGTTTATGGGTGGCGGTCAAGGTGGAAGAGTGTTCTCATTTGGAAAGTCTCGAGCTAAATTACAAAATAAAGAGATGCCTACAAACACATTTGAGGATGTGGCTGGCGCCGATGAAGCAGTTGCTGAACTTCGCGAGATAAAAGATTTCCTTGCTAGCCCAGATAAATACAAAGCCATTGGTGCAAAGATTCCAAAGGGCGTACTACTTTATGGCCCTCCAGGAACTGGTAAGACATTACTTGCTAGAGCGGTAGCCGGTGAGGCCAAGGTTCCATTTTATTCAATATCTGGTTCAGAGTTTGTAGAAATGTTTGTTGGTGTTGGTGCTTCAAGAGTTAGAGATTTATTTGCACAAGCAAAACAAAATGCACCAGCTATTGTTTTCATTGATGAGATTGATGCAGTTGGTCGCCAGCGTGGCGCCGGTCTTGGTGGTGGAAATGATGAGCGAGAGCAAACTTTAAATCAATTACTTGTTGAGATGGATGGCTTTGAAGCTAATGGGCAGGTAATTTTAATTGCTGCTACTAATCGACCAGATGTTTTAGATCCAGCGTTACTACGTCCAGGTAGATTTGATCGACAAATAACCGTCGATAGACCAGACCTAAAGGGACGTGCTGCAATTCTTGCCGTGCATGCAAAAGATAAACCAATTGCTAAAGATGTTGATTTAACATCATATGCAAAACGCACTCCTGGATTTACCGGCGCGGATTTAGCAAATGTATTAAATGAAGCAGCATTATTGGCAGCACGAGAAGATCGCCGAACAATAAGAAATTCAGACTTAGATGAAGCAATTGATCGAGTCATGGCAGGCCCACAAAAAGTTTCACGTTTAATGACGGAAGAAGAGCGAAGAATTACTGCTTATCATGAAGGCGGCCATGCACTAGTTGCACACGCACTTCCACATACAGATCCTGTTCATAAAGTAACAATTATGCCAAGAGGTCGCGCACTTGGTTACACAATGGTGTTACCTGATGAAGATCGATATGCAGTAACTAGAAATCAAATGCTAGATCAACTTGCATACACAATGGGTGGTAGAGCAGCGGAGGAATTAATTTTCCATGATCCAACAACTGGTGCCTCAAATGATATTGAAAAAGCTACAAATCTAGCCCGAGCAATGGTTACTCAGTATGGAATGACCCAAAGACTTGGCGCAATTAAATTAGGAATTTCAGACTCACAACCATTCCTAGGCCGAGATTATGGCCATCAAAGAGATTACTCTGAGAATGTTGCTGCCATTGTTGATAGTGAAATTAGAGAGATGATTGAAAACGCCCATCAAGAGGCCTTCGATATCTTGGTTGCAAACCGCAAGATTTTAGATGAGATGGTTTTAGAGCTCCTAGATAAAGAGACGCTCAATAAGGAAGAGATCACAAAGATCTTTAAGAAAGTAAAATCCGTGACTGCGCGCCCAGCCTGGACTGGATCTATTACGCGCATTCCATCGGACCAGCCACCAGTTGATGTGCCAGAGCGAGCCGTTGTTACAAAGGCAAAAAAACCTACTCGTAGTAAGAAGCCGACAGATGACAATTAGTAAAGTCACTCTCACCAATGGCCACCCAGCTACTCCTTATGATCAAGAACGGGCCGAGCGCGCAGTGCGCGAGCTTTTATTGGCACTCGGTGAAGATCCAGATCGTGAAGGCTTAAAGGAAACACCAGCACGAGTAGCTCGAGCCATGAAGGAAAACTTTGCAGGTTTATGGCAGGCACCAGAAGATGTATTAACTACGACATTTGATATCGGTCATGAAGAGCTTGTCATTGTCCGAGATATTGAGGTTTTCTCCCACTGTGAGCATCACCTAACACCTTTTCATGGCGTTGCACATATTGGATATATCCCTCGCGGGAAAATCACGGGACTTTCAAAGTTAGCGCGCTTAGTCGACGTCTTTGCCAAACGCCCACAAGTACAAGAGCGCCTCACTACTCAGATCGCTGATGCCTTAGTAGAAATCCTTGATCCCCTCGGTGTAATTGTCATTATCGATTGTGAGCATCTCTGTATGTCAATGCGCGGAGTTAGAAAATCACAAGCTCGAACTACAACAAGTGCTGTTCGTGGTCAGCTGTTAAATCCTGCAACTAGGGCTGAAGCAATCTCACTTATCAATCAAAGCAGGTAGTAATTATGTCTCGCACCTTAGTAATGGGAATCTTAAACATAACACCAGACTCATTTGCTGATGGTGGGAAATATCTATCTAAAGAAGATGCAATTACGCAAGGTCGAAGATTGATTGCAGAAGGCGCCGACATTATCGATGTTGGTGGTGAATCTACTAAGCCAGGGGTTGATCGAGTTAGTGAAGCAGATGAGCTAGAAAGAGTTATCCCAGTAGTTACTGAGTTGGTAAAAGATGGCGCAGTAATAAGTGTTGACACTATGCGATCTGAAGTAGCAAAACAGGCAATTGCTGCTGGTGCTAGCTATATAAATGATGTTAGTGGTGGATTAGCTGATGAGAAGATGGCTTCAGTAATTGCGCAAAATCCAAAGGTTCAATACATAGCAATGCATTGGCGGGGACATTCAAAGGAAATGCAGAAACAAGCCGTGTATAAAGATGTT
>OFRD01000609.1_pt1 | contig 13544 bp, 14 predicted proteins | sample 1543041 | NCBI WGS metagenome assembly OFRD01 (sample SAMN07774234, study PRJEB24372) | wastewater metagenome | isolation source: Exp Tend CN 100WW | collected 2016-02
ACGTCGATGGAAGTCTATGGCGTCATCATTGCGGGCTGGGCGTCCAACTCCAAATACGCTTTTCTGGGCGCCATGCGCGCTTCGGCCCAGATGGTCAGCTATGAAATTGCGATGGGTTTTTGCTTTGTGGTCGTCTTGATGGTGTCGTCCAGCTTGAATCTGACCGACATTGTGATGGGCCAAGGCCAAGGTTACTTCGCCAGCATGGGTTTGACCTTTCTGTCTTGGAATTGGTTGCCATTGCTGCCGATTTTTGTGGTTTATTTTATTTCCGGATTAGCGGAAACTAATCGACATCCGTTTGACGTGGTTGAGGGTGAATCAGAAATCGTTGCTGGTCACATGGTTGAGTACTCAGGCATGTCTTACGCGATGTTTTATTTGGCCGAATACGCCAACATGTGGTTGGTTGCTATTTTGGCCGTCATTATGTTTTTGGGTGGTTGGCTAGCTCCCGTTTCTGGGGTGCCTTGGATAGATGCTATTCCAGGTTGGATCTGGTTAGGGGTTAAAACTGCTTGTGTCGTGACTATTTTTATCTGGGTACGAGCGACATTCCCTCGTTACCGCTATGACCAGATCATGCGCTTGGGCTGGAAAGTCTTCATACCTGTCACACTGGTTTGGTTGGTTGTCGTAGGCGTGTGGATGCAGACCTCCTTCAATATCTGGAATTAATGGGAGTTGATGATGTCTGCAATTAATTCCACCACAAAGTCACCCGCTTTTTCACTTAAAGATTTTCTTTGCAGCTTTTTGTTGTTAGAACTCTTTAAGGGACTTGCCCTGACTGGCCGCTATTTGTTTCGCCGCAAGGTAACGATACAGTTTCCCGAGGAAAAAACACCTTTATCGCCCCGCTTTCGCGGCTTGCATGCCTTGCGCCGTTATGAGAATGGTGAAGAACGTTGCATTGCCTGCAAGCTGTGTGAGGCTGTCTGCCCCGCCATGGCGATAACGATTGAGTCAGAGGTTCGTGATGATGGTTCGCGTCGTACCAGTCGCTATGACATCGATCTGACCAAGTGCATTTTTTGCGGCTTCTGTGAAGAAAGCTGCCCCGTGGATTCCATTGTTGAAACCCACATTCTGGAATACCACGGTGAAAAACGCGGTGATCTTTACTTTACTAAAGAAATGCTGTTGGCTGTTGGTGACCGTTATGAGAGCGAAATTGCAGCCAATAAGGCTGCGGACGCCAAGTACCGCTGACCTGCTGCAAGAAAGAGATTACACCTATGGATGTCAAAACTGGTTTGTTTTACGTATTTTCAGCTGTACTGCTGTTTGCCTCGTTTCGGGTGATTACAGCCCGCAACCCGGTGCATGCCGTGCTGTTTCTTGTGCTGTCATTCTGCCAGGCGGCCATGATCTGGATGCTGCTTAAGGCAGAGTTCCTCTCCATCACGCTGGTACTGGTGTATGTTGGGGCTGTCATGGTTCTCTTTCTGTTCGTTGTCATGATGTTAGACATCAATATTGACAGTGTTCGCCAGGGGTTCTGGAAAAATTTCCCTCTGGCTGCTGTGGTCGGTGTTTTGATTGCGTTGGAAATGGCCGCTGTGTTGATGGGCGGGTTCCGTGGAGCTGAAGAGCCCCACGCATTGGCGGGCCAATTGGCGGCTGATATCCCCAATACGCGTGTACTGGGCAAGCTGTTGTACACCAAATATCTGTATCCGCTTGAGGTCGCTGCCGCGATTCTTCTTGTGGCGATGATTGCCGCCATTGCACTCACACTCCGCCAGCGCAAAGATAGCAAGTACGTCAGCCCTTCCGACCAAGTGCGTGTGAAGTCTAAAGACCGCATGTTGGTGGTCAAGATGGCTGCGACGCAAGTGGCCGTAGCGGATGACACCTTAGCAGTCAAGACAGACGAGACCAAATCATGACGATAACTCTTGGGCATTATCTTTCTCTCGGTGCAATGTTATTTGCACTGTCAGTCATCGGTATTTTTCTGAATCGCAAGAACTTGATTGTTCTGTTGATGGCCATCGAGCTGATGTTGCTGGCGGTGAATACCAATTTCGTGGCCTTCTCCTATTACCTAGGTGACATGAATGGTCAAATTTTCGTGTTTTTCATTCTGACCGTCGCTGCCGCCGAATCGGCAATCGGTCTGGCCATTTTGGTGCTGTTGTTCCGCAATAAGTCCAGCATCAACGTCGACGAACTCAATACGCTCAAGGGTTAAATAAGATGAGTCAAACCCTTTCTGCTTCAACGCTTCTGGCGGTGCCGATGGCCCCATTGATGGGGGCTGTGCTGGCTGGTATTCTTGGCACCAAGTTTGGTGGCAATTGGATCGGTCGCCGGATGTCGCACTCACTCACCATCGTGGGTGTTTTCCTCTCTTTCATACTTTCAGCCATGACATTGGCAAGCGTTGCACTTGATGGTGCCCGCTTCAATGAAACCCTCTATACCTGGATGGTAGTCGGTGGTCTCAAGATGGAAATTGGCTTCCTCGTTGACGGTCTGACCGCGATGATGATGTGCGTGGTGACCTTTGTATCCTTGATGGTTCACATCTACACCATTGGTTACATGGAAGAAGATGAAGGCTATAACCGTTTCTTTGCCTACATCTCGCTCTTCACGTTCTCCATGCTGATGCTGGTCATGAGCAACAACATGCTGCAGCTGTTTTTTGGTTGGGAAGCGGTGGGTCTGGTTTCCTATTTACTGATCGGTTTCTGGTTTAACAAGCCGACCGCCATTTTTGCCAACATGAAAGCTTTCTTGGTCAACCGGGTAGGTGACTTCGGATTCATTCTGGGCATCGGACTGATTGTTGCGTTCTCAGGCACGCTCAATTACACCGAAGCGTTTGCCAAAGCCGACGACCTGGCGAAACTTGCTTTTCCAGGTACAGACTGGATGTTGATCACCGTGATCTGCATCTGCTTGTTCATCGGTGCCATGGGTAAATCTGCCCAATTTCCGCTGCATGTCTGGTTGCCTGACTCCATGGAAGGTCCGACACCTATTTCGGCCTTGATTCACGCTGCGACCATGGTAACGGCTGGTATTTTTATGGTAGCCCGCATGTCGCCACTGTTTGAGCTCAGCGAGACAGCACTCAATTTCATCATGGTCATTGGTGCTATTACCGCGCTGTTCATGGGCTTTTTGGGCATTATCCAGAATGACATCAAACGTGTGGTGGCCTATTCCACATTGTCCCAACTGGGTTATATGACCGTGGCACTCGGTGCATCTGCTTATTCAGTGGCGGTCTTCCACTTGATGACTCATGCTTTCTTCAAGGCTTTGCTGTTCCTTGCCGCAGGGTCGGTCATCATGGGTGTGCACCACAATCAGGACATCCGCTGGATGGGTGGTCTGCGCAAGTACATGCCCATCACTTGGATTACTTCATTGCTCGGATCGCTGGCATTGATTGGAACTCCCTTGTTTGCTGGTTTCTATTCAAAGGACAGCATCATTGAAGCGGTTCTTGAAAGTCACCTCCCCGGTGCTGGTTTCGCTTCCTTTGCTGTGCTGGCGGGTGTCTTCGTTACGGCGTTTTATTCGTTCCGCATGTATTTCCTGGTATTCCATGGCAAAGAGCGTTTCGATCAAAACCCTGATGCACACCATGACGACCACCATGGGCACCATGCGGAGCACCACGCGCCCCATGAGTCGCCTTGGGTGGTGACGGTGCCACTCATCTTGCTGGCGATCCCTTCGGTTGTGATTGGTTTTATGACCATTCAACCGATGCTGTTCGGTGAGTTTTTCAAGGATGCAATTTTCATCAATGCTGAAAAACACGCTGCAATGGAAGAACTGGCCAAGGCGTTTCACGGGCCGGCTCAAATGGCTTGGCATGCACTGACAACCCTGCCGTTCTGGCTGGCGCTGTCGGGTGTTGCGACTTCCTATTACATGTACATGCTTAACCCTGCGCTGCCAACAGCCATTAAATCCCGTGTTCTGCCTATTTTCATGCTGCTTGAAAACAAGTATTACCTCGACTGGATTAACGAAAACATCTTGGCCCGTGGTGCACGTGCTGTGGGTGCCGGTTTGTGGAAGTGGGGTGATCAGGTCTTGATTGACGGCCTGATTGTCAATGGATCCTGGAAATTGGTTGCTCAGGTGTCCGGCGTGGTTCGCAAAGTTCAGACAGGTTACCTGTACCACTACGCGCTGGCCATGATCTTGGGTGTTTTTGTGCTGATGACGTATTTCGTCTGGCTCAAGTAGGAGAATAAGAAAAATGGGTTTGTTGAGCCTGGCTATTTGGACTCCAATTCTTTTTGGTGTCGTTCTGCTGGCGCTTGGTCGTGATGATCAGGCGCGCACCGTTCGTTGGGTTTCCTTGATTGGTGCCCTTGTTAGCTTTCTTGTAACCTTGCCGTTGTATGACGGGTTCAAGCTGGGTACGGCTGCCATGCAGTTTGTCGAGAAGGCGCCGTGGATCGAGCGTTTCAATGTCAACTATCACTTAGGTGTTGATGGAATTTCACTCTGGTTTGTGCTGCTGACGGCATTCATCAATGTGGTGGTGGTGATTGCGGGTTGGGAAGTCATTACCCGCCGCGTGAATCAGTACATGGGTGCCTTCCTGATCTTGAGTGGCTTGATGATCGGCGTCTTTTGCGCGCTGGATGGCATGTTGTTCTACGTGTTTTTCGAGGCAACACTGATTCCGATGTACCTGATCATTGGTATCTGGGGCGGGCCCAACAAGATTTACGCTGCGTTCAAGTTTTTCCTGTACACGCTGCTTGGCTCACTTTTGATGCTGGTTGCCCTGATCTTTCTGTATGTCAAGTCGGGCGGCAGTTTTGATTTGTCCCTGTGGCACAAACTTCCCTTGGACGGCACTACGCAAACACTGTTGTTCTTTGCCTTCTTGTCCGCCTTTGCTGTGAAAGTTCCGATGTGGCCAGTCCACACCTGGTTGCCAGACGTGCACGTTGAGGCGCCCACGGGTGGCTCGGCAGTGTTGGCCGCCATCATGCTCAAGCTGGGGGCCTATGGTTTCCTGCGTTTTTCCATGCCGATCGCACCCGATGCGGCGCGCGAATGGGCATGGTTGATGATTGCGTTCTCCCTGATTGCTGTCGTCTATGTCGGCCTGGTGGCGATGGTGCAGAAGGACATGAAAAAGCTGGTGGCTTATTCCTCCGTTGCCCACATGGGTTTTGTCACCCTTGGTTTTTTCATCTTCAATGACTTGGGTGTGTCCGGTGGCTTGGTGCAAATGATTGCACATGGCTTCGTCTCAGCCGCCATGTTCTTGTCCATTGGTGTGCTGTATGACCGCGTTCACTCGCGTGAAATCGCCAGCTATGGTGGCGTAGTCAACACCATGCCGAAATTTGCCGCGTTTGCCTTGCTGTTCTCGATGGCTAATTGCGGTCTTCCAGGAACCGCCGGTTTTGTCGGTGAGTGGATGGTTATTCTGGGGGCCGTCAAAGCCAACTTCTGGTTGGGTTTTGCTTCAGCCAGTGCCCTGATCTTCGGTGCCGCTTACACCTTGTGGATGTTCAAACGCGTTTATTTGGGCCCCGTGACCAATGATGATGTCAAGGCTCTCTCAGACATCAACTACCGTGAGTTTGTGATGCTGGCGCTGCTGGCGGCGGCTACGTTGTACATGGGTGTTTATCCCAAGCCGTTTACTGACGTGATGGATACTTCCGTGGCCGAGTTGCTCAAACACGTAGCGATCTCCAAGCTGAATTGATCAGTCTGAATTGACCAAATTGAATTAAGAGATAGAACATGATCGATAAACTCAGTTGGATCTCGGTATATCCCGAAATTATCCTCCTCATCATGGCTTGCGTTATTGCGCTGGCTGACCTCGGCGTGAAGAGTCCTCGCCGAACCACGACCTATTTGCTGACCATGCTGACCATGGCGGTGGTGGCCGCACTCCAGGCTGCCTATGCCACTGGTGGTGCCACCGTTTATGGTTTTGGCAACATGGTGGTCAGTGACCAGATGGGTAACTGGCTTAAATGTTTTGCCACCCTGGCGGTCATGGTCACCCTGGTGTACGGCCGACCTTATGCCGCTGATCGTGAAATGTTAGTACGCGGTGGCGAAATGTTCTCTCTCAGCATCTTTGCGCTGCTGGGCATGTTTGTCATGATCTCCGGGAACAACTTCCTGGTGATCTACATGGGGCTTGAGTTGCTGACTCTGTCCAGCTATGCCCTGGTCGCCTTGCGGCGTGACAATGCAACGGCCACGGAAGCCGCCATGAAGTACTTTGTGCTGGGCGCCTTGGCTTCTGGCTTCTTGTTGTACGGTATGTCCATGATGTATGGCGCCACCGGTTCGCTGGATGTGAATGCCGTGTTCAAAGCCATTAATTCCGGGCAAATCAAGCATCAGGTGTTGGTGTTTGGCTTGGTGTTCATTGTGGCCGGTCTGGCGTTCAAGCTGGGTGTGGTGCCGTTCCATATGTGGATTCCTGATGTGTACCAGGGCGCGCCCACGGCCGTGACGCTGCTCATCGGCGGCGCACCCAAGCTCGCTGCATTTGCCATCTTTATCCGTTTGCTGGTAGAAGGTATGCTGCCGCTGGCCATTGACTGGCAGCAAATGTTGATGGTGCTCTCAGTTGGCTCCTTGTTGATCGGGAATTTGGCGGCCATTGCCCAGACCAATCTGAAGCGCATGCTGGCTTTCTCGACCATTTCACAAATGGGTTTTGTTCTGTTGGGCTTGATGTCCGGCGTGGTCAATGGCAACGTTCATTCCGCTGCCAATGCCTACAGCTCGTCCATGTTCTACGTCATCACCTATGTGTTGACCACACTGGCAAGTTTTGGCGTCATTCTGTTGCTCGCCCGTGACGGTTTTGAGAGCGAAGAGATTTCTGATTTCGCGGGTCTGAATGAGCGCAGTCCCCTGTATGCCGCCGTGATGGCGATTTGTCTGTTCTCTTTGGCCGGCATTCCCCCCATGGTTGGCTTTTATGCCAAGCTCTCGGTGCTGCAGGCCCTGATTGCTTCCGGGCAAGCGCTGCATATCGGTTTGGCCGTGTTTGCGGTGATGATGTCGCTGATTGGCGCCTTCTATTACCTGCGCGTCATCAAAGTGATGTACTTTGATCAACCCATCACCGCCAGCACGGTGTCGGCACCCTTCGATGTGCGTGCTGTGCTGTCGGTTAACGGGGCATTGGTTCTGGTTCTGGGCTTGGTTCCCGGCGGCCTGATGAGCCTGTGCGCCAATGCGGTGGTGCAGATGCTGGGTACCTGATCCCCAGCGCCTGCTTGTAAACGCGTGTCGCAATCTGTTTCTGTCTGGTTTGTTGTGTTGGTCGCTTTCATGGCGGCCAACACGCCTTTCGTGAGTCATCGTTTCTTGGCACTGCGCAGGCCAGCGAAGCCGAAGACACTGGGTATTCGTTTTCTTGAGTTGTTGATTTTTTATTTTCTGGCCGGTGGCGTTGCGCTGCTGCTGGAAAGTAGGGCGGGTCAGGCAGCGCCGCAAACGTGGGAGTTTTATGCCATCACGGCCACCTTGTTTGTGACCTTTGCATTCCCCGGTTTTGTCTACCGTTATCTCCTCAAGCACCACGATTAGTTACTTGAAAACGGGTATGGATGATCTTCATCTGGTCGAAGAAACGCTCTCAAGTGAGGAGCTGTTCAAGGGCCACTTTCTGCATGCTTTTCGCGATGTGGTGAAACTGCCTGATGGCGGGGCGGCATGCCGGGAGTATGTCGTGCACCCCGGTGCCGTCATGATCATTCCGCTGCTGACCGATGCCTGCGGCGCTGTACGGGTGGTGCTGGAGCGCCAGTTCCGTTACCCCGTCGGCCAGGTCATGATCGAATTTCCGGCTGGAAAGCTGGATGCCGGCGAAGCTATTCAGCATTGCGCCCAGCGCGAGTTACTCGAAGAAACCGGCTACGCCGCCACGGAATGGGCGCGGGCAGGGGTGTTGCACCCCGTCATTTCCTATTCCACCGAATTCATTGACATCTGGTTTGCCCGTGGCTTGACGCTCGGTGAGCGTCAGCTGGATCAGGGTGAGTTTCTGGATGTGTTTACCGCCACACCGGTGGAACTACTCGAATGGTGCCGTGACGGGCGGGTGACGGATGCCAAAACACTGACAGCGGCGCTGTGGCTGCAGAATGTTCTGTCGGGCGCCTGGCCCTTGACTTGGCAAACCGCTGTGCCGTCCGGCGCTGAATAATCCTGCCGTGAAAGTTCTGGATTTACAGTGCAGCCAGCAGCACCGTTTTGAAGGCTGGTTCGCCTCAGAAGAAGATTTTCTGGATCAACGCCAGCGCGGCTTGCTGCTGTGTCCGGTGTGCAGTGACGCATCGATTACCAAAATGTTGAGTGCACCACGCCTCAATCTTGGCAGCTCACAAGGCGAGTCATCCGCAACGCCGCAGGCCGCTGCCAGCGCGTCCCCAGAACCATCCCTGCAGGCGGCCTGGATGGCGGTGGCCCGCCACATCATCGCCAACACCGAGGATGTGGGGAACCAGTTTGCCGAGGAAGCACGCAAAATTCACTATGGCGAGGCCCAGGAACGTGCTATTTGCGGTCAAGCCACGCGGGCCGAAACCGAGTCGCTCATCGACGAGGGCATTGCGGTGTTGTCTTTGCCATGGCCTGACGTCCTGAAGGGGCCGTTGCAGTAAAACGCTCAGGCGCGCAGGTTGACGATGCGCCCCGTGGTCTGGCCTTGGCTGTTTTGCACCGGGGCGGCGTTCAGATCAGTCTTGAGCGCAGGCGCGTGATGGAGCGAGACCAAAAAAGCATTGGTTTTTTCAGACCTTCCCGCTTGAACGGCTTGCCCATAGGTCGGATCTGTTGCTGGGGCGCGTGACGCCAGATCGCGTACCCGCTCTTTGCCTTTTTGTGCGTCCTGTTCAGCGGCGTTGGCCTGAGCACGCAGGTTTTGGGCTGTGGCTTCGGCCTGATCGGCTTCGCGCCTGGCTTGCGCCAGCTTGCTGCTCCCCAGCGCCGACTGCAACGACGGCGTTGCGCTGTTCGTGGCGGAGATGGCGACCATCGGGCTGAGCGCTGCGCGTTGCCGCTCAGGCGGTGACGTTAAGCAGGCGGCCTGTCGTTTGGCCCTGGGTGTTGATCACGGGATGCGGTCGGGACTCTGGCGCCTTTTTCACCTCGGGCTCTTTGTGCTTGACCTCGCCGCTCGCCACTTTTTGCGCGCCCTCGGTGCGTTTGGGCGGCTGGGCAGGCTGGATCGGCGGTGTGTTGACGGCTGAGACACTCATGGGAAGCTCCAATCGTTGGGTGTCAGCACAGTTTACTAGCGACGAGGCCGTGTTTCAAGACCTGATTGCGCGGGTGGAGCGCCGCCCTGCGTGGGCGCGTCAGGCCTTGAACTGCAACGCCGCCAGCCGCGCATAGACGCCTTGTTGCGCCAGCAGTTCGGCGTGGGTGCCTTGCTCCACCAGACGGCCGTGATCCAGCACCACGATCAGGTCGGCCTGTTGCACCGTCGCCAGTCGGTGTGCAACCACCAGGGTCGTGCGGTCGCGCATGGCGGACGCCAGCGCCGCTTGCACCATGCGTTCGCTTTCGGCATCCAGCGCGCTGGTGGCTTCGTCGAGCAGCAGCAGCGGCGGATTTTTCAGCATGGCGCGGGCGATGGCGATGCGCTGGCGCTGGCCGCCGCTCAGGCGCACGCCGCGTTCCCCCAGAAACGTGTCGTAGCCGTCGGGCAGGGCGCTGATGAATTCATGCGCAAAGGCGGCCTGGGCAGCGGCTTTGACTTCGGCGTCGCTGGCCCCGGGCTGGCCGTAGCGAATGTTCTCCAGTGCGCTGCTGGAGAAAATCACCGCGTCTTGCGGCACGATGCCGATGCGCTGGCGCAGCTCATGCAAGGCCAGCTCGCGTGTGGGCACACCGTCCAGCACGATGCGCCCGGAGGCCGGATCGTAAAAACGCAGCAGCAGTTGAAACACCGTGCTTTTGCCCGCGCCGCTGGGGCCGACGATGGCCACCGTCTGGCCCGCTTGTACGTCCAGTGAAAACTCGCTCAATGCGGCCTGATTCGGGCGCGACGGGTAGTGAAAATTGATGGCTTCAAATTTGATAGCACTACCCCCAATCAATACGAGGGCTGGCACCGGATTTGACGGTGAGGTAATGGGGGAGCGGCTGCCCAGCAGTTCCATCAGCCGCTCGGTGGCGCCGGCGGCACGCAGCAGGTCGCCATAGACCTCGCCCAGAATTGCAAAGGCACTGGCCAGAATGATCACATACAGCACCGTCTGCCCCAAATCACCGGCGCTGATACGCCCCGCCAGCACCGCCTGCGTGCCCTGGTACAGGCCCCACAGCAGCGCCGCCGAGGTGGCGATGATGATGAAGGCCACCAACATCGAGCGCGCCCGACTGCGCCGCACGGCGGTCTGAAAGGCGCTGTCGGTCGAGGCCTTGAAGCGCGCCGCTTCACGCGCCTCGGCGGTGTAGCTTTGCACCACCGGAATGGCATTCAACACCTCGGCGGCGATGGCGCTTGAATCCGCGATGCGATCCTGGCTGGCGCGCGACAGCTTGCGCACCCGGCGGCCAAACCACAGGGCCGGCAGCACGATCAGCACCAGCACCCCCAGCACCTGTCCCATCACCGCCGGGTTGCTCCAGATCAGCATGGCCAGGGCGCCGATGCCCATCACTGCATTGCGCAAGCCCATGCTGAGGGACGAGCCCACCACCGTCTGCACCAGCGTGGTATCGGCCGACAGGCGCGACAGCACTTCGCCGGTTTGCGTGGTCTCAAAAAATTCCGGACTTTGTTGCAACACATGGCTGTAGACCGCGTTGCGCAAATCGGCCGTAACCCGTTCGCCCAGCCAGCTCATCATGTAAAAACGCGCCGCCGACGACAGGCCCAGCGCCACAGCCACGGCAAACAGCGCCACGAAATGCTCGCGCAGCGCCATCAGCTGGGCGCCGGAGCCGGAAGGCGCCAGCCCACTGTCAATCAGGCTGCGCAAGGCCAGCGGAAACGCCAGCGTGGCCATGGCGGCCAGCACCAGAAACAGCAGGGCCAGCGCGATGCGGCCCCGGTACGGCCACAGAAATGGCCGCAAGCCGGACAGGGAGCGCGGTGATGCTTTGGCGGGGGGAGAGGGGTTCATGGCCAAAGTGTAGCCAGAAACGATACAAACTTGATTGGACAAAATTAGCCTTGACAATAATTGCCTAGGCAAATAATATTCAGGCACTTATGAATTCCCCTTCACTTCCCCCTGAGTCTCCTCCGCCAGCCAGCCGTGTGGCGGAGAACAATGAGTTCTACTGCGCCGCCGACTACCGCCCGGAGGACAGTGTGGGCTACCTGATGCGGCGCGTGCTGGGCCTGATCGGGGGGGGCATTGAGCGCGAGCTTGAAAGCAGTGACCTGACCAACGCCCAATGGTTCCCCTTGTTCAAGCTCTCCCTGGTTCAGACCAGCACGGTGGCCGAACTGGCGCGCGACTGCCTGCTCGATTGCGGCGCCATGACCCGGCTGCTGGATCGGCTCGAAGCCAAGGGCCTGTGCCGCCGGGTGCGCTCGGTGGCCGACCGGCGCGTGGTCAACATTGAATTGACCGAGGCCGGGCGTGCCGTGGCCAGCGGGATTCCGGCGGTGCTGAGCCGGGTGCAAAACGCGCACCTGGCAGGCTTCTCGCAGGAAGAGTTCGAGTTGCTGAAAAGTTTTTTACGCCGCATTCTGGCCAATGCCCAAACCCCGTTTGACGATCATCCCTTTTCAGGAAGCAGCCATGACCTGTAACCGTCAACGCCCACGTGCTTATTCCCGTGCCATGTCCGCTGCCTTGGGGCTCGTGACGGCACTCGGCTTGTCGGCCTGCGCCAGCCTGGGCGACAGTCGGGCACCAGCCGCCTTGCGCGAAGCCCCCTCGCTGGGCCTGCCAGTGGCAGCGAATACCACCATCACGCTCGACAGCGAATGGTGGCACGCGTTCGGAGATGTGCAACTGGACGGGCTGGTGGCCCAGGCCCTGGCCGATAACCCCAGTCTCAACATCGCGCAAGCCCGCTTGCGCCGGGCGCAAGCCGGGGCCGAGCTGACGGATGCCGCCAGCGGCCCGCAGCTCACCGCCGCGCTTGACGTCACCCAGCAGCAATTCACCGCCAAGGGGGCTGTTCCACCGCCATTGGCTGGCACCGTGCGTGACAGCGGCACCGCGCAGCTCAGCGGCAGCTGGGAACTCGACTTTTTTGGCAAAAACCGCGCCGCCCTCGATGCTGCCCTCGGCCACAGTCGCGCCGCGCAGGCCGATGCCGATGCCGCCCGCATGCTGCTGGCCAGCAACGTGGTGCGCAGCTACTTCGCGCTGGCGCGGCTGAACGCGCAACTGGACGTGGCGCAGCGCCAGCTGGCGCAACGCACGCACACCCTGCGGCTGGTGCAAGACCGCGTCAACGCCGGGCTCGACACGCAGCTGGAACAGCGCCAGAGCGAAGGCGCCTTGCCCGAGGCGCGCCTGCAGATCGAGACCCTGCACGAACAGCTGACTTTGGCCCAAAATGCCCTGCAAGCCTTGCTTGGACAGCCAAATCAGCCTCTGGCCCTTGTCATACCTGCGCAGGCCGCTATCAAAACCATAGCGACTGCCACGGCGCTGCCGTCCGACCTGCTGGGTCGCCGGGCCGACATTGCCGCTGCGCGCTGGCGCGTGGAAGCGGCGACGCAGGACGTCAGCAGCGCCCGGCGCCAGTTTTACCCCAACATCAACCTGGTGGGCTTTGCCGGTTTCTCCAGCATCGGCCTGGATCGGCTGCTGGGCGCCGGCAGCGAGCAGTGGGGCGTGGGCCCGGCACTGCGCCTGCCGCTGTTTGACGGCGGCCGTCTGCGCGCCAACCTGCGCGGCAAATCCGCCGATCTGGACGCCGCTATTGAGAGCTACAACGCCGCCGTGGTGGACGCCGTGCGCGAGGTGGCCGACCAGCTCGCCTCCACGCAAGCCATCGCCCGCCAGCAAACCGAACAGCGTGCCGCACAGACCCTGGCCGAGAGTGCCTATGCCATCGCCGTGCAGCGCTATGAAGCCGGACTGGGCAATTACCTGCAGGTGCTGGCGGCTGAAACCAGCGTGCTCAGCCAGCGCCGCCAGGGGGTGGATCTGAGCGCGCGCGCCCTGGATACCCAGGTGGGCTTGCTGCGCGCCCTCGGCGGCGGCTACCGCGCCGAACTGCCGCCCAGCACCGCACAACAGTAAGTTGTCCTCCCCATTTTTTGAATTGCCTCCCCCATGAACGTACCCCAAACCTCCGCGCCCGCTACGCACGCCGCTGGCAACCCCGCCCGTCGCAAGGCCTTGCTCACCCTGACCAGTGTGGTCGTGCTGGCGGGCCTGGGCTGGAGCGCCTATGAATGGCGGGTCGCCAGCCACTACGAGTCCACCGACAACGCCTACGTACAAGGCAATGTGATCCAGATCACGCCGCAAATCGGCGGCACCGTGCTGGCGATCCTGGCTGACGACACCGATTACGTCAAAGCCGGTCAAGCTCTGGTCAAGCTCGACCCCGCCGACGCCCAAGTGGCGCTGGCACAGGCCGAA